>Ga0157378_10000292_pt1 | contig 48717 bp, 36 predicted proteins | sample M65metaG_FD_115309 | JGI IMG/M metagenome (GOLD analysis project Ga0157378, IMG submission 115309) | Miscanthus rhizosphere microbial communities from Kellogg Biological Station, Michigan, USA - M6-5 metaG | ecosystem: Host-associated > Plants > Roots > Rhizosphere > Soil | place: USA: Michigan... | reverse complement strand
GACAGTTCCAGTCGGACAATCAACAAAAGGGCTGCCGATCGGTGTGCAGTTGGCAGCGAAGCCATGGCAGGAGGAATTGCTGCTTTCAATTGCACAGGAGTTGGAGTCGCAATTGGGCGAATGGAAGGCCCCGCCCATTGTCTAAAGTTCTGTGTCTTTTGACGCAGGCTCTGTGTTTAAATTCCTTATCTCATGTTTCGACCTGCGTTTTTTACTCTTGGCGGTGTTGTTCTCTCTGTAGTCGCGCTGATCGCTGTTGCTCTCGATTCCCCAAAGAGCAGTGAGGCCGTCCGCCTCAACACTGTCGGCGAGGCATACATGAACCAGCAGCTTTTCGAGAAAGGACTGAAGTCCTTTCAGGAAGCCGCTGCCGCCGACCCAAAGTTGCTGATCGTTCAGCTGAATGAAGGCGTGGCATTTTTGAACCTCGGCAAAGTCGACGAGGCCCGCAAGTTGTTGGAGGAAGTGGTTAAGCAGAGTCCGAAAGACCCGCACGCCTGGTACAACCTGGGATTGCTTTACAAAAATTCCAGTGACTCGCAAAATGCGGTCAACGCGTTTCGCAGTGTCGCCGAGATTGATCCCAACGATGCTGACACCTGGTATTTTCTGGGTAGTTCCTATTCGCAAATTAAGCAGTATCCCCAGGCAATCGATGCTTTTCAGCACGCGATCAAGCTGAACGCGGCGCATGCCTCCGCGGAATTTGGACTATCACGCGCTTACCAGCAATCCGGGGACGTTGCGAATGCGCGGCAACACCTCCAGCGATTTCAGTACATCACCCAGAACAAACTGGGATCGCCGATTAGTCTTGCTTACGGGGAGCAAGGGAAATATTCACGAGTTGAAGAACTGCCGGGTGCGGCCATGAAAGCCCCGGCAGCCATACCGGTGACCTTCATTTCCGACGCGGCCTCCGCTGGGCTGGCCACTAAACCGGCGCCCGGAACAGCTGACGCCCTGGATTCTTTTCTAGGTCCGGGCGCGTGCTTTCTCGACTATGACGGCGACGGCAAGCCGGACGTTTTTCTTGCTGACAATGGCGTCGAAGGCGGAATGGCGCTCTACCGCAATCTCGGCAAGGGAAAGTTCGAAGACGTCACCAAGAGGGCGGGAATTGACTCCTCAATGCATGCTATCGGTTGCACCGCCGGGGATTACGATAACGATGGCTCCACTGACTTAGTGGCCGCTCTCAACGGGCGAGTCCTCCTGCTGCACAACGAAAAGAACGGCACGTTCAAAGATGTAACCGAGGCAGCTGGGATCAAGGGTGACGGCTTCAACGTGGGCGCGACTTTTGTTGACTACGATCACGACGGCGATCTCGACCTACTTATCACCCAGCACTTCGACCATACCGCTTTTGACCCGCGCAAGAAATGGGAGGGGGATGGGTTCCAGATGCCGCCCCTGAACCGGATGTGGCGGAATAACGGAAATGGAACGTTTACCGATCAAACCGAAGCCACCGGATTTGCCGCGCCGGTACCGACATACGCGGCGGTCGGATCGGATTTTAACAACGATCGGGCGGTCGATGTCCTGATCTCCGGCTGGTACAAAGGCTCGGGTCTTTTCCAAAACCCGCGAGAAGGCAAATTCCTTCACGCCGAGCCGATGGGGCCCTTTTTCCCCAGAGTTGGTCTGGCGATGCTTGACTTTGACCACGACGGTTGGATGGATGTCGCTTATACCGGATTCTCTGGGCCGGGGATTACCTTGTGGCGAAACCTAAGGGGCACGGCGATAGAAGAGGTAAAGCTACCTGCAACCGATTGGGCTCGCGGTTGGGGAATTGCGGCCTTCGATTACGACAACGACGGCTGGATGGACCTTGCCGCGGTTGGTGAGACGGCGGAGGGCAAAGGTGAGGTCCGCTTGTTCCGCAATCTGGGCCCTGACGGCTTCAAAGACGTTACCGCTGAGGTGGGCCTCGACAAAGTCCAATTGAAAGATCCGCGGTCCATCGTGACTGCCGACTACGACCTGGATGGCGCGACCGACCTGCTCATCACCCAGAATCATGGTCATGTAGTGCTGCTACGCAACCAGGGAGGCAACAAGAACAACTGGCTTCGACTGTCACTGAAAGGGCTGAACGACAACAAGTCGGCCATCGGTACCAAGGTCGAAGTGTTCGCTGGAGGCAATCGGCAGAAGTGGGAGATCGCCGGTTCCTCAGGATATCTCGGCCAGAATTCCACCGACCTTATCGTGGGCCTCGGCCAATCGAAAGACGCCGACGTAGTTCGGATGCTGTGGCCGACGGGCGTTTTGCAAGATGAAATCCAGGTCGAGGGTTTAAAAACTCACGAGTACCTGGAGATGGACCGTCGTGGGAGTTCGTGCCCGACTCTGTTTGTCTGGGATGGGCGGCACTATGAACTGGTCGCCGACGTGCTTGGAGCGGGTGTTGTTGGACATTGGGTAGCGCCTGGTGAAAAGAATATTCCGCGCCCCACTGAATACCTGAAGGTCGATGGTTCAGCGCTTCAACAGAAAAATGGCAAACTCAGCTTCCGGTTGATGGAACCGATGGAAGAAGTCGTCTATCTTGATCAGGTGAAGTTACTGGCGGTGGACCATCCGGCCAACATGAAGGTATTTCCAAACGAATATTTCGCCAGCAATCCGCCATATCCCGCGTTCAAAGTCGTGGCCAGCAAGATGCCACGGGTTCCGGCAGGGGTGTGGGATGACCATCGCCATAATCTTCTGCCACAACTCTTGAAGCATCAATACATCGGTGCCTTTGAACTGCTGCCGTTCAAAGGCTTCACCAAGTTGCACAGCCTCGAACTCGATCTGGGATCACCCTACCACGGCGAACCGCTGTGGCTGCTTCTGCACGGCGAAATCGAATACTTCACGGCGACTGGCATGTATGCGGCGAACCAGGCTGGCGTGCAGGCGATTGCCCCCTACGTGGAAGCGCTCGACGCCAAGGGCAAGTGGAAGCGCGTGATTGACGACATGGGATTCCCCGCTGGCGGCCCGCGCACCATGACCGCCGATCTAAGCGGCAAACTGCCTTCAGGGACGCAGCGTATCCGCATCTGGACCAACCTGCAGATTTACTGGGACAGCATTCTTATCGACCGCACGGTACAGAACCAGAAAGTAAACATCACACCTGTTCCGTTGACCGCGGCGGATCTCAGCTTCCATGGATATCCGCGCCAGACGGAATCGAAGCCGCCGGGCGTCGTCAAGTACGTTTACGAAAATGTGAGCCGCACCGGTCCCTATGCGCGCCAGGCGGGCACCTACACGCGTTATGGCGACGTGTTGCCACTCCTAAACGATTTCGACGACCGCCTCACCATCTTCGGTTCGGGCGAACAAGTGGCGCTCGAGTTTGATCCGGCGTCGCTACCGGCATTGCCCCAGGGGTGGACACGCGACTATTTCTTCCTCAGCAACGGCTACGAAAAGGATATGGACTTCTATGCCGCCGACGGAGATACGGTGGAACCGCTTCCGTTCCAACTGATGGGCACGTACCCCTATCCAGAGGGGAAGTCGTTTCCGCTGGATGAATCGCACCTCAATTATTTGCTCGACTACAACACGCGACATGTTTCCGGCGAGGAGCCGCGGGGCTATCGCTTCGATTATCCCCAGCACAAGTAGCGATCGTTGGGAATGGAGTCGTTTTAACATTTGACAATTTTTGGCACTCCTAATCCAATAGCCTGACCAATGGCAACCTCCACGTCTAACACGTCGTCCTCTCCGACACGTCTTCGCCGTTCTCTAACGCTGTGGGATCTAATTCTCTACGGCATTATTGTCATCCAGCCGGTCGCGCCTATGTCGGTCTTTGGCGTGCTCAGCGACCGCGGTCATGGCCACGTGGTGACCACGCTTCTGATCGCGATGGTTGCCATGCTGTTCACCGCATTCAGTTACGGGCGCATGGCACGCGCCTATCCCAGCGCAGGGTCGGCATTTACCTACGTTGGCCAGGAGATCAATCCCGCCGTCGGCTACATCACCGGGTGGAGCATGGTGATGGATTACATGCTCAATCCGATGATTTGCATCATCTGGTGCAGCCAGCAGGCACATGTGTTTGCGCCAGGGGTGCCCTATGCGGCGTGGGCGATATTCTTCGGTGCGGTTTTTACTGCGTTGAATATTCAGGGCATCAAGACGTCGGCGAGGGTGAACACACTGCTGGCGGCCGGTATGGGCGCCGTGGTCGCGATCTTTTTTGTGGCTGCGGCCCGGTACGTTTTCGGCACGCCTCACGACTCCGCGGGATACTTTACCCGGCCTTTCTATGACCCACAAATGTGGGACATGAAAGCCGTGCTGGGCGCGACATCTGTGGCAGTGCTCAGTTACATCGGCTTCGACGGCATCTCCACGCTTTCTGAGGAAGCTGAGAATCCCCGGCGCAACATTTTGCTGGCGACAGTGCTTACCTGCTTCGTAATCGGAATTCTCTCCGCACTCGAAGTTTATGCCGCGCAGTTAATATGGCCGGCGTCGCGCCCGTTTCCGAATTCGGATACTGCCTTCACTTACGTTGCCGGACACGCCTGGGCGCCCCTGTTCGCGATCGTGGGATTCACCTTGCTGGTAGCTAATTTTGGCTCGGGCATGGGAGCCCAGATCGGCGCGGCTCGTCTGCTATATGGCATGGGGCGCAGCAAGGCGCTGCCACAATCTTTCTTCGGTGTGCTGGATCCCAAGCGGCACGTCCCGCGCAACAACGTTCTCTTTGTCGGAGCGATTGCCTTGGCCGGCGCTTTCATCATTAACTATGGTCTCGGCGCTGAGATGCTGAACTTCGGCGCGCTGATTGCATTCATGGGCGTCAATCTTGCCGCTTTTGTTCGTTACCACGTCCGCGAAGGAGGCGGGAGCCCAGTCCTGCCGCTGGTGATGACCGGGTTGGTCATTGCACTTGCTCTCTGGCCACATGACAGTCTGGTGTTGTGGGTGGTGGCCGGTATCGTATTGCTTGTCCTGGCCATTTGGACGCCGCCATTGGCGGGCTTCACAGTCTGCTTCTTTCTTTGGAAGAACCTTAGCTGGAAGGCCTGGATCGTCGGTGGAATCTGGATGATCGTGGGCATCGCCTTTGGAGCCTGGAAGACGCGCGGGTTCCGCGGTGACCTGGTGGACTTCGAGTTGCCGCCGGAAGAGGCGTAAGAACCTTGAGGGGGACTTTTCCGCGCCCCTAGGTCATGCTGCAGCGCGGGTTCATCGCGCAAGAATCGGCGGTTACCCAGCCACAAAGCAGATTCCTTGCGCCAAAAAGCGGAGCTGCGGAATTTCAAAGAGAACGAAAGTGCGTCGCTACTCGACGTTCAGCCCGCGGGCTTGCACCACCGGTTTAGCCCCTTGCAACTGGTTTGCCCTGTAAGTTGCAGTGACGTCCCGCTTTTCTCCCGGGAGAAGTGTGATGTAGTTGTCTTGCCACACCACGGGCAAAATTTCTTCACAGTTGTCAAGGATTACCGAACACAATTTCAGTCGTACAAAAAACGCCACGCTCTTAGAAGGATTCTCCACGATCACATGCGTGACCGCGCCCTCTCCTTTGTGCTGGGTGACGATGCTGAGTTTAAGTTTTACCCTGGGCAACTGCGCCAGAGCACTGTAATCGGCGAAAGTCACAGTTGGAGTGGTGTACCAATTGGATTTCTCCCAATCCAATGTCTCGGGATGGGTAGATATCCAATACAGGTTCGATCCCACCAGTTTGCCTGTTCCATCTTCCACGCGGAGCAGCAGGAAGTAAGTGGAACTCAAACCATCCACCTCAGGCAGCGTGAAGATTTTGCTGGTGCTGTCGGCGAGGGCATCGAGCGTGACTTCTTTGGAAAACTTCTCCGACATGTCGAGGTTGATAATCTTCGCCGTGAGCTTCAGGTTCTTGGCGTCCTGGTATTGGCTGCTGACCAGCCAGACGGAATGGTCGTCATATCCATAGACAGGATGGAGCGGTTCCATCGCCTTCTTGGCGCCGAAATATCCACCTCCGGGACGGAGATAGAAATCGTAGAGGTGCCAGATGATCGATGGCCAGGCGTTGTTTAACATCCATTGCACCACGCCAGTCGACTCATATTTATTCCGGCTGTAGGCCTCGAACATAGCGCGCACGCCCTCGTAGGCCATAAGTTGCGACTTCGAAGTGAATTCTTCCAGCGAATTTGACCGGCCGTATCGGGCATCTTGCGCTTCGATAAAGACGTGAATGTCTTTGAACTTTCCGCCGCCCGCATGGTAGTTCCAGAAATCGTCGATCGGCCACTGGTGCTCTTTCGGCAGCATCTCCCGAATGCTTTCGATGGGAGGAACAGCCGGTCCCATGCTGGTTTCCGAGTTAAAGCCGTAGGCGCCGCCGCAGCCTCCCGCATTGCAGTCGTGCGGTGGTTGCGCCTGTTGCGAATCAGTCAGCCAATAAGATGGCGCCACATATTCATAGGGCCCCGTCATTTTCACGCCGCTGTTACCACTGGCGGCGGGTTTAGCGGTGGCGGAAGACACGACTGGATTCGGCCACAGAAGTTCCTTTTCGATGTCGAGGTACATTTGCTCAACATTTGCCGGTGGGGGGTTGTCGCTGCCGTTTAGCCACATCACCAGGCTGGGATGACTGCGCAGGCGGTACATCTGGTCACGGAGGGACTGTTGCGCGATTTTCATGGTCTCGTCGGTCCATTTCGGCCACCGCTCCCAGAAATCACAGCAGCACCATCCCGCCATGATGAGAATCCCCTTCTGGTCCGCCATGTCGAAAAACTCCTTTTTCTCGAGTTTCCCTTCGAGGCGGATGGTGTTCAGCCCCATGTCCTGTACATAGCGGAATTCGTCCTCCATTCGCTGCGAGTTCTCTCGCAACATCATGTCGGGTGACCAGCCGCCGCCCCGCAGCAGAATTTTCTTACCGTTGATAGCAAAGGCGCGACGATTGGGAGCGGTCACCTCAGAGGTGACTTCGCGAATCCCAAATTCGGATGTCGCCTGGTCTGAGACTCGGCCATCGATCAAAAACTCCATCTCGAGCTTGTAGAGATTGGGAGCCCCCATCTGTGCCGGCCACCATAGCCGCGGCTGGTTCAGATTCAATTCCGAGAATTTATCGGGAGTGAAGATGACATCTTTCGATTCGCCGGGACCAAGTTCAACCTCTTGCGAGAACGCAATTTTCTCAATCCGGCCTCTCAACACGCCTTTCACAGGCTTTTGAGTTTCATTCTTCAATAGTCCAGTGACCGTGAGGTGAGCGCTCTGGTTTTCCGGCGAGTCGACTCTCGAAATCACGGTTGGATACCGCAGTGCCACCGGACCACTGCTGGAAATTTCAACTCCACGCCATAGCCCCATATTTTTGTCGGGAGGCTGCGGGTTCCAATCGACAAAAGTAATGCCGAGGTCGGTTTCGGTGGGGGCGCGAATTTCCACCGCCAGCACGTTTGTTTTTCCCACCAGCGCGGCCTCGGTGATATCGAAGCGATAGGTACGCCAGGCGCCAGCAACGTCGTCCGATGTGGCGAGTTGCCTACCATTGAGCCAGATATTGGCCCGGTAGTTGATGCCATCGAAGTTGAGCCAGATGGACCGACCTTTTAACCCAGCGGGCACCACAAACTCTTTCCGATACCACCATGGCACGTTGAACGGGCTATCCGCGGCCATCGGTTGCTCGGAAAAATTCTGCCCAATGGGATAACTCATCCCGGAGAATGACCGCAGGTTCATGCCGAAATCAGGGTCGGGATAGACCTTGTGTTTTACCAGTGCCGCCACCACCGTGGTGGGGACTTCCACCTCGTACCAGCCCTTCGGAGCGAATTTCGGCGTCGAAATTACCTCGCCGCTGCCCTCGACATTGGATGAAGACTGTAGTTGCCATCCAGTTTTTAGCGGAAGCGAGGCTGGGGGAGCGGAAGATTTCTGGGCAAGAGCAATTGACGAGACCTGAATCAGTGCGAGGCAACAGAATGCTTTGAGCTTCATTCGCCTTCCTTGGGCTTCGGCCAAAATCGATTTAATAACTCAACTTGTTACGAACGGTAACACTGCAGGGCAGGCAATTCCAGTAGTTTATAATCTTAATACCAGTCATTTCTTCGGAGTAAACACAAAGATGATTCGATTTTTGCAGACGCCTGGGCCAATTAAGAAGATTGTGCTCGGCGGGATGCTTCTAGTGATTTGCGGCGCCATGGTCATCACGCTGGTGCCCGGCGGCCTTGGCTCTAACCTCGGCATTGGCGGTCCCAGGCAGGGCGTGATTGCCACTGTTGACGGTAGTGAAGTGACCACCGTCGATGTGAACCGCACCACCGACAACATGTTGCGCGAGCAATTTCCCAAGGCCGGAGCCCAGACGGCGATGTTGCGTCCCTACTTCGCGCAGCGGGCGCTTGACAACCTGATTTCTCAGAAGGCGATTCTCGCCGAAGCTAACCGTATGGGGCTGCGTGCGACCGATGCTGAGGTGCGCGACGAAATTCAGCACGGCCGTTATTCCAATGTCTTCTTCCCTAACGGCAATTTCATCGGCCAGGACGAGTACCAGGCCCGCCTCGATCAGGCTGGATTGACTATTCCGCAATTTGAAGAAGAAATAAAGAACCAGATCCTTTTTACCAAGTTGCAGAATTTGATTTCCGGCACCGCGATGGTCAACGATGCCCAAATCCGGGAGGAGTTTGACAAGAAAAATACCAAGGTCAAACTGGAATACGCCGTTCTCGACAAAGACGCCATTGCCAAGAGCCTCAAGCCGAGCGATGCGGAATTGAAGGCTTTCTACGATCGCAACAAGGCCAGCTATACCAATTCGGTTCCGGAAAAGCGCAAGATCAAGTATGCCGTGATCGATAACGCAAAGTTAGAAGGGCAGACGCAGGTAACGTCGCAGGAAATTCAGTCCTACTACGACCAGCATCGCGACGACTACCGCATGGATCAGCAAGTGAACGTTCGCCACATCCTGATTAAGACCCCGCTGGCTGGGGCCGATGGCAAGGTGGACCAGAAAGGCGTTGACGCTGCTCGCAAGAAAGCAGAAGACGTGCTGAAGCAGGTTAAAGCCGGTGGCGATTTCTCTGAGCTCGCCAAAAAGTATTCCGAAGACACCGGCAGCGCCACCAACGGTGGGTCTATCGGATGGATCGGGAAGGGCCGCACCGTTCCTGAATTTGAAAGCAAAGCTTTCTCTCTTCCCAAGGGCGGCACCAGCGACCTGGTACAGAGTAGTTACGGCTTTCACATCATTCACGTCGATGACAAGCAGGAGGCACACCTGAAGACGTTGGCGGAAGTAAAAAACCAGATCGAACCGATTCTGGCCCAGCAGAAAGTTTCCCGCGCTGCCGAAGCGGAAGCAGCTTCTCTGGTTTCCCAAGCACGCAATGGTGGTCTCGATAAAGCCGCCGCCGCTAAGGGCCTTCAGGTCATTAACACCGACTTCGTTTCCCGCAACGACGCGCTGCCTGGCATCGGCAGCGCACCTCAGTTCATGGATGCGGTATTCAGCCAGGCCGACAAGGCCCCGCCGGCGCAGGCACAGTTGCAGCAAGGTTCCGCTATTTTCGAAGTGACTGCCATTAGGTCTCCGTCGACTCCGGGGTTTGAGGAAATCCGTCCGCGAGTGGAATCAGAGTTCAAGAATGAGCGCACCACTACGTTGCTGGCACAGAAGACACAGGAACTTTCCGACCGCGCTAAGGCAGGCCACGATCTGAAGAAGGCCGCGAAGGAGCTTGGAGCGACCATCAAGACCAGCGATTTTGTCTTGCCGGATGGTCAAGTTCCAGACATCGGTTCCATGGGCGGTCCAGCATCTGTGGCTTTCACTATGAAGCCGGGAGACATCAGCGGACCCATCACAGCTTCCAACGCCGGAATCGTGCTCTCCGTTGCCGACAAGCAGGAGCCGGGGCAGCAGGAGTTCGACGCCAAGAAAGATGAAATTCGCGACGGGCTTGTGCAAGCCAAGCAATCGGAGTTGTTCGGCCTGTTTGTCGGCAACATCCGCGAACAGATGGAAAAGTCAAAGAAAATTCAGATCAATCAGCAGGAAAAAGAAAAATTGACTCGTGCTCCCGGCGGCGTGGAAGGCGAATAACGCGTTATTCATCAAAGCCACGCCAGAATCTAAATGGATTCTGGCGTCTCCATCACCAGTTTCACAAAACTCGCCACTCTGACGTGGCGTGATTTCAAAACAACGAAAGTTTGCGCATGTCTTTTCCTCGCTCCACCGGCCTGTTGCTCCATCCCATCTCGTTCCCATCGTCGGGCGGCATCGGTGATCTGGGGTCCGCCGCCTACCAGTTTGTGGACTTTCTGGCGAACGCTCGCCAGGGACTTTGGCAGGTTCTGCCGCTTGGGCCGCTCGCACATGGTACCTCGCCTTACTCTTCCACGTCGGCTTTTGCGGGAAACACTCTGCTGATAAGCCTGGAGCGGCTGGCCGAGAAGGGCTGGATCAACCGGACGCGCCTGGGGACGCTCTCCACAGAGGTTGGGCCGATTGACTACGAGAGAGTCACCGCCCAAAAGGTGCCGTTGCTGAGGGAAGCCGCCAACAACTTTATCAATGATTCCCCGCACGGGGCACACGCTCGTTTCAGCCATTTCTGTGCCGAGAATTCCTGGTGGCTGGAAGATTACGTTCTGTACGATGCTCTGCGCGATCGTTACCGCAGACAGCCGTGGAATGCGTGGCCGGCAGAGCTGGCGCGAAGGAATGCGGATACCATCGAAGCCGCCCGGACCGAACTGGCTTCGGAGCTGGCAATCCGCCGAGTGTTGCAGTTCGCATTCTATGAACAGTGGCGTTCGATCCGGCATTACTGTGCGCAGCGTTCGATCCGGGTGGTAGGAGACATCGCGATTTTCGTCGACTACGATAGCTGCGACGTCTGGGCGAACCGCGACTTGTTCCGCTTGCGTGACGATCTGCAGCCGGAGGTTGTCTCTGGTGTGCCGCCGGACGCATTCAGCGCGAGTGGACAGCGCTGGGGAAATCCGCTCTACAACTGGCACGCCATGCGTGAAAAGGGTTATCGCTGGTGGGTACAGCGCTTGCACTGGGCGGCACAAACTTGCGACTACATACGGCTCGACCATTTCCGCGGGTTTGCCCAGTTCTGGGAGATTCCCGCGCATGAGCCGACCGCCATTAATGGGCGCTGGGTGGACGGGCCGGGGGACGAGCTGTTTCACAAACTGCGCGAGGATCTCGGCAGCCTGCCATTTTTCGCTGAGGACCTTGGCGTGATTACGCCCGATGTGACGGCTTTGCGCGAGCGGCACAACATTCCGGCGATGGCGGTGCTGCAGTTCGGCTTCGGTGATCCGGGGGCGCACATCTATTTGCCGCACCGTTTGACCACGCACCACGTGATATACACCGGTACTCATGACAACGACACGACCCTGGGATGGTGGCGCACCGCTGGTGACTACGAACGAAAGGCGGTCGAGGCGATGGTCGGGCGTTGCGAAGACGGGGTTAACTGGGCTCTGATTCGACTGGCGCAGAGCTCAGTCGCTAATTTGTCGGTGGTGCCCCTTCAGGACGTGCTCGGATTAGGCAGCGAAGCCCGTTTGAATACTCCCAGCACGCCGGATGGCAACTATCACTGGCGTTATCAGCCAGGAGGGTTGACATCTCAGTTAGCGGATCGTCTTGCCCGCTTAGCGGAAGTCACCGATCGCCTGCCACAAGTGGTGTCTTCTTCCCCACACGAGGACTTTGCAGCCTAGTGCCAGGGCTTCTCCTCGTGGCATTTTTCTCTACTGCTGATTGCGCCCCATCGGGCGTGACTGGAATCGGCATGGCTGGCAATACCCGTAGGTCCAACGCGAGGGTTGCCGTACCGATCAAAAGGACTGTGTGGCGCGCAGACATAGCGAGCCTCTCGCTCAGGCCAGCCTTTGACAGGGGCTCCACCCTACTTCCTGCAGCGCTGCTGGGATGTGAGATCCATCACGCTCCCATGTGACGGATGAACATTTGGGAGGCTCACCCTAGCTGTCTTTGAGTGCGCTCCTGGCCGAGAGATGGGCACCAGTCAGCAATAACATCCCTGAAAGAAATGCCCAAAACATCATGCTGACGGAGAGGGAAAAGGGACCGTAGACTTCCTGAAAGTTCAGCCGGGGTAATGCCAGGATATAAGCGTATTTCAGCACCTCTGATAGTAGCCCCATGATGATGGCCGCCGGTAATACCGAACCGGGCCGCACCTTGCCATTGGGCAATAGCCAATAGATCAGAAAGAAGATGGCGATGCTGGCGAGGATCGCAAAAGCTCGCATCGTCAGGAAACCAAGGATCCGGGACACCCACACCCCATGGCCATGTAATGATGATTCCATGAGTGCCATATTTCCTGCGGTCAATGCCACCGAAAGCAATGCCAGTACTCCCGAGGCGAAGGCCAAACCCAGCGAGATCAACTGATTTCCGAAATAGGACCGGTTCTCAGCAAATCCCCATATCCGGTTGAGTGCCACTTCGAGTGGCATGAAGATCCCGGTCGATGTGATCAGCAGAATTAGCAACGAAAATGCTTGCGCCCGCTGGCGGGCTCCAACCAGAGCATTTAGATTTCGGATCACAAATTCCTGGCCGGCCGGGAGGTACTCCCGCAAAAGTTGAACCACAATTTCGTACATCACTTTCGAATGGAAAACGTCGCGGATAACCGTCATCAGCAACAGCATGAACGGGAAAAACGACAAGATTGCGTTTGCGGCGACCGAAAACGCAAACGTATGTACCTCCGTATGTAACAAATATTTCAATACGGCGTATACGATCCCGTGGCGCTTCCGAGCTTGGGTTATCTCCGTCTCAGGCACGTATCCCCATAGAAATAAAACACTTCTTCGGTCGCTTGATCTGGTTATTACGCTATACCAAGCCGGCTGAGATTTCATTGCGGCGACCCTGTTTCAGATAGCCCGGAAATCGACCAAGTTCTTTCAATATTTCATCTTGCCAGAATTTGAGTAGATGAATATTATCTGTTGCTCGTTACCGAACTTAGGTAACGGGTGCGTTTAAGCAGGTTGATGTTCCGTGTCCAGTAGTCCACAACCCGCGCAGCCTGAAAGACCCCGGAGTTCCGGTCTGTTTTGTTCCCAACGGACCTGAACTCAGGGGTCTTTTCGTTTGCTAAGGTAAGAACTCCGGCGCGAAATTCAATCTTCCAGTAAGGTTCCAGATTCTCCGAGAGGGGGTTACCGAACAAGCCTACCGGAGAACTGGAAAATTCATCAGGAGGCGAAAGGAGTAATTTGTGAGAGAGAAGGGTACAGTGAAGTGGTTTAACGGAGCCAAGGGCTACGGTTTTATCCAGCGCTCCACCGGGGAGGACGTTTTCGTCCATTTCTCGGCCATACAAGAGAACGGTTACCGTACGCTGAACGAAGGCGAAACCGTCGAGTTTGATCTATTGAAAGGCCCTAAAGGCTTCCAGGCGGCAAACGTAGTCCGCGTATAGAGCCACCTTCCAACACCCCCTCACTTTCGAACCCTCCCACTTCCCCTGGGAGGGTTTTGTTTTCTGGATTTTTGGACTTACATACACGTCTCGACTTTCCGTCTTGTCGCTTCGCCCCAAGGTAGAAATCTGATTTCGCTCGCGCAACCAGTGCCTCGATCCCGACTTTATTACCACTGCTCTAAACCAGATTTCTCCTTCGGTCGAAATGACAAGAAGGGAATGATGGAAGGCACACACCCGTCAATGCACTTCGAGCGAAACCAAATCTCCGTCAGACTTTCCGCCAGGCTTGTAATTTGCCGATATGGGCCGGTCACTCCAGTCGCAGGAGAATTCGTCGGCCCCCACCAGCAACAGTGTCTTGTAGTCTTCAGTGCGTAGCCGGATTCGCTTTGACCCAGTCGAAATTGTCAGCACCGCAATCTGCGGATGAATGCAATCCACCGTCACCAATCGCCCCTTCAGGAATTCAGTCTTGCGGCGATCAACCACGGGCGCCGCCGGACGTTCCGCTAAAGGTTCTTCGTCCGCAGTCGTCGGTTTTGCAGTTGGCTTACCCTTAGTAGCCGCCTTGGGCGCTTCCTGTGTGCGCTGGGGCAGCAGGCCGTACTTGCGGAGGGTTGGCAGGTCATTCAGATTCTGGTTTGCGGCCGAGGCGATTTCTGCGTTCTTGCTTCCTTTGAGTCGTTGCAACAGGGTGGTTGCGTCGTCCCATTTCTTCGCCGCCATGTAGACCCGCGCCATGTCCAATAAGTATTTTTCGCTCCGCGGATTCAACTGGACCGCTTTCTGGATCGACTGTACCGCCGACTGCACGCCTCCACCTTCGACCCGCGCCATGGCCAGCATGTGATAAGCCTCAGCCATCTGGTCGTTCCAATCGAGCACGATACGGAGGTCGATCATCATGTTTGCCAGTCCGGGAAACAGAGTCCCGTTGGCCTGCGCTTCGTAGTATTTCATCCACGCCGAATAAAAATGCGTCCATGGATCCTGCGGCTGAAAACGCAACGCCTGCTGCAGTTCATCTCCAGCATCTTCAAATTCATTTTTCTGCAAATGGCCCCACGCGATAGCACGGTGCGCCGTGGTACTTTCAGCTTTGGGATCGTCAACTAACGCGTTCAGTTGCTTTAGCGCTTCGTCGCGATGTTCCGGTAAGCGAACCATTACCTCGGCAACCACTGCCTGCGCTTCGGTGGGCAAGACGTCCTGAATGCTTACGCCAACCTCGTTCAATCCGATGGGGGTGAACTGGTGCGCGCCAGGCGGCAATGGCTTTTCTTTAGGCGACGCTGGCTTTGTGGCGACCGCGAGGGACTTGAAATAGTCCTTTACTGCCTGCTCCATCTGCGCCGGGCTAACGTCGAACGCCTGTTGAATGGCTTGTTGTGGGGGAACCTTTTCGTTTAACGCCAATCCAAAATATGTTCCGGTTTGCTGCAATTTCTCCTGGGTCAGCAGGTAGTGCATTACGATCCAGGATTCGGCAAAGAACAACGTGTGATGGGAGCTTTCTGAAACTGCCTCGGGAGCAGTCGCAAACAACTCCGGCAACGGCATCCATTTTTGCGTGTTCAGGATTTCCGTGAACGACTCCGGGTCCGCACCGATCTGTGCCTGCCGGTCGTCCATGTGCAGGCTGGAAAAATATTCGGCAAAGCCTTCGTCAAACCAGGGCTGAGTCGGTGGATAGTTGTAATTGAGATAGGTGTGGGCGAACTGATGACTGACTGAGAGCCAGCTTTCTTCGTCCGATAGATTGAGAACGACGTAGTTGCGGTCTTGTCCTGGGAGGAAAAAACCTTGCGTGGAGGTCGGCTTTCCGTCGCGTTGCGGCGCAATCTGGGCGTACTCGGCGTAATCTTTGAACGCGATCACGTCCATCGGCTCAGGCATGCTGAGCTTGTTGCGCAGCAGGAGTTGACCGCACACCGAGCGCATCTGTTCTAACCGCACCGCTACTTCGGAACCTTTTTCCCGGCTGGCGTCGGTGAGAACCGCAAAATGCGAGGCGCTGGCCAGCACCCACTTGATCTTCGGTTGGTCAACCGGAAATGCGGGCAAAGCCGATAGAAGCAATATTACGGCTGCACTGCGAAGGCGAGACACTGAAGACATCAAAAGGTTTTCAACCAAAATCCGCAAAATGCTACCACGTTCAGAGTTTCCTTCCTTCGTTACCGAAGAAATCGCTGTCGAGAGTTTCGTGGGAGGCCTGAAGTCTGTTCAACGTCCACTCGGCCGTCTCGGCCAGCACGGGATCGTCGCTCTGCAGCAGTTCTTCTACCATCGGAATGAGCCGCTCATCTCCGCTATTGCCTATGGCGATCAGTGCATTGCGCTTCAGGCCGGCGAGTTTGGCACGCTTGACCGGCGATCCCCGAAATAGTGTTCGAAATTCATCGGTGGTCATCTTAGCAATCCACGCCAGTGCCGGGTTGAAAAGCCCTTCCCGCGGTTGAAACTCGGGCGTTGTTGTCGCGGGGGCCCTTCGGTTCCACGGGCAAACGTCCTGGCAGATGTCACAACCATAGAGATGGCGTCCCATACGCTCGCGCAGTTCTTCTGCAATCGAACCTCGCTTCTCGATCGTGAGATAAGCGATGCATCGGTTGGAATCGAGTTGGTATGGCGCGATAAGCGCATCCGTCGGGCAAGCCTCGATGCACCGCATACAAGTACCGCATCGATCGGGTGCCGGGAAATCCGCTGTCAGTTCCAGCGAGGTCAGGATCACGCCTAGAAACAGCCACGATCCCATCTTTTGGTTGATGGTACAGGTATTTTTGCCTGTCCAGCCGATGCCCGCGTATCTGGCATAAACCCGCTCGACCAGCGGTCCAGTATCGACGTAACACCAGGTGCGAACGTCTCCGGCGGCCTGCTTAAGTTGGCTTTCGACCACGCGTAGACGCCGCAGCACGCCGTCGTGATAATCCTCTTGTGCCCAGGCATAGCGCGAAATCCATCCTCGCTCGGCGTCTTGGACTTCGGTCGAGTAGGGCTGAGCGGTGTTGTAGTTGATTGCACATACGATGACGCTGCGAGCCCAGGGAACTGCCGTCTTCAATGAGGCGCGCTTCAGGCTTCCGTTGTGGTCGCGGGCTTCCAGATATTTCATCTCCGCCGCGTGTCCGGCTTCAATCCACTCGGAAAATCTCTCGAGTTCAGGAAAGTCGTCTACCGGCGCGATGCCGGATAACTCAAAACCCGCATCCGAAGCCGCTTGCTTCACCACGGTCGAAATGTGAGACACATCGGCCACAAGACTAGTCTATCGGCTTTGCACTCGAAGATTCCTGTAAAGACCTAGCATCGCATGATGGCACGTTAGGTGCGCACCCTTGCCCGCCTGCCGGATGAGAGTGTCCGCCCTAGATCGCCTACTTTCCCGTCCACTGATCCACCCAGTCATCCACCGTCTGGTACCAGAGCTGAGAATTCTGTGGCTTTAGTATCCAATGACCCTCGTCTGGGAAGTAGAGCATCTTGGACGGCACCCCCATGCGCTGCAAAGTGGTGAACAGCTGAAATCCTTCTGATACATCCAGCCGGTAATCCTTCTGGCTGTGAACCACCAGTGTGGGCGTTTTGAAATTGCTAGCGAACAGGTGTGGCGACCATTTCCGGTATAGATCGCGGTTATTGTACGGGGTGCCCTTGAATTCCCACTCGTTGAACCAGAGTTCCTCGGTCGTACCCCAGGCGGAGTCGGTGTTAAACATACCGTCGTGGCTGACGATACATTTGAAACGAGTGGTGTGACCCAGGATCCAGTTGGCCATGTATCCGCCGTAGCTCGCCCCCAGCGCACACTCGCGGTCTTTATCAATGAACGGATAGTGCTTCTCGGCGTAATCAAGACCCTTCATCAAATCTTCAAACGGAGCCCCGCCCCAGTCGCCATTGATGGCGTCGATGAACTTCTGCCCGTACCCGGGCGAGCCGTGAAAGTTGATCTCAATGACCACATAGCCGCCGGCCGCGAACAGCTCGGCGTTCCAGCGATAACTCCATTCGTCGCCCATGGGGACCTCGGGTCCGCCATGCACGACAAACTTCACGGGATATTTCTTGCCGGCATCGATGTCGGGTGGCTTGACAATAAATCCTTCGACTTCTTCATTTTTTGCACCTCGGAAAGAGAATGATTCCATTGGGACCATGCTGATATCGGAAAGTACTGCTTGATTCACATGAGTAATCGCCCGTTCGGCGTTTAGAGAACAGCTCTCTTTCCCTGGATCCACATCGCCGGTCATTGCTGGGCAGCCCTCGCCGGTCGTGTCCGCAGTGTAGATTTCATTGGGTGCTGTCGCGGAGGCGCGCGTGAATACAAGGGTTTTACCATCGGGTGTCAGCAATAGATCATCGTTGAAGCCGCCGACTAATGCTCGAGCCTTCGCTTCCGGCAACGTGTCCACCGCATAAATGATGGAGTGTCCTGCGTGTTCCGAAGCGAAATAGATCCTCTTAGAGTCGGGAGACCAGGCAAAGCTCTCGGCCCATTGGTCGAAAGTTTCCGCAAGCTTTGTCTTCTCTCCAGTTTTTCGATCAAACAACACCAATCGAAATCGGTCACTCTCGTAGCCGGGCCGCGCCTGCGCCCGGTATGCAATGTAGTTTCCGTCACGCGAATAGAGCGGAGTCGAATCGCTAGCTTTGTTCTCAGCAGTGATGTTCTTGGCCGCGCCGCCATTCACCGGAACAATCCACAAATCCTTGTTGGTCGAGGTCGCTTCCACCGGATCGTGGTTCGAGGTGTAACAAACCTCCTTTCCATCAGGAGAGAAAGCATAGTTGTCCTGCCCTCCCACCGAGAACACGGGCGAGTCGAAATCGCCCGGAGTTAGATCGCGCGGAACATCGGAAGTAAATCCTCCAATACCTCCGCCGACCGTCGGGATCTCGACTACGAAAAGATGGCTTCGTCTGCCTTCTTTGAATGCATCCCAATGCCGGAATAGCAGCCGGGTGAAGACCTGCGCCTTGATCTTGGATTTCTTGACTTCGTCTAGCTTGCGGGCATTGCACACGGCAGTTTGAGCAGGCGTGCCATCACACTCGGGATAGACATCCGAGGTAAACAAAATAAATTTGCCGTCGGGGGACCAGAGCTCGCCGCTGGTTTCGGTGGCAATCGAAGTCAGCTTGTGGGTATCCGTCACCGCGCCCGAGCCACTGTCGAAGTCTGCGATCCAAATCTGCGATCCACCCTGTCTGGTCGAGATGAAGGCGAAGCGCTTACCGTCCGGTGCCCACTGTGGACGGTCGGCGTCCTGATCGCGGATGATTTCCTTTTCGGGTCCGCCGGCTGTTGGCACGATCCACACGTGCGGGGTCTTGGTATTGGCCACCAGGTCTACATCCACTGCCGCGAACAGCACCCACCTGCCGTCGGGGGAGAGAACCGGCTCCTCTACACGTTTGAGCTTCATCATGTCTTCGAAAGTGAAGGGACGCTTTTGTGCAGCGAGTGGGAGAGCAGAGATTACAAGGAAAATGAGAACGAAAATGAGACAAGAATGACGCAAGGAAACCTCCCGCCAAGGTTTGTTGACGTGCGGAGCGGCACTTTTGTCCGCCATTAGTTGCAAATTTGCCTCGAGGGAAGTTGCGCACTTACCGCCGTGTCGTTCGCCGGGCGGACAACAGTGTCTGCCCGCATCAACCCTCGACGCACTCCCGAATCTCTTCCTCGCTTAACGTGTGGTCGGATGCCTTCGCACGGCGATAAATTCGTTCTACTAATTCGTCGCTTCCCGGGAGGCCGTGGCGCTCAAGCCAGTACAGCACATTCGACTTGCCGCTCATGGGGCCGATATCAATGACCTGCTCCATGCCAAACAGCTGCGCCGGGACGCCGGAATAAACCGCATCTGCCAACTCAATATCATTCTTCTTGTAAGCCTTGATGACTGCCGACGCATGCACACCCGTCGCGGTGCGGAACGCGTCTTCACCCACGACCGGATAGTTTGGCGGAATGGGAACTCCGGTCGCGTCCGATACGGCCTGGCAATATTGTTTGAGCTTGGTTAGGTCTTGCTCGTCCCAGGGAGAGATACCCATCAATTTCAAGTTCACCAGCATCTGGTCCATCTGGGTGTTACCGACACGCTCGCCGATTCCCATGGCGCAGGCATGAACGCAATCGGCGCCCGCCATCAGTGCGGCGATCGAGTTTGCAATCGCGAATCCACGATCGCAGTGGCCGTGCCAATCGACGCGAATTTTTTCGCCGGAGGGCTTGACCACTTCATCCATCACAAACCGCACCAGTGCGAAAGCCCCCATAGGAGTTGCATGCCCGGCGGTATCACAAACCACAATTGCCCGCGCACCATACCTGATTGCCGTCGAGTACAAGCGCTTGACCGTCTCAGGATCGCAGCGCGAGGTGTCCTCCGTGACGTACATCACATTCAAGCCCAATGACGCGGCAAACTTCACTGCCCTTTCGGTGGTCTGAAGCAGGAAGTCATCACTCCAGCCTTCGGTGTAACGCCGAATTGGACTTGACCCTAAGAATGTCGCTGCCTCAATGTTCAAGCCTGTGCGTTGCACAACCTCCGCAATTGGGCGGATGTCGTTCTCGTGAGTGCGGGCCGCGCAGTTGGCGCGAATCTTCAGCTTGCTGCCGACAATCTCTCGCGCCAGTGCTTCCACGTGTTCCACCGCCCGCACCCCGGCGCCGGGTAGCCCTAGATCAAGCGAGTTGATCCCGACCGCTTCCATTAAGTGCAGAATATTGATTTTTTCTTCGATCGAGGGGTCGCGGACGGAAGGGGACTGAAGTCCATCGCGAAGTGACTCGTCATTAAGAAGAACCGGATGCGAAGGCCGCAACGACTCCGGGTGGAGCCGATTCCAATCGTAAATAAGTTCGGAGGTCTTCACGTCTTAAAAAATGCAGGGCGGACACCCTTGTCCGCCGAGCGGCCTCAACCATTCATCCAGGAGGCAAGATATGAAATGCGTAAACGCATTGCCGCTGCCCGCGCGGACAAGAGTGTCACTTCTAGCTTTTGCCGGGAATGGTCAGGCCAAAAACCGAAAGCTGCCCCGGCCCGGCTACATTCATGCCGTCCGCTTCATTCGGATTCGGCAGGTAGAGTGTCTTGCAGTGCTCACACCGATAAACTTCCGCCTTATCTCCCCAGGCTTGACGCACGTCGCCGCAGGCTTGTTCGACGATGTCGTCGGTGTAAAACCAATGTTTAAGATGCCCGCCGCAGAGCTTACCCTTTGCGTCTTTCTGGTTGCAGGCGCGTTGGCCCGGCTTCTTATACTTGACCTTATGATTCGGCAGCTGCGGGGCCGCCGGAACTTCTGCGGCGTGGGTTGTCGCCAATGGAGTGACCTCCTGTCGTTGCGGCCAGCGTCGCTGAGCCGTCAAGCAGGCGTAATTTTACTCGAAAATCAAGAGCGATGCCCCTGACCTTAGTAAGCTAATGCTGGAGAGGACGTGCCATGAAGCCAATCAGCATCGCCAATTCGGATCACTACCCGTGGGGAAGCGGTTGTGACGGCTGGCACTTATTGAAGGACCAATCACTGAGCGTGATCCGGGAGCGCATGCCTCCAGGAACCTCTGAAGTCCGCCATCATCACCTGAACGCGCAGCAATTTTTCTTCGTTCTCTCTGGAGAAACTGTGATGGAGGTTGAGGGCGAGGAAGTCACGCTGCACGTCGGGGAGGGGCTGCATATTTCGCCCCGGACTTCCCATCAGATCCGGAATCTCTCCGGTCAGCCAGCCGAGTTCCTGGTAATTTCGCAACCGCCGAGTCACGGCGACCGCATCGTCCCGTAATTGCCGCGTGAGAATCTTTTAATATTCCACTTTCACCAGCCACAAACCGCGTGCAGGAGCGGTGGCTCCTGCCGATGACCGGTTCTTTTCTGCGAGAATCCTGTCCGTATCGGAGGCCAGCCAGGTTCCCTTTCCCACCAACAAAAACGTTCCGACCAGATTACGCACCATGTGATGCAGGAATCCGCTTCCTTCCACCGTGTAGAGAAGTTCATCCCCGTCTCGCTGCCACGATGAACTAAATATTTTCCGGATGTGTGAAGTTTCATCGGCTCCCTTCTCGGGATCGAGCGCCGCAAACGAAGTAAAGTCATGCTCTCCTAAAATAAATTTCGCAGCTTCCGCCATCGCATCTTCATCCAAAGGGTACGGATAGTGCCAAACGTAACGCGCCAGGAATGGCGGACAGATGGCTCCGCGATAAATGCGGTAGCGATAGGTTTTTCGCCGGGCCGATTTGCGGGCATGAAAATCTTCGGTCACTTGTTTGGCCTCAAGCACCCGAATAGTCGCAGGAAGAGTATCGTTGAGCGCCTTAACGAAATTGGCTTCTGGGATCGGAGATGCGGTCACAAATGTGGCCACTTGCGCAAGCGCGTGAACGCCCGCGTCAGTGCGCCCCGAGCCTTGGGGCAAGACGTTTTCGCGGGTGATGCGTCCAATTGCAAGAGCTAATGTACCTTGAATTGTGGCCGCGTCGGGCTGCACTTGCCAGCCAGAAAAATCCGTTCCGTCGTAGGACAGGACGAGTCTCATATTGCGCATAGGTTGTTGTCAGGACTGCTTTTACAAGTCTTTACATTCCAGAACTAAAGTTACGCGACGTAATCTGTACTCACATCGAGGAAAGTACCTGTCAGCTATACTATGCACTTGCCGAAATCAAATAGCTAAAGACGGATATTCCGTCCTCTGCAACTAATTTGAACCGGAACTCTGGGATTTTCGTAACTACTTCGACGGAGAATGCCTGCTCTGTTCCATCGACAAGGCGAAGATTTTTGGGGGTATAAGAATGTTTTTTTCTCAGTTTAAGCAAGTGGCCCGGCAAGGCGTAGCGTTCGCCTTGGCGTGCCTGATGCCGGCCGCTGTCGCGGCGCAGACCGCGGATAGTGCAGCTCCTCAGGCGCCGTCGGCGTCGCAGCAGGCGCACACTTTTGAGCTGAAGGACTATTCTAAATCGCGCGGTCATTTTCCTAATCTCATTGCACCTTACACGCCGCAGCACGTACCTCCGCCGGACCTGAGCAATACGCCGCGCATCCAGTCCCTGCTGCGCGATGGAAAACTCTACTTGTCGATCGATGATGCGGTTGCGTTGGCTCTGGAAAACAATCTTGATATTGCGATCCAACGCTACAACCTCAACATCGCCGACACCGATATCTTGCGCGCTAAATCAGGCTCCAGCATCCTGGGCGTGAACTCCGGCCTGGTGTTGGGTACCCCGGGTGGTGGTCAGGGTGGCCTTAGCGGTCAGGTAGGATCCGGAAACGGAGGCACCACGGCCGGAATCGGTGGTGTGGGAACCGGTACTGGTGGTTTGGTCGTTTCGACCCTCGGCAGTGGCCCGCAGATTACGTCTTTCGATCCCATCATCACCGGGACGGCCCAAGTTGACCACCTTATCAACCAGTGCTCCAATTTTTTCTGCGGCACGGTTCAGAACACCACCACGGCGAACTTCGCCTATAACCAAGGTTTTATGACCGGCACCAACATGTCTGTTGGTTTCAACAATACCCGGGTAGCGGGGAATAATCCCATCTCCACCATCAACCCCTCATTGAACTCGGGTTTTCAATTTCGCCTTAGCCAGCATCTGTTGCAGGGCTTCGGACTGGCTCCGAACATGCGCTTCATTCACATTGCGAAGAATAACCGTGAGAGCAGCGATGTTGCCTTCCGCTTGCAGGTAATCACCACTGTCGACCAGATTGAGAATATTTACTGGGACCTGGTCTACGCCTACGAGAACGTCCGTGTGCAGAAAGAAGCTCTTGCCTTCGCGCAGAAGACCCTTGGTGATAACAAGAAGCAGGTCGAAATCGGCACTCTCGCCCCCATCGAAGTGGTGCGAGCACAAAGCACGGTGGCCGCCGATCAACAGACTCTTACCATCGCGGAAACGAATCTTCAGTTGCAGCAATTGTTGATTAAGAATGCCGTGAGCCGGACCTTGGTAGATCAGTCTCTTGCTGACGCCGAAGTGATTCCGACGTCGACCATGCAGTTGCCGCAGGAAGAGGCGGTGGTGCCAATTCAGGATCTGGTGAACGATGCACTCGCTCACCGCGCAGACTTGGCGGAAAACCGCATTGCACTGGCCAACCAACAAATCAGCCAGAAAGCTATTCGCAGCGCTCTGCTGCCATCCCTGGATGCGTTCGCCTACTACGGCGGCTCCGGCCTGGGCGGATCGCAAAACTCATTTAACGTATGTAACCCGAACATTCCGGCTTCGGATCAGCCATTTTGTAATCCCGCAGGCAGTATTCCTTCGACGAGTTATACCGATACTCTAAGCCAGTTGGTTGACTCAACGGCTCCAGATAAAGGCGTTGGGTTGACGTTGACTATTCCAATCCGTAATCGCGCGGCGCAGTCAACTCAGATTCGCTCGGAACTGGAATATCGCCAATCGCAAATGCGCGTCCAGCAGTTGGAAAATCAGGTGCGTATCGAAGTACGTAACGCGCAGTTCGCAGTGCAGCAAAACGTGGCCAGCGTACAGTCAGCCCAGGCAGCTGTCGATCTCGCCCGTCAATCGCTGGATGCGGAGCAGAAGAAGTATCAATTGGGGGCTTCCACTACCACCCTGGTGCTCCAGAACTCGACGGCCCTTGCTCAATCCCAATCAACCCTGATGTCGGCCATGGCGGCCTACGAGAAGGCGCGGGTAGAACTCGACCGCGCGACGGGCTTGCTGCTTGACCACGCAGGTGTTCTGTTGTCGGACGCGGAACGCGGCGAAGTTACACACATGCCTAAGGTTCCTTACGTGGCGCCTCGCACTGATGTTCAGGCAGCGCCCGCCACCCAACAGCAATAACCGCGGTCACTTTGATCTAGCCGGGCATTTTGCCCGGCTCTTTCTTTTTCTGTACGCTTCCACGACAATCGGTTGACGCGCAACCGGATGCCAGAAGCATTTTTATTCTGAGCTGAGCGAAGAATCTCTTTCGGGAGGGCGGGATCCTTCATCGCGGAGAACGCTTCTCAGGATGACAAGTTTCTGCGTCAGGAATAGCGCACCTCCTGATCCAAGGCGAGGTACCGAAAACATTGCTGATCTCGGTCGTCATAATCACTCACAACGAAGAGGCCAACCTGTCGCGCACCCTGACGAGTGTGATGCCGCTGCTTGTGAATGGGCAAGGCGAAGTCGTTGTGGTTGACTCTGGTTCCGCCGACCGCACCCAAGAAATCGCCAACTCACATGGTGCGAAAGTATTCGTTGAAGAATGGAAGGGCTATGCCGCACAGAAGAATTCAGCCATAGAGAAGGCCAGCGGCGATTGGATACTCAGCCTTGACGCCGACGAGGAAGTCGAGCCTTCACTCGCGGAGGCCATTTCCGCTACATTGGACAGTCTGGGGAGGGTGCGGCGCCTATCCCAACAAGCTGACGCTCATCCGTTCATGGTGCAAGCCGCCAATGCTGAGATGGGCAAATACCTTGACGGAAACGCCAGCCCATCTCTTTCCGGTTTGTGGGTCTCCCGCAAAAACCAGTTTCTAGGACGCTGGATCAAGCACGGCGGCTTTTGGCCTGATCCAAAACTCCGGCTGTTTCGCCGCGGAGCCGGAAAATTTGAAGACCGTTCAGTCCACGAAACTGTACAACTTAACGGCGAGACTACCCGCATACGTCAGGGCGCACTGATACATCATTCTTATCCAACCCTGGCTGAATACATCGATCACATGAACCGCTATTCCTCACTGGGAGCGGAAATGGTCGTCAACTCGGGCCGGCAAAATCGTGCCTTCGTTAACATCGTGTTTCGCCCTTTATTGACCTTTCTCTACAACTACGTTTTCCGCCTGGGATTTCTCGACGGCCGCGAAGGGTTTCTGCTCCACGTTTACCACTCGATCTATGTGTCATGGAAATATGCCAAGGCTTGGGAACTTCGCTCCGCAAACCAAAACTAGCTATTTCTGCGCCAAAAAACCCGTTCCGAAGCGACGAACTCGTTCGACAAGTGCACGCCGGTAACCGGCCGGACATAGGGTGCGGCTTGCCGCCATCCGACGCTGGTCCTATCATCAGGAAAGCGAGGTAGAGATGGCGCCAGATCAGCCAAAGAAGCCGGGGATTGCCGAATCGCCAGTTGCCGACGTGTTTGAAAATCGCCATCCTTCCGACGGCGAAACCCGCTGGGCCGAAAAGATCCTGGCTCCCACTTTAGAGAAGGCCCCAGAACGCCCTATTGGCACCCCTTCTGGGGTCAACCTCGACGAAAGCCGCCATGCCCGTTTCACCACGATCTCCGGAATTCCAATTCGTCGTCTCTATACCGAAGCCGACCTTCCGGAGGATTGGACCTACGAAAAATACCTCGGTTTTCCGGGAGAGCCGCCTTACACCCGCGGCATTCACGCCAGCGGATACCGCGGCAAAATGTTTACCATGCGTCAATTCTCCGGTTTTGCCTCGCCGGAAGAGACAAACCAGCGCTACAAGTATCTGCTCGAACACGGCGGAGGCGGACTGTCGGTAGCCTTCGATCTCCCGACTTTAATGGGATACGACTCCGACCACCCAGCAAGCGAAGGCGAGGTCGGCAAGTGCGGAGTGGCCATCGATTCCCTCGAAGACATGGAAATTCTGTTCGGCGGAATCGACCTGGAAAAAACCACCGTTTCCATGACCATCAACTCGCCCGCGTCCGTGCTTTGGGCGATGTACTTGGTGGTGGCCGAGAAGCAAGGTGCTGACTGGAAGAAGATTTCCGGAACGCTTCAAAACGACATCCTCAAGGAATATATCGCGCAGAAGGAATACATCTATCCGCCGGCGCCGTCGATGCGCCTGGTAATCGACACCTTCGAGTTCGGGTCCAAATTTACTCCGCGGTTCAACACCATTTCGGTCAGCGGATATCACATTCGCGAAGCCGGCTCCACCGCCCTGCAAGAACTAGCGTTCACTCTCTACGACGGAGTGGAGTATGTCGAATGGGCCCGCCGACGTGGTCTTGACGTCGACGAGTTCGGCCCGCGTCTCAGCTTCTTCTTCAATGCGCACAATGACTTCTTCGAAGAAATTGCTAAATATCGCGCTGCCCGCAAGATCTGGCGGCAGGTGATGAAAGACCGTTTCGGCGCGAAGAACTCGCGTACTTGGTTGCTGCGCTTTCACACCCAGACTGCAGGAGTTTCCCTTACCGCGCAGCAGCCCATGAACAATATTGCCCGTGTGGCCCTGCAGGCGATGGCGGCGGTTTTGGGAGGGACGCAGTCGCTGCATACCGATTCCTACGACGAAGCCCTGGCATTACCCACCGAGGAAGCCGCTCGTATTGCCCTCCGCACCCAACAGATCATTGCCTATGAATCCGGAGTGACGCAGACGGTTGACCCTCTAGGCGGATCTTATTTCCTGGAACGTCTGACCCTCGATTTGGAAAAGGGCGCGTTCGACTACTTTGCAAAACTGGACGCGATGGGGGGGATGGTGAAAGCCATCGAACGTGGATATCCGCAAAGAGAGATTGCTGAAGCTTCGTACCAATACCAGCGCGCCGTGGAAGCGCGGGAAAAGATTATCGTTGGTGCCAACGACTTTATTGTGGAAGAAGAATCGCCCTCGACCCTTTACATCGACGAAAGCGTCGCCCGGCAGCAGTCCGCCAAATTAAAAGCGTTGAGGGATCGCCGATCTAACGAGGAAGTCAGGCGCTGTCTGGATGCGTTGAAAAGGGCCGCTGGGGAAGAACCTGGCGCCGAAACATCCGGCAACATCTCGCCCGCCAACACCATGCCTTACATCATCGATGCGGTTCGGGCTTATGCGACCGTTGGTGAAATTTGCGAGGCATTGCGTACCGCGTACGGTACCTATACCGAAGTAAGCGTTACGTAATCAGCGGCCTGCCGCCGCCGCTCTTTTCTTAGAGGCTTTCTTTTCCTGGTACATTGCGGCGTCAGCCCGCTCGATGACCTGCTGCAAGCTTTCGCCCGGACGCCACTGCACCACGCCAATCGATGCCTCTACCCGTACCTTTACTTCGGGCTTACCGGTGCTGCACTGCAGGGTATAGTCGCCAAAAACCCATTTTCGAATACGCTCGACCAGCGCGACGGACGCAGAAGAGTCGCAGTCAAGGATCACGATAAATTCATCGCCGCCCCAACGCCCAGCCATGCCGGAAGAACCCAAATTCGAACGCAACTCCTGGGAGAATTGCCTCAACAAGTTGTCTCCGGCAGGGTGGCCGTGGGTATCGTTGACCTGCTTGAGCCCGTTAAGATCTATGCTGGCGATGCAAAACGTTTGCCGATTCGAAATGCGTCCCTGAATCCGCTCTTCGATGTTAGGGCGGTTGGCAAGTCCGGTGAGCGAATCACGCAACGCTAACTCCTCCACGGCACGCAACCTGGTCTCGTAAGTCGATACTTCCGCCCTCAGCTGCGCGACCGAGTTCTTGCTATCCTCTGCCATCCGATCCACGTAGCTTTTTAGCTCGGTTGCGCCCTGAAAGAGTGAGGTGCGAATCTCGCTCAGGTCTTCCAGGTTGGCAATTGCCCGCAGGCGGGTGGTGAACTCGCTGAATTGGCTGTTGTAGCGCTGATCGCGGTCCCCAAGCGATTGCGCGGTGTGGGCCAGGACGATCAGTAACTCCTTTACTTCTTTAGCCTTAGCTTTGAAGTATTCTTCCGAGCGCCCACCCCATTGCAACAACAGTTCTTCCACCCTGGCCTCGGTCTTGATCACCAGTGCTGGGGTAAGTTCCCCGGAAAGTCCGGGTTCCAATTTTGCCAACGCTTGTTCGAGATCCGATCCAACCCCCGGACATGCCCGTGTGCCGCTTCTTCCCATCGCTTGCAACGCTGAGCGATACGACTTCAGGATCGCAACAAAAAGCTCACTGGACTCGGCTTCGGGCGAGTCTGGAATCGCATTTTCCATGTCCAGATACTTCTTCAGCGAAATCACGATTTGTTCTCCGGTCTCTTACCCGTCCAGGACAATAGCGGAAGCAACACTGTCATTCTCAAACAGCTAAACGGTCCAGTTCAGGGGGGAACTATGAGTGTAGGCTATCGGACCTCATGAGGCAGAACTTTAGAGGCGGGGGAGGTTACTTTGGCGTCAAACGGTGTCAATACGGAGGGATAACGACTAGACGTAGGAAGCTACTGCGGCATCGTCATCTTCAAAAATCTCAAAAAGGTTCATAACCGCGACCAGTTTGAGAGTTTGAATCACCATTTTAGAGGGTTTGACCAGCTTGATCGAGCCGCCGCGTTGCTTCATAGCCGTTAGGCCGCGAACCAGCACGCCGATGCCGCTGGAGTCCATAATCGGGACCTCCTCAGCGTTCAAAACAATCTGCGTCTCGTTGTTCTGCAGCATTTCGTCGAGCAAATGCTTAAAACTGTCGGCGGCGACGCCAAGCTTGAGGTTTCCACGAAGCTTAATAACCTGGGAATTGCCTTGCTTCCTTACGCTAATGTCCAAGATCGGTCCTCATCATGGCTTAGAACTGGCTATAAACGAAGCTAATGGCGCTGATGGGGGCAGGTAATAACATTGACACCGCCTAACCCCTTTGTTACATTGCCCGTCACGTTAAGGGAACGCACTGGAAATTGCAAGCGCAGCGCCTCTTTCCCCAGGTTTACCCGATCTTTAAATTGCCAATGGACCCGGTTGTATGGCCACGCAGATTCCAGATTCTTCGTTGCTTTTGGGTGAATTTGCCGCCAATCTGCTCGCCGAACGGGAGGTTGCGCCACGTGCCCGCATTATCTCCTCTAAGGTCGCTGAACTGCTGCCCGGTGCGGCCGTTGTGGTTTATGTCGTTGAAGATGCGTCCAACCCGGAATGGACCCCGAAGTCAATCCTGGGAGATGTAAAGGTCTCCCACAACAAGGTTGAATATTACGAGGGCACGCTAGGAGAACTGGCCAACAGCCGGGAGCCTTTTTCGTGCGAACCCACCGCCCTTACACGCGAGGACTACGCTCACCTCGACATCCGCCGCACCATCCTCGCCCTGGCTTACGTTCCCCTGATCGCCAACGAGGTGGTAGTAGGCGCTATCGAGGTGATTTCCTTTGAAACCGCCTTTGACGAGGAAGGCCTGGTGCCGGTGGTGGAATTGGCCGACACTGCCGCGATCGCCATCGCTTCCGGCCTTAGCTACGAGAACGAGCGTAATGGGAGCCTTCAGTCGATTTCCCGGCTGGCACAACTCTACGACATCGAAAAGGTTCTGAACTCTACCCTTGAGATGGATGAGCTTCTTCCCATTATTGCCTCCAAGTTTGCCGAAATCCTCAATGTGCAGGCAGCCAATGTTTGGATGGTGGGCGGCGATCAGAATCTGGTCCTGTCTCATTCCTCCGGCTTCGACCCAGCCGTCCAGCAGGGATCAGTGCAGCGGACCGGCGAAGGCATAGCGGCTGAGGTTTCAGACAGCGGAGAGGCCCTTCTCATCGACTCTCCTGAAGATCCAAGATTGCAGCGGCGAAATGCGGGAATCGAGAGCGGGGCGGCGTTTTCGTTGATGGTGGCGCCGATTATTGATCGCGAAAGCCTGGTCGGCGTGGTCGAGGCGGTGAACCATATGGATGGCCGGGTCTTCAACGAAGATGACCTGTCTCTCCTCAACGCAATTTGCGAGACCGCAGCTGGAGCCCTGCACAATGCCAGCCTTCTCCAGGCGGAACGCAAGGTCGAAATCCTCGAAACTCTGGTTACCGTCAGCCACGAAATTACTTCCACCCTGAACCTGGAGCGCATGCTGCAGACCATCGTCAACGCTCCGCAAGCGGTGATTCCTTACGAACGGGCGGCGATTGCGCTCGATCAGCGCGGCCGCTTCAAGCTGAGCGCGATTACGGGACTGGCGCAGGTCAACGCCGACGCTCCTGAAATCGCACCTTTGAACGATGTATTACAGTGGGCATCGCTTTCGCAGGAGGAGATTCACGTTCGCCAGCATGGCGAGGAAATTGACGCCCCGCGGGAAGAGACCAAGGCCAAGTTCCACAAATACTTTGCCGAAACCGGCATGAGGGCTTTCCATTCGTTTCCGTTGACCGACGATACCGGGCGTGTCGGCATCCTTTCAGTTGAGAGCAGTGATCCGGACTTCCTGACTAGTGCGCAGTTGGAAATCCTCAAAGTGCTGGCCGGACAGGCCACGGTCGCTCTTCGTAATGCCCAGATCTATAAGGAAGTTCCATTTATTTCCATTCTTGAACCGGTGTTAGAGAAAAAGCGGAAATTCATGGCCATGGAGAAGCGGCGACGGACGTTTAGCCTGTCGATGGCTGCAGCGGTGGTGTTACTTCTTGTCATTGTGCCGCTTCCCATGCGGGTCGAGGGAGACGCAGTCGTAGCCCCGGTGGGACGCGCGCAAGTCCAGCCTCAGGTCCAAGGCGTAATCCAGAAAGTTCTGGTGCGGGAAGGAGAACGCGTAACTCGCGGGCAACTCCTGGCGGAAATGGAGCCCTGGGAATACCGGTCGGCCCTGGCTGCTGCGGAAGCCAAATACCGAACAGCGCTGTTGCAATCCAATCGGGCGCTCTCGGGCAACGATGGGACCGAGGCCGGCATTCAGCGGGTGCAGGCGGACTTTTGGAAGTCGGAGGTGGCCCGCGCGAACCAGTTACTGGAAAGCACGCAATTACGCTCTCCCATTGATGGAATCGTGGCTACTCCGCATGTCGAGAACTTTGTAGGACGGCGGCTGCAATACGGGGACAGCTTTGCTGAAATAGTAGACGCCTCGCGCGCAGTGGTCGATGTGGCCATCGACGACACCGACGCGACTCTGCTGCGACCAAATGAAACCGCCGCCATCAAGCTCAACGGATTTCCCACCAGGATTTTTCGCGGAGAAGTGTCGATTGTGAGCCCCAAAGGCGAGACTCAAGGAGACCGCCACGTTTTCTTTGCCCGGGTGGCGATTCCGAATGCCGACAGTCTGATTCGCACCGGCATGGAAGGCCGCGGGAAGGTGCGCGTCGGATGGCGGCCAGCCGGCTATGTTCTGTTGCGCAGTCCTCTGTTGTGGATTTATTCGAGGTTGTGGTCCTGGTTCGGATGGTAGGAGGTTTTCGATGATTCGGCGTTGGACTGACGGAATTCTGTTGCTGGGTATGTCTTCGCTGTTGGTGGCGTGCGGTGAAAATAGCGCCCACGAAGTTGTGGCGGCCACTCCGCTCGCGGCTGCAGCAAGTACGGTCGCGCCAGCGTCCGAGGCTCTCTTCGTGGCCTCAGGTCCGCTAGTGGTGGAGCATCAGGTGGACGTTGCCGCCCAGCGCGATGGATTAGTTTCCAAAATTCTCATCGAACCTGGGACGCGCGTGAGAGCCGGACAAACTCTTGCTCTGATGGACGACCGGCAGCTGACCGCCGACCTGGAAGCCGCCCGAGCCAAGACGCGTAGCATGGAAGCCGACTTGCAGAACTGGCAGGCGGAAACTAAGGTTTTGCAGAGCGACTATGAGCGCGCACAGAAATTGTGGGACGCGCAGATTATCTCTAAAGAGCAACTCGATCACGACCGCTACAAACTGGAGTCCGACCAATACGATGTACAACGCTCCCGGGAATTGCTGGCCAATTCTCGTCACGCCGAAAACTCACTTGAACTCGAACTGGAGAAGACCCGCATTTCCGCCCCGTTTGAAGGGATCGTGGCCCGCCGCTACGTTCGCGCCGGACAAGAAGTCACCCATGGAGACCGTCTGTTCTGGGTCACGGCGGAAGCGCCGCTGCGGGTGCGCTTTACTTTGCCTGAACACTTCATGGGGCGGATCAAAAAGGGCATGCAGCTTTCCCTGACCACCGTCGACCTGCCCGACGAGAAGCACAACGTCCGTGTAATCGAAGTAAGCCCGGTGGTCGACCCTTCGAGCGCAACGATAGAAGTCCTTGCCGAATTGACTGGCAATCATGGACAGCTGCGCCCAGGGATGTCCACTAACATCCTCGTCCCCAACCCGCAATGAACATCACCGAAGCGCTGAACCAGGTCTTACCGGAAATACCCGCGAAAATCATCAGCCAGCGCTTCCCCCGGCTTCATCCCGAAGTCGTGTTCAAAGAACAGGTGCAGGATGGCGAGGTCGTAGTGCGCGCGTTCGTTCCAGGGGTTGAAGCCATTTTTAACTTCACTCCGCAGAACTGGACATTCGTGCAGCAGTTCAACGGCCTGCGAAGTTACACCGAGGTGGCGGAGTTTTACGCCCAGGCAACCGGAATTCAATACAACGAGGAGGAAGTCCGCGAGCTGGCCGAGAACCTCGAGTCGATGGATTTCTGGTATAAGACGCCGCTCGAAAAAAATGTTGCTCTCATGCAGAAAACCGCCGCCGAGCGGCGGAAGATGCTTCGCCAGAAAAAGCACGCTTGGGGCGACCTCTCCATGCTTACGTTCCCAGCGGTTAATCCTGACAAATTCCTCGACTGGGTGCATGAGCACGGCAGCTTTATCTATACTTGGTGGTTCACTCTAATTACGCTGGCTGCATTTCTGTTCATGGGCGGCATCTTTGTGACCCATTGGGGCGAAGTGGGGCACGACACTTTTCAGTTCTACAACTTTGCCGATAAAACCTGGGGGGACGTCGCTGCGTTTTGGCTGCTGGCTACCGTGCTCATGTGCATCCATGAGGTTGCACACGGTCTCACATGCAAGCACTACGGCGGGCATGTCCGGGCAATGGGCTTCGCCCTGATCTATCTGAGCCCGGCTTTTTTCACCGATACCACCGAAGGCATGGTCACCGGCAGCCGCCATCAGCGGCTGATGATCAGCGTCTCCGGCGTCTGGTCGGAGCTGATGGTTTGCGCCATTTTTACCCCGCTATGGTGGGGTACCGCGCCTGGAACTGCCCTGCACGATTTTGCTTACACGATCATTTTGATTACCGGGATTGGCGTCGTGCTCATCAACTGGAATCCGCTGATGAAGCTCGACGGGTACCACATGCTCTGCGAGATTCTCGGCGTCGGCGATTTGAAAGAAACTTCCACCATTTATGTTTCTTCATGGGTGAAACGCCATATCTGGCGCCTGCCGGTCGAGGTGCCGTATGTCCCCAAGCGGCGCCGCCTAGGATTCACCATTTACGCCCTGCTCTCTGGTATTTACAGCTATACAGTGCTTTACATTCTGGCGCGCTTTGTAGGGAATGCATTCCGTAATTTCAACCCTGACTGGTCATTTATTCCGGAGTTAGCCACAGCCGGTATCATCTTCCGCTCGCGCATTCGCACCCTGGTGAACTTTATGAAATTTTTCTATCTCGACAAGAAAGATCGCATTCGGGCCTGGTTTACCCCGCGCCACTCATTTGTTGTTGCGGCGGCGATGCTGATTGTAATGATTTTGCCGGTGTGGCATGAAACCGCGGAAGGACGCTTTCGTCTCGAGCCCGTGCGCACGGCGATGGTTCGCGCCATGGTTCCCGGAACCGTTACTGCAGTCTATGCGAGTGAGGGCCAGCCTGTGGTCGCCGGTGAACCTCTCGCCCGGCTGCGCAACCTGGCGTTGGAGTCCAAACTCGAACACAACCAGGCTGATTTGAAGACCGCCGCGACGCAGGTAACTTCCGCGGTTCTGCGATACACCGGAAGCGGTGCTGCCCTCCAGGACCGTGAGCGGCTCAACCAGCAACAAACAAACCTCGCCTCCGCCCGTGCAAACCTAGAACTCAAGAGTCCACTTTCTGGAATTGTTTTGACTCCACGCCCAAACGAGCGTGTGGGAGCGTACATCCCAGAGGGTACCGAACTGATCGAGGTTGGAGATGTCTCGCGGCTGAATGCCCGGGTTTATGTCTCCGAGCCCGACATGCATATCGTTGGCTCTGAGTCTTTTGTCCGCTTGCAGGTCGAGGGGACTTTCGGCATCCGGAAGGCCCGCAGGATTTCCATCTCGCCCGCAAGCACCGAAATCGAAGCCGGCTTGATCGACATGACCAAGTATGAAGGGTTGCGTGCCCCGAAGTTCTACGTCTTAGACTTGTTGGTCGAAAACGGCGACGGTGCCTGGAAGCCAGGCCAGGTTGGAACTGCACGCATTTATGGACAACGCAAGACTCTGGCCGGACTGGCGTGGGGTGGAGTAGCAAGCTTCGTGGGGCGCAAGGTCTGGTAACGTAAAAAGGGTCGTGGCTTCCGCGACCCCTTTCCCTTCCCCATTCCGATTAGTACATCGCGCGCAGGTTGCGGCTGGCAGCGCTCTTGCTCGCGAGGTGTTTGCTGGCGGCATTCTTGCTGGCCATGTGCTTACTCGCCAAATGCTTGCTGGCAAGATGTTTGCTGGCCAGGCTCTTCGTGGTAGGGCTGGCGGACGCAATGGACGAACTGGTGGCAACGAGGGCTTTCTTGGTGGAGCTGAGGTTAGTGATGAGAGACTTCTTTTGGATGGCCATTTTATCTCCTCGAAGTTGTTTTGAGTGCTAAGGTGTCGATCGATGCCTCTCGATCTGCCTTTGATAGAAGCAACCGAATGGCCAAAGTCGACCAAGCCCTCGAATCTTCGTTCTCCTGCCGGAATCCGCCTAAAAACAACGATGGAAGCTTTGGCCTTCATCAGGGCCAAGTCCAAATCGGCGTGTGTTAGTTAAAAATTAACCCCTCGATGGTTAATTTTTAACCCTTCCGGATGTCCGATAGTCCATATTTCCGGCAAAGGTATTTCATTTTCTGCGAGGGGATGCGGAGCAAACTCGCCGCCGCTGCCTTTCGCCCACCGGTACGCTGTAGGGCGGCTTGCAGGTAGGCGACTTCGATCCGTGCCATCTCCTCATCGAACGAGACTCCCTCGTCGGGAATCAGAAGCGCCTCCTGCTTGGCGCTGCTGGCATGGAGGATTGACTGGGGTAGATGTTTCAATCGAATTACCGGGTCGGACACCATCAGTACCAGCCGCTGCACCAGGTTTTCCAGCTCCCGCACATTGCCCGGCCAGGAATAGTCTTCCAGCACCTCGACCACATCATGCTCCACCTGTTTGAGGGGGACGTCATTGGCTGTGCAATAGACGCGCAGGAAATGGTCGATCAGCAGCGGAATATCGCTTTGTCGCTCCCGCAACGGAGGCAGGTCAATGGGAATAACGTTTATGCGGTAATAGAGGTCTTCGCGGAAGCGTCCCGCCTCGACCATCGTTTCCAGATTGTCATTGGTGGCCGCGATCAGGCGGAAGTCGATCTTGCGTGAATTCTTGCCGCCCAGCCGGGTGACCGTTCGCTCCTGCAGCGCCCTCAGCAACTTGCTTTGCAGCCCGAGGCCCAGGGACGAGATCTCATCCAAGAATAGAGTTCCTCGGTCGGCCAGCTCAACGTGCCCGGGACGGGCGCTGTCAGCCCCAGTGAAGGCCCCTCGTTCGTGGCCAAAAAGTTCGCTTTCCACCAGATTTTCGGGAAGCGCCCCGCAGTTCAAACTGATGAAGGGCTTTTCGCTGCGGGCGCTCAAAGCCACGATTGCCCGCGCGACTAATTCTTTCCCGGTGCCGCTTTCCCCCCGGAGCAGGACAGTTGAATTGCTGCGGGCGACCCGGCGCACCGAATCGTACACCGCCTGCATGGCCTCGCAGCCGCCGATCAGCTCGCCGAAGGTGAATTTCTCAGCCACTTCTTCGCGAAGCTGGCGTTCCTCGACCTCAATCCGCCTTTGATCAATAGCTCGTTCAAGGACAATCCGCAGTTCCTGTGCCTCAATGGGTGCTTCGAAAAATTCGTCCGCACCGGCCGCACGTGTCTTGAGCCGCTCGGCACGGTTGCGGGAACGTGTCAGGGCAACAATCACTAGATCTTGATAGGCAGACCGCAGTTCCTGAAGGCGTTCTGCAGCGGCTGAAACGGTACCGGCAACGTCATCCATGTCGAGAACGACGGCATCGGCAGCCGTTCGCTCGATCTCGGCGAAAGCTGCTTCGACGCTTGGTACCAGAACACTTTCCAGCGTCGCCGGTAGAACCTGGCGAAACTCCGCCAGAGCCTCCCGGTCAGTGGTGACCAGAATTACCCTCTTAGGTTCGTTGAAGGGTTGATCGGAAACGGGCTTTGGGTTCCGCTGAACCATCTAAGTTGCGTGGAATTATATGGGACGGAAAGCCCTCGGGATAAGAAAAGCACCGTGTAAAGACCTACCTCGGCTAGGTCTCTCTATAAGATTTTCTTGCCAAATGCCGAGAGCGCCAACTCCACTGCCAGGTCAGCGGTCCGGTTGTGCTCATCGATCACGGGGTTGACTTCGACGATCTCGAAACTCAACATCCGCCCATGATCGGCCATGATCTCCATGGCAAGGTGGGCTTCGCGGTAAGTGGCGCCGCCACGAACCGGGGTTCCAACCCCTGGGGCATCTTCGGGGTCGATCCAGTCCATGTCGAGCGAAACATGATAGCCCACGGTCCCGCGGCCGGCAGCGCGCAACGCCTCTTCCATCACGGTACGCATACCGCGCTCATCAATGTCCCGCATGGTGAACACTTCGATGCCGGCGCGCCGGACATTTTCTTTTTCCACTGCATCGATGTCACGCACTCCAACCAGGACACAATTATCCGGATTCACCTTGGGAGAGAAGTTGTAGATGTGCGACAGTTCGGGCGGTCCCAGTCCGGTGATGGCGGCTAGCGGCATGCCGTGGACATTGCCGCTAGGGGAGCTTTCCGGAGTGTTGATGTCGGTGTGGGCGTCTATCCAGATCAATCCAATGCGCTGGTTCTGTCGACGGTAAAACTCGGAAACCCCGGCCACTGTTCCCGCAGCGACCGAGTGATCCCCGCCAAGCACGAGAGGGACGACGCCCGCGTCCAGGGTTTTTAGGACTAGATCGGCCAGCTTGGTGCAGGTAGCCGTGATCTCTTTCAGATATTTGGCGTTAGGGTCGCCGACCGTTTTCTGTTCGGGAATGGCAACCGCCACATTGCCACCATCCTCGACAACGTGACCCAATTCTTCGAGCCTGGCCTCGAGACCTGCAACTCGAACAGCCGAAGGCCCCATGTCGACACCACGGCGCGACTGTCCCAGGTCGAGGGGTACACCCATGATTCGAATCTTCTTGGCGGCAACACTGGAAAACGTGGGCTTAATGCGTGTCATAAATTTTGCTCAGCGACATGGAGAGCAGAATCGGACTTACGAGTCGTCGGTAGCTAGTCTTCAGCTCTGCTGTACCTCTATGGGTACAGCCTGTGTAGCATGCGTGCGAAGGGAATGGTTTCCCGCACATGCTCGAGACCACAAATCCATGCGACGACTCGCTCAATTCCCATGCCGAAGCCGCCGTGCGGCACACTGCCATACTTCCGCAGATCGAGATACCACTTGAAGGCTTCCTCCGGCAAGTTGTGCTCGCGGATCCGCTGCACCAGCAGATCATAGGAAGCCATGCGCTGCGAACCACCGATGATTTCTCCGTAGCCTTCCGGCGCCAGAACATCGACGCATAACGCCAAATCAGGACGCTGCGGATCCGGCTCCATATAGAACGCCTTCACCTGCGCCGGATATCGATGGACCATCACCGGGCGATCGAACTGCGACGAAAGGTAAGTCTCGTCAGGCGAGCCGAAATCTCCACCCCACTCAAACCTGGTTTCAACCACTCCCTTGGCGTGGCCCTCCTGCAATCGCTGTACAGCTTCATCGTAGGTAATGCGAGGGAATGGGGCTTCGACTTTCTCCAACTTGCTGACGTCGCGTCCAATGGTGGTGAGATCGGCACGACGATTTTGCAGGCATCGTTTTACTACGAAGCTGACCAGGTTCTCGCCCAGGTCCATCAAGTCATCGAGCGTCGCGTAGGCGAGTTCCGGTTCCACCATCCAAAATTCTGTCAGGTGGCGGCGAGTCTTGGACTTCTCCGCCCGAAAGGTTGGTCCAAACGAATACACCTTACCCAATGCCATGGCCGTGGCTTCAATGTAGAGCTGCCCTGACTGGGTCAGATAAGCCTGCTCGTCGAAGTAATCCACTGGGAATAGCGTGCTGGTCCCTTCGCAAGCTGCCGGCGTCAGAATCGGTGGATCGGTAAGGGTGAATCCGTTGTCATCGAAATAATTTCGCACCGCACGGATGATTTCCGCCCGTACCCGTAGGATTGCTGCCTGGCGTGGTGTCCGCACCCAGAGATGGCGATGTTCCATCAGGAAATCGACACCATGTTCTTTCAGGGAAATTGGATAAGGGTCGTCATCGGCGACGCGTTGCACGACCTGGACGTTGCTGACATCGAGTTCGAATCCGCCAGGGGCCCGCTTGTCCGCGCGGACCTTGCCCTCCACGATGACGCTTGATTCCTGCGTCAGGCCTTTTACGGCGTCGAAAACTTCGGGAGCAACTGCACTCTTGGGAATTACGCCCTGAATGGTCCCGCTTCCATCGCGGAAGATCGGGAACAACAGCTTGCCGCTTTCCCGCAAGTTGTAGAGCCACCCGCGGATAGTGACCGTCTGCCCTTCGTGTTTGCCGATATCAGAAATGGTGCTTACTGTCATAGATAGACTTCCAACCTAAGACGGAAGAAGAAATTCGTCGCTAGCTCTCGTCCAGTTTCCGGAAAGCTTTCTGCATTTTGTCTGCGGGGTTCAGATGCTCCTCGCCCTCAATCTCCAACAGAACTGGCGGGACATGCGGCGCAGTCCGCAACAAGTCCATGAACTCCTTCCAGTCAATCGATCCTTCTCCCGGCCACAGATGCGAATCACGGTCCGCCTTGTTGTCGTGGATGTGGGTCGAGCGTATATGCTGCTTCAGGCTTTCGAATGCCTCAGGAATGTTCCCCGACATGTGAGCATGACCAACATCGAAGCAAACTCCGACATCGCTGAAGTGAGCAGCGGTAATCATCTCCACCAACTTTTCGGGGGCGCTCAAATCATTGGGAATATTCTCAACCAGAATTCGCACTCCAAGCGGTTTGGCAAACGCTCGCAGATGTTCAATCGAAGTCATGGCCGCTTCAAACTTGTGGTCGCTGAAAGATTCGTTTGGCGTCCCGATATGCTGGATCAGGAAAGGGAAGGGAAGCACCTCGGCTACTTCCAAGGCGCGTTTTATTTCGTCCATCGCATCCACCCGGTGGGCGCGATCGGTCGATGCGATATTGACCGGAGGCTCTCCCGACCCTCCCCATTCATAGTCGGAGTAGAGGGGCGAATGCAGAGAGTGCAACGGAACTCCCGTACTCTTAAACCAGTCGGCAATTTCCAGAACGTGCTGCTTGCGGTTGGTGTAGTCGAAATGCTGGCGCGCCGCGAAAATCTCAATTGCCTGTGCGCCGCCTTGCACCAGCCTGTCGAGCAGGCCGGGATGCAGCCTCTCTTTGACCATCACAAACGTTGACATCGCCTTAAGCATCGTCGCTTTCCTCAGTAGCCTACCGGCTTGCCGTTATTCCGGCCATCGCTTGCACCCAGCCGCTCGCCCGTCTTCCAGTCTATCGCGAGGCACTCGCCATCGCTCCAGTAGGAGCTTTCTTCCTCAATCGTGTGTCCCATCCGTCGCAACAAAGCGAGGGTGTCGGGCGAAAACCCTGGTTCCACCTCGCTCGACTCCGGCAGCCACTGGTTGTGAAACCGGGGCGCGTTCACCGCTCGCTGGATATCTAGACCATAGTCGACTACCCCCATCAGAATGTTGGCCACCGTGGAGATAATACGCGCCCCGCCCGGCGAGCCCAGCACCAGAAACAGCTTTCCATCCTTTAAGACAATGGTGGGTGCCATGGACGATAAGGGCCGCTTTCCGGGCCCGACAGCGTTCGCCGGCCCTTGTATCAGTCCGAACATATTCGGCACACCAGGTTTGGAGGCAAAGTCGTCCATCTCGTCGTTCATCAGGAAGCCTAGCCCTTCGACCGTGACACGTGACCCAAAGCTGTCGTTCAAGGTCGTCGTAACGGCTACCGCATTTCCTTCGGAATCAACGACAGAGTAATGGGTGGTGTGTTCGGGTTCGTGGATCGGTTGTAACCGGCTGTACTGTTCCAGTTGCGAAAAAACTGTTGGCCGTTGCAAGTCTTTGCTGTGACTGGCATGGTCAGGATCAATGGTCTCCCGCCACGCCGCCCCATATTTCTTGTCGAGTAACTGGGCGACCGGAATCTTCGAGAAATCAGGATCTCCTAAAAATTCCGCGCGATCGAAATAGGCCCGCCGGAAGGCTTCGAGCGTTAAGTGCATTGCCTCGGCAGAGCGGTTTCCCAACTGCCCAAGGTTGAAGCCTTCGAGGATGTTGAGTATCTCAATCAGCGCAATTCCACCGGAGGATGGTGGCGGAGCCCCGATTACCTCATATCCGCGATAGGTGCCGCGGATGGGCTCACGCTCCTTGACCTCATAGTTGGCAAGGTCTTCTGCCGTGATCAGTGCGCCGCCCTTCTGCAGGGCTGCGGCCAACTCCCGCGCGAGGGCGCCATGGTAGAAATCATCCGGTTTTTCAGAAATCCGCTGCAGGGTGCGGGCCAGATCGGGCTGGCGGAATATTTCTCCGGGTTTGAAAAAATTGCCGTCACGCTGAAAGACGCGGCGTGACTCCGTGAATTTGGCAAGGTCTTTATCTTGCAGGTCCTGGGCATCCTCCCAAGCAAGAGGAAATCCCTCTCGTGCCAACTTGATGGCAGGGGCCATTACCCTAGCCAGCGACAGCTTGCCGTACTTTCGTTCCGCATGGACCATGCCCGCCACCGATCCCGGCACGCTGATGGCTTTGTATCCGATGATGCTGGCGTCAGCCACCACTTCGCCCTGTGCATCGAGATACATATTGGCAGTCGCGGCTGCAGGAGCTTTTTCGCGGTAGTCAAGGAAATGGGTGGCGCCATCGGTCATGCGAATCAGCATGAACCCGCCACCGCCGAGGTTCCCCGCCTGAGGATGCACCACCGCCAGCACAAAGCCGGTGGCCACTGCGGCGTCAACGGCATTGCCCCCGGACTGCATGATTTCTACTCCCGCACGTGAGGCAAGCTCATGCACGCTGGCAACCATGGCGTGCGGTGCATGGACGGGGCGCATGGGCGCGGCTGAGGCCAGTCGTACGGCCGCTAAGCTCAACACAATCAGCAGTGCTGATTTCTTGTTGCAGGATGGCATCAAGATCGTTTGCCGGAAGTTTAATGGGGACTCATGAGGCTAGCTGGTTATACGGGCAGAGTCAACTGAGGGAATTTCTTGGCGAACCATTCTATTTCCTCGGGGCTTTCCGCTTTTTGCGTTCTTTTGCATTTTCGTGTAGAGACGTATCTCCGCTGCGTCTCACTTTGACCGATTGCTTCTTAGCCGGGGTCTTTTGTATCACCATGTCATACGAATTTTGAATCAGTTCTCTGACCTCCCGGGCAGAAAGTACGTTCAATCTCTCCAGAGTGATCCACTTGTAACGGCCCACATAACGGGCTGGAACGATGCCCTCGATCTCGGTCAATTCCGCGAATCGTTCGCCAGTCGTCTTAAGCGAAAGGTGAGGAGGAATCTCATCCAGGCTAAGCGTTGCAAAAATCTTGCCGCCCACTTTGAAGCACAAGGTTTCGCCCCACTGCAGGCTCTCTTTCGCATTCGGAAAGCTAAGACAATGGTCACGCACGAAATCGACGTTCATGAATTCCTTACAAGCACCGACTTGAGCTTTGTTGAAATTGAACGCCTAGTTTAGCAACTGAGAAGCTGTTGACAGGAATACTCGGATTCCGATATAACGGTTTCCGAGTATGAGGAATCCGGTCGAATTCCTACCCCTGTCACCGGCAACTCTGCACATTCTGTTATCGCTTGCTGGAGAAGACCTGCACGGCTACGGAATCATGCAGGAAGTAGCCCGGCAGTCGGATGGGCGCTACAAGCTCGGGCCCGGGACCCTCTACGACAACCTCCAGAAATTGATTGACCGTGGACTGGTGCGGGAAGTCGGCCAGCGTTCCGGCGACGAACGCCGCCGTTACTACCGGCTAAGCACTCTGGGCCTCTCCGTCTTGTCGGCTGAAACCGACAGGCTGGATGGCGTGGTGCGCGAAGCAAAATTGCGCATGCAACAACGACAGCCAAAGGAGGCCTGATGCTCCGCTCCTGCTATCGGACGATCCTTGCAGTGCACCCGCCGCGTTTCCGGCAGAGGTTTGCCGGAGAGATGCTCGGGATATTTGATGAGGCGCATAGCAAGTTTGCAGCCGCCCGCCTGGTACTAGATGGAATAGCATCCCTGGCGCGGCAGTGGATACTACGGTCGGAATTCTGGGAACAACCGATAGCGGAGGTAGAAACTCTTCGAAGCAGCGGAGCGCCAGCCTTCTACACCTTCGACAGCTTCCAGCCCCGCAACAGCGCCCTGATGCAAGGAGCAGTTCTATCTCTCGCGATATTTTGCGCCGTCTGTTTCATTATGAAGTATGGAGTCAACCACGCGGTCTATATGCCGTTCGCTTCCATCGTTGCGGAGGGCAGCGGGCATGAATCGGTAACCAGAGCCAAGCCCACTGCTCTCTCACAAGAAAGTGCGACTCCCAACCCCGGGCAGAATCAGCGTAGGGCGGAGGCAACCAATCAAGAGCAGAACAAGATCGCGGCCAAACTTCATCGCTTGTTAATGCAAGCGGCTGCAGCGCCACCCGCCGAACAAGGTTTGCCTCGTACGGAGGTTCGAGGGCTTCCCGCGCCAATGAGGAACGTCGTTCCTGATGCGGCCGTTCCCGTTCCTTCCCCAGGTACGCAGACCTCTACCACAATATTCATTTCAAAACAGATTCTGGAATCTTATGTTGGAATCTACGTGCTTGACTCTCCGGACCGGGAGACGATTTCGATTTCCATGACCGCAGGCGAGCTTGCCCTGGAAACTGGCGGGAAGCAAGAATGCTCGCTTACCGTGATCTCCGAAAACAGGTTTGCCGTTTGCAATGGATCAGATCTTTGGATTGAGTTCCTATTGCCCGGAAGTGGGATGGCTCAGCAAATCATCATTCATGATGCCGGTCGAGAAATAAGAGCGCACCGCCGCTAAAGCGACAGCAACCACGCTCTTGACCCATCCACCCTTCCTCGCTATCATTTGTAACAGTTTGCTCTAACCGAGCAGACCTTGGATTTCATGCAGAGTGGCTGAGGGACGAGCCCTAAGAAGCCACGACAACCGGATCAGAGGTCTACTTCTGGTCGCCCGGTGTCAACTCTCTCCCGGTTGCGGGGAACATGAGATTCGGGGTGAGAGTGTTTTTCCACCTCGTGCCTCTTTTCCTATTCCTGGAGAAGAGGTTTTATTTTTGGCAAAATCGGCTCGTCCCGGCGCGCGTGAAACGCGAAAGAGAGTGGCCATGGCAAGTTTTGAATTGCGCTGTCGGGAGTGTAACAAGAGCTGGGGAAATCAGCCCCGCTCCATCTGTGACGATTGCTTCTCGCCGCTGGAAGTCTTCTACGATTACGATTCCGTCCGTTCGACGTTTACCCGCGAGCGTATCGCCCAGGGTCCGCCCAGCATGTGGCGCTATTCCGACCTGCTGCCCCTGCCAGAGAACTTCAAGCCCGCCATGCCCACTGGCTTTACGCCCCTTCTGAACGCGCCACATTTGGCAGAGTCGCTCAGAGGCAAGAACCTGTTCCTGAAGAATGACGCGGTCTGCCTTCCTACGTTGAGCTTTAAAGATCGCGTGGTGGCTGTCGCCTTGGCGCAGGCCAAGGCTTTCGGATTCGAAGTGGTCTCCTGCTCCTCTACCGGGAACCTGGCGAACGCGGTTGCCGCCCATGCCGCGCGCAATGGCTTCCAGGCCTGGATCTTCATCCCTTCGGACCTCGAACCGGCCAAGATCGTGGGCACCCAGGTGTTCGGCGCCAAGGTGGTTCGCATTTCGGGAAGCTACGACCAGGTCAATCGCTTGTGCTCGCAGATTGCCGACGAACACAACTGGGGATTCGTGAACGTCAATCTGCGCCCTTATTATGCCGAGGGGTCAAAAACCGTCGGCTACGAAATCGCCGAGCAAATGGGCTGGCGACTTCCGGACAATGTCGTCGTTCCCATGGCGGGTGGATCTCTGATTACGAAGGTGAAAAAGGCATTCGGTGAACTCATCGAACTGGGACTCGTCGAAGACAAGCCGGTTAAATTCTTTGGCGCTCAAGCTACCGGCTGCTCCCCGATCTCGACCGCTGTGAAAGCCGGCAACACCGAAATCGAACCGCAGAAGCCAAAGACCATCGCCCGCTCGCTGGCCATCGGGAATCCGGCCGACGGTCACTACGCCATCAAGACCATCACCGGAAGCGGCGGATGGTCGGAGGATGTCTCCGACGCGGAAGTGGTCGATGGAATTCAGTTGCTGGCCACCACCGAAGGCGTCTTCACCGAAACTGCCGGCGGCGTGACTGTAGGCTGCGCCCGCAAGCTATACGCTTCGGGACGCATCTCTCCTGACGAAACCACAGTCCTCTGCATCACGGGCAACGGGCTGAAGACGACTGACGCGCTTACGGGAAAGTATGAGGTCGAGTCCCCGATCGCACCCAAGCTGGCGGAGTTTGAGGCTTATTTGAGCCGTAGCCTGAACCTGCCCGAGACGGTGGCCGTCTGATGCCGATCACCGTGCAAATTCCCTCAGCGTTGCGCCGCCATACCAACGGCATCGCTAAAATCACATGCTCGGTGACCGACTTGAACGGCCTTTTCTCGGAACTAGACGCAAAGTTCCCCGAACTCAAACCTCACCTGCGGGACGAAACCGGACAGATTCGACGCTTCCTGAACGTCTACGTCAATGAAGAAGACATCCGCTTCCTGGGAGGGAACAACTATGCCTTCCAGGACGGAGACGAAGTGCTTCTTGTGCCGTCGATCGCCGGCGGCCGATTCTGAGTTGACTCGGTTGAGCATGACGAAAATTACCGGGCCTTAATGATCGCACCCAAAACATCCGGCTTCGATTCATCCCGCACCAGGTGCGGATACATTTCCCCGCCGTGATAATCCAGCTTGTAGATTTTGTAGTAGTCAGTATTCTCGACCAGCAGTTCGAACGGGGCAGAACTGTTTTTGGTGGCCTTCAGTGCATCGCGGAACACGTCATCGGTGTATTTGCGGCCGTTAACGCCGACAATTTTCATTCCCGGCCCAATCCCGGCCTTGGCAGCTGGCATTCCTTCGAATGTGTCTGTAATGGTGCCATCTTTCTTCAGCCTTAATCCTACGGAGAACGAGGCCTCGATTCGGTCCCGCTGGCCCTCTTCCGCTTTGAGTAATTCCGACGGAGTTCCGTCATACACCAGTTTCCAACCGCTGTTTTCAATTCCCGTCAATGGTGCTCCGGGCCCATGGTTGGTAAGCCGCTCCGTCCAGAATCCGCGCCAGTCGTAGGGCGCTACCTGGTTCAGCGTGTTTACCACGTCATCGAAAGTGTAGGTCTTGACCTCCGGCGGACCGCTCTGCCCGCCGTGAAATAAATGGCAGAAGTCATCGATGCTCTTCTGTCCATTAGTTTGCTGACGAATGATGGTGTCTACCCAAAGCCAGTTCAAAACGTCTTCCTCGTAATAATCGAGTCCGCGCCGCCACGAGTTCCACTCCGCCGGAGCTCCTTGCATCGCCGGAACTCCATCGGCAGTGTCCTGCAAATTGCGCCAGGTGCGGCCCGGATTGTGATCAAGAGTAGCGGCAATATAAGCCAGCGAATCATTAAACTGTTCTGGTGTTCGGATTCCAGTGCGCCCGCTGAGCACATCTCCGAGATACGAGGTCAAGCCTTCATAGACCCATAGCAGATCGGTCTTCATGGGTTGCTCATAATCCGGTGTCGCCAGGTCAAAGGGCCGCCTGTACTTGCCGTTCCAGGAATGTACGTACTCGTGAGTGAGCAGGCCAGCCGCCAACAACCGCAGGCTGGGGTCGATCAAAGCGCGTTCTCCCTCGCGGCTGTCATTTGACTCGTGATGCTCAAGGCCGAAGTGGGCGACGTGATCGCTCAAGCTGTAAAGAAAGTGATAGTCGCGAAAGTGCTGCGCCCCAAAAAGCTTCAGCGCCTGGTCAGTGAGGCTCTTGTAGTGATCGAGAACATCCTGGGGAGCATCGAGAGCAGCCGCGCTATCGGCGGCGATATCCATTTCCTGTGGAGGATTGTCGGCCAGCGGCACCACTCGCAGGAACTCCCCAGTAATGATCGGGGAATCCACCAGCGTGGTTAGCGAAACCGCTTTGAACTTAATCTCGCTGCCCGATTGCGAGTCCACGGGAAGTGGCGTTCCAAACTTCCATCCCTGCGGCAATTTCACACTTGCCTGGTAGTTCAACTCATCGGAGGTCCACCCCGCCGGGTACAGCAGCATCGTGTTCCAACTCAGCACTGCCATCTTGTTGGTCGCCGACGGGCCTCCGGTGTAAAGCCCTTCTTCTCCCGCTGGAGCAAGGAAATCAAGGGAGGTGTCGACGGTAGTCACTCCCGCTGGGACTTGAACATGTAGCGTCCACCCATCCAACAGGTCGCGCCGCCACTGCAGCTCTTGGCCGCCGGCGTAAAACTTCAATCCGGCCAATTCCTGGATCGGCCCAGTTGGCCCATGCTCGCCAGGAATCCATTTCGGATAGTAGAGAACAAGGTCGCCGGGCTTCGCCGGAAGCGCCAGCTTGGCGTGGAAAATCTTACGCGGCGTTTCGGTCGCGTCCAGACTGATGGTGATGGTCGGCGCCGGAGGCTTGGCTACCTCCTTGTCCTTCTTCTTGGCCGCCATGGCGGGAAGAAATGAAAATGCTAAAACGGCGGTGAGAAAAATTCCCCGACGGACGAAGAAAAAGGCCACGTACCCTCCAGAAAATTCCGATTCAACTCATACCCAAACAATTGTTATTCCACAGCGCGGCCGTACCGCGAAGAATCTGCTTTCGGCACCGCCCAGTACTCATGCATTCTAACTGCGGTCCCGGCGGGCGATCCAAAGGGTATGCTCGCGAGAAATAGCATTTTCCGCGTCACCTACAAAGTTGGAGAAGTCCGCGTCGCTACCAAGATGGCTGCCCTGTTCCTCTATGAAACCCAATTCCAGCGCTGCCACGGCATAGGACTGCGCCAACTCTTCATGCTGCCGCACCTGCAGCCAGGCCACCAGAGCGCTAGCTAAGGCCGAGAACACACCCACCAGATTCCACCTGGATCCCGGCGACGCAATCATGAAAGCGCCCGCCGCCAGTGCCATCGCCTGGCTCACCAGGATCACTACAAAATAGCGGCTCTCCGCGGTTTGACTCTTGCGCGCCTTGCGGCCATACCAGCTGCGCTGATCGGCAATACGCTGCGAAAGGTAAGTCTGCCGTCGGCTGTCGAGCGCCATCGCCCGCACCTCACGCATGCGCGGCGAAATTTGTGGCTTGTCGGTGTATTCGCTGCTCACCCCAACCGCGAGCTGATCGGAGTCTTTCACCAGAGCCTTCAAGTCCGCGATGAATTTGGTATCTACATCAGCCCCTTGTAAGCCGATGAAGTACGGCTCGGCGCCCGCCATATAGCGCCACGCCATGCTTTTTGCAGATTCAGAGATGGCTCGCCCGCCGTACCAGAGCTTTTCCGGCTTCAGCGAGCGTCGAATCGCCGTAAGAACAAAACTGAGCGAGACCAGCGCTGTGCTCGCGACCGCGAGGGAAGTCTTAGCGCCGGAGATCACTCCCGACAACGCCCCCAGGCCGGCGGCAACTACTAAGCAGAGAAGGATAGAGCTGGTAAAAAGCAGATGCTTGCCTTGCGCCGCTATCGAAGCGCGGTCGGCCGCTTGAAACAGCGCAGGGTAGTCGGAGTTCTTTACTTCCAACCTGGTTGGAGTCGCGACCTCTGGCATCCGCGTCCTTGCCGGGGTTCCATTTCATGAATGCCCGGAGAGCTATGGATATTACCCTCGAAGGCGGTCAGGGAACAAGCAAACGTCTGGCATCCCCACCATGGTCCAAGGGCATTTCCTTGGCGAATCTTAGTCTCCTTGGTGATTATCTGGATTTCCTCTTTGGGACTTTTGCTCCCTTTTTGCGGGCTTCAGAAAGTCCAATGGCAATAGCCTGCTTGCGGCTTTTCACGGTTCCGCTCTTCCCGCCTTTGCCGGATTTGAGCGTGCCTTTCTTCTTACGACGCATAGCGCTGGCTACGGTTTTGCCTGCTGCCGTGCCATATTTTCTACTGGAACTCCTCTTAGTCGGCATTAGAAATCTCCTGCGGTTTAGAGGGACAAAATTT
>Ga0157378_10000291_pt1 | contig 49026 bp, 41 predicted proteins | sample M65metaG_FD_115309 | JGI IMG/M metagenome (GOLD analysis project Ga0157378, IMG submission 115309) | Miscanthus rhizosphere microbial communities from Kellogg Biological Station, Michigan, USA - M6-5 metaG | ecosystem: Host-associated > Plants > Roots > Rhizosphere > Soil | place: USA: Michigan... | reverse complement strand
GTTGTTCCCATTGGGATTCGGGTTCGATATTTCGGCCGCTGGAAAGTCTATCCGCCAGGGTAGGCTCAACACTAACTAACTTTAGGGTCACACCAGCAGTTCGCTAAACCAGCCCGCGTCCTCGGATCCACCTGAGAGGCTATGACCTTGTTCGACGACAGCAACACCCACGATTCCTCCACCGCAACCTTAACCGAACAGCCAAGCACAACTGACACACCAGCCGAGCAGGCAACTCCTGTGGCCGAGGTCGCACACGAAGCCCAACCTCCGGAAGCCCAAACCGAGGAGCAAAAGCCCGTAGAGGATTTTGCTTCGGCGCTTGAGAGCTTCACCACGGAAGCTGAAGAGGCGGCTGGCGAAGATCACTTGATCCACGGCACTGTGCTGAAGATCACGGGTTCGTACGTCTTTGTGGACATTGGCGCGAAATCTGAGGGCGCGCTGCCGGTCGCAGAAGTCCTTGATCACGACGGCAATCCGAAGTTCCAACCCGGCGATGCGATTGAAGTAATGCGGGAGAAGGGCCACACCGACGAGGGATACATCAATCTCTCATTTCAAAAAGCGCAACGCCTGCGCGCGTGGGACGACATCGAAAGATGCTACAGCGAGAACCAGCCCATCAAGGCGACGGTAGTCGAGCGCACCAAAGGCGGCGTGACCGTGGATATCATGGGCGCTCGCGCGTTCATGCCTGGTTCGCAACTCGACCTGCGTCCGGTTCGCAATCTCGACGCCTACAAGGGACAGAGCTTCGACGTCGCCATCGTGAAGCTGAACAAGAAGCGCGGCAATATCGTGGTTTCCCGCAAGCAATTGCTTGAGGCCGAACAGAACCAGAAGAAAGCCAAGCTGATGGAGCACCTGCAGGAAGGATCGGTGCTCACTGGAGTAGTCAAGAACCTTACCGACTACGGTGCCTTCGTGGATCTCGGCGGCATTGATGGATTGCTGCACATTACCGACATGTCTTGGGGGCGGCTCACGCATCCACGCGATCTAGTCAACGTAGGCGATCAGATTCAGGTCAAAGTATTGAAGTTCGATCCCGACAAGCAACGGGTTTCGCTGGGCTTTAAGCAGCTTACTCCTGACCCGTGGCTCGATGCCGAGCACCGCTATCCGGTGGGAGCCCATGTCAAGGGACGCGTTATTAGCGTCACCGACTACGGAGCTTTCGTCGAACTGGAGCAAGGCATCGAAGGCCTGGTCCACGTCAGCGAAATGACCTGGTCGAAGCGGATGAAACATCCCTCGAAGCTAGTCAATGTGAATGATGAAGTCGAGTGCGTGGTGCTCAGCGTGAGTCCGACCGATCGTCGTATCTCGCTCGGCATGCGTCAGCTGGCCGCGAATCCCTGGGATTCGCTGATCGACAAGTACCCCGTCGGTGCAACCGTGGAGGGCCGGGTTCGTAACTTGACCGACTTCGGGGCGTTCATCGAGATCGAAGAAGGTATCGACGGGCTGGTTCACGTCAGCAACCTGAGCTGGACCAAACGCGTGAAGCATCCTTCCGAGGTGCTTAAGAAGGGTGATCGCGTGAAAGCTGTGGTTCTAGCCATTGATTCCGAGAAGCGGCGCCTCTCGCTTGGCGTAAAGCAGCTGCAGCCAGACGTTTGGGAATCGTTCTTTCAGCAGCACCGGATTGGCGATATCGTTCATGGCAAAGTGTTGCGCGTGGCAGCGTTCGGTTCCTTCGTCGAGATCTCGGAGGGAGTCGAGGGCCTGTGTCACAACTCCGAAGCGGTCGATGGCAATGGACAATCTGTTCATCTTGAGCCAGGCAGTGAGCACGATTTCAAGATCATCAAGATGAGCCCCGAAGAAAAGAAAGTGGGACTCAGCATCCGCGCGGCAGGGGAAGAAGCATCCCGTACCGAGGTCGAAGCGTATAAGCACCCGGCATCCAGCACGGGTTCGACAATCGGAGAACTGGTGAACTGGAAGCGGGAGAACGCGTAAGCAGTAGGCTCGCCGGCCCTCGGTCGCATTGAATTCGCAGCCATTCTGCATAGTCCGGCCCCGACTCGCTCGCGGGGCTGCCCGAGGGCATCCGCGGGCAACCTTTAGCGGCTCGGGGACCGGGCAGGCTCAGGCAGCCGAGTGATAGCTATTTCTGGTTCTCCTCTTTATCTGTATTTTCTGAAAACCCAGAAATCAACCCCCAAACACCCCCGTTAGCCGAGGGGTGTTGTCGCAGGACAGTTCACCTACCGGACATCGGGATGGCTTGAGCCGGCCCTGGCAACTAGGGGCAGGCAGTTCTTCATCTAGGAATCACCTGCAAAAACCGCCGTTCGTCGATGGAGGTTTGATCGCTTCCCTCTTGCCAAGCACGGTAATCTGACCGGAAGTGCCGGAACGATTACGCATCCTTGGTAACGAAATTGAGGACCTTCTCACGTTGACACGAGGGAACCAGCTTTGCTACCGTTCTGTATCGATCTTCCGATACGTCTGATGAGCTAAGTGCCGAATCCGCTTTGGATTACGGCTGCTTGTGATTTAAGGCTTTCTGGTTCCAGTTCAAGGGTATAAAGCGTTTCGGCCTTGTCCCGCAAGGGAAACGCTGAGTTTGAGCCACTGGCGCGGGGTTTGCGGGGGTGGCTAAGGGAACCAGGATCAAATGCCAGGTGCTCTGTCACGAGCGCTCGGGGTTTGACCCGGGATTCCTGGAAATAACACAGAGGAATGGCCATATTGTCTAAGCGCTTCTACATCCTTTTTGTGGCTCGCGGCGAAGACGGGCAGCTGCGCAAAGTCCCCATTCCCCACCATTACCTCTACGTCATAGCTGTGGGCGCTGTGATCGGCGTTCTGGGCCTCACCGGCCTCGCCAGCAGCTACGTTCGCATGCTAATGAAGGTTTCCAGTTACAACCAACTGCGCGCTGAGCGGGAGGACTTGAAGACCCGCTACGACCACTTGGAACAGGTTTCCAAGGAGCGCGATATTCAGGTGGCATCGCTGGGTTCGCTGGCAAGCGAAGTCTCTTCCCTCTATGGCTTGAAGCCTGAGCCGGAGCTGATCAAAGCAGCGTCCTCCGACAAAGTGGAAAGCTCGCAGCTGAGCTCTTCTTTAGACCGGCTTTATACCTTGAAGACGGCGGCGTTAACTGGCGCGACTACGGCAGGGCTTTCGATGGGGTTGACCAAGAACGTCACCACCGCCGATTGGATTCGCGCCAACTCTGCACCGAATCTCTGGCCGGTGGAAGGCCCGGTGACCGGGTCGTTCGGGGAGCGTATCGATCCGTTCAACGGTGAAGGCGCCTTCCATTCGGGCGTGGATATTGGTGCGCTTTACGGTCAATCGATCGTAGCTCCGGCCGAGGGTATTGTGGAGTTCGCTGATTTCATGGGCGGCTATGGACGCGCCGTCATCATCGATCACGGTCACGGAATCACGACTCGCTACGGGCACATGAAGAGCTTCGCGGTCTATCCCGGACAGCATGTTCATCGCGGCGATACGATCGGATATGTGGGCGACAGCGGACGTAGCACCGGCCCGCATCTCCACTATGAAGTCCGCATTAATGATGTTCCAGTCAATCCCCACAAATACCTCCGCATAACCTACGCGCATGTGGGCGGATTCGCGGCGGGAAGCTAACTCTCGAGCAACCAAACCAACAGCGTTCTTCCCACCTCTGACAAGCTGGTACAGGCCTACCTGCCCGGCGGGCGAACATGACCGTGGGAAAGGCCATGGGAGAACCTAGGCGTTCCCTGCGTCCTGCCAGGAATCCCTAGTAGTCAAGTGCTCGGCAACGACAAGTCTTGAAGCAACCCACGTCCTCACATCTTCGTCCGACAAGGCGGAGGCTTTATGCGCGTTCTGCTGCTTGCTTTTCTGGTGACCTCAGGGTTCGCCCAGTCTCCGCAACCGCCGAGTAGAAGATCCGCGACCGAGGATCCCCAAGCAGGCTGCTCGACTGGGCAGACCTACCAGGGATGCATGGTGCGCTCTGGCGGCAGGATGATGCTAATCGATCCGCAAAATCGCGATTACATTCTGGTCAGCAGCGATCGCTCGCTCGAGAACTATGTCGGGCACGAGGTGCAGGTTTGTGCCATCCCCATCGACCCGGCCGGCCCAACCTCGAGCGATCCGGAGATCAACCCGCAACAACCGGCTGGCCATCTGCCGACGCTCAACGCCGAGAAGCTTCAGAAGATTGCAGAAAAGTGCAGCTCGCCGAAGAGTACGGATAAGAAGTAGGGCGGGAAATGGCGCGTTAAATGTAACCGTTCCCCTTGCCCCGGCGGGAGAACCCGACGAAGGCCGCCAACTGGTCGGATTTATTTTGCCGGCGTAGCCTGCAACGTCTTGATCTCGACCGTCGAGCGGAGCTCATAGTTCGAAGCCCATTGGCAGGTTGAGTACCCGACCGATCCCGACTCGCCCTGGCTGAATGACTCTTGACGTTTAACTCTATAAGTGCGCAGCTTTAGGCAAGTGTGTTCACTGAGTGAGCCAGCCACGACCTGCCCTTTGTCGTCAGTCCACAAAATAGACGGCTGTTCATTCGTTTCGACGTTAGAGCGCACCGCGTGCATGCCGGGGAACCAAGGCACAAGGCGCACGACTTGCAGGTTCGCGCGTAAGTGGGAAGCGATAGCTTCAGCCTTGGGGTCCGCTGCAAAAGAGTGGGTTGAACTAGCGGCTAGCGCAAGAAATGCAGCAAGGCGGTAGGGAGACATACGACCTCCTCTGCGGGGGATTATAGCGCTACGCAGCAGTTCGAGGCGAGGTTTGACTGGAACTAGCAGCCCCATTTGCCTTCTTGAGAAACAATCCCACCCTGTCGCTCACAGCGACGCGGGTGGGCAAGCGAGGCGAAAACCGGAGGCAGTCTTTTACGCAGACTTCGGCAGCGCATCCATGCGGCGCTGCATTTCTTCCGGCGACACATCTTCCACATGAGTCGCGACGGTCCATACGTGGCCGAAAGGATCGATGAGGTTGCCCGAACGATCGCCGTAGAACTGGTCCTCGACAGCACGGATCTGGCGAGCTCCCAATGAAAGTGCGCGATGGAACACATCGTCGACGTTTTCGATGTAGATCATCAGGCTCACAGGACTGCCACCGAATGTCTCGGGGCTGCGGTATGGGCCGTTCGGCATTTCATCGGCAAGCATCACCACACAATCACCGATGCGTAGTTCGGCGTGCATGAGGGTGTTGCTAGGACCAGGGATCCGGAGGATCTCGGTTGCGCCAAATGCCTGCTTGTAAAAATCCATCGCGCGCGCGGCGCCCTTTACAACCAGATAGGGAGTGATGGAACGGTATCCCTCAGGAATAGGCTTTACGGATGATGCCATGGCTGGCTCCTTGAGTGAATTCGTCTGGCAAGAAGAGTAGCAGAGTCCGGCGTTTAAGGAAATTGCTGACAAGCACTGCGCGCGGGAATGGTACAGGAGCCTTCCTTCTTCACCTCTTAAGACTCCAACCGGAGTCGTCGGATGATATAGCGGAAGAACAGGATCGCCCATTGGCACGCCTCCGGCGTGGGTCATTTCAATCCTGCGGCCTGGAGCATGGTGAGAAACTGATTTTTGGTGCGCATGTCGATCGATTGCGAGACGATCTTGCCCTCGCGGCTGTACACGAATGTCTTCGGAATCCCCTCGATTTGGAGCATGTGGTTGACCTTGCTGCCAGGATCGAGGAGCACTGGGTAAGTAATTCCCTGCTTTTGAACAAACTCACGAACCTTGTCGGGGTCGTCGTCGGAGACGCCGAGAACAACGAAACCTTCCGCCTCGAATTGTTTGTACAAGGCCTCGAGATCTGGCATCTCCTTGCGGCAGGGTGGGCACCAAGTTGCCCAGAAATTGAGCATCACGACCTTGCCCTTGAGGTCTTTTAGAGTCCAGGACTTTCCATTCAAGTCGGCGAGAGTAAAACTGACCGAGTTGCGTGCCTCATCTTCTTCCTCCAGGCGCTTCATGGCCGCGATGAACTCGGGTGAGTCCATCGATTCATTCATGTGCTCGTAACGAACCAGGCTGGCGAGTTCGAGATAAGGATCCTGGCTTGCGGGCTTCAGCTCGGCGATTGCTTTCCCCAAGGTAGTCGTAACTTCCTGAAGATTGTCGCGCCCAAAATCACCTTCTGTGGCTCGCCCCGCTAGTCCCATTGCCAAGCGCAATTTGTTTGCAGAAGATGGAAGAGCGCGAATTTCCAAAGCTAGCTCGCGCTGGGCATTCCCGCGAACGCTGTCGGGAAGGCTGCGAAGCTTCCCAATCCGGTCCGCCATGTCCTTTTCCTGGCCTGTCCAGGCGGGATGATGGTCTTGCGCAAAAACGGCGACGGCAAGGAACAAGCTTGCAAGGATAGCGAGGTGTCTCACGCGGAAAGAATACCGCAGGTTTTGGGAAGGTGAAACACGCATCCGCGAGCATTGTGGAACCAACAACAATACAATCGCCGCCAGACGAAAAAACGGCTGTTGCCATGCCGAACTCGGACAAAGGATGGTGAACAATTCGGGCTTACGGTGCGCCGCAACTGGTGGTGATCAGGTCGCAAATATCGCCACTCTGCTGTTCGCGGGCAGCCTGGGAAGGATCTGAGAAAGGTCCGAGAGCCCAGTTGTACTGAATGAAGCGCAAGATTGATACCCAATCCATCTGCACGTGGGAGATGTGGTTGGGCTTGGCGAGGGGTGAAATGACGAGTACCGGGGCGCGAGCACCGAGACCGATGGTGTTATTGAGCTGCGGTGGAGCAACGTGATCATACCAGCCGCCGCTCTCGTCCCAGAGAACGATGATCGCGGTGCTCGACCATGAGGACGAAGCCTTAACTGCCTGAATCACGTCGTCCAACCACTCAATGCCGTTGGCTATGTTTCCCTGCCCCGGATGCATGCTATGGCTTGGAGAAGGTTGAACCCACATGACCGCGGGCAACGACGCCGAACTCAGCATGCTTTGGAACCCCGACATGGTGAAGTTCTGAATGCTGGCAGCGTTGGCCGTGCTTTGGAAATATTGAAAGGGATTCTCTTGGGGAACGTAGTGTGTACAGGTGCCGTTCTGCTCGTTCGAGAACCACTCTTGGTAAAAACCCCAAGAAATATTTTTCCCGGATAGCTGATCGCCAACGCTGGGCAGCGTAATTGGCGGTGCGATCGTAGCGCCATTGTTCTGATTCTGCTGATACAGCCCAGCGGTGCAGGCGTCCAGTTGCGGGTAACCATAGGGATCCGTACCTGGCTGCGCCGACACCATGTAAAGCATGTTGCTCGGTTCGCTAGCCATCGCCGAAGCAAAGAAATTGTCCGACAGCGCGTATTGTTGCGCGTAGCCCCACAACGTGTTCACCCCGAATTGACGTCCGTCCGCAGCCGTGCCGACGCTCGTGTTGTCGTAGTAATCCATCGACATCGAGCCATTTGTGACAGCGTATTGGTCCATCTTGCCGGAGTCATAAGCGTCAAGATAACTGGTGCGCGTGTGGTTCAGATCTGCAGGGTTGAGATTCGTGAGCAACGAGGGCTGCACGGTGTTACCTGCGGAGTCCACCTGCTTGTAACTGGGGGCACTGGGATCGATTCCATTCGCGCCGCTATAGGTGCTGAAAAGATGATCGAAGGACGAGTTTTGCATGACCAAGATGATGAGGTGCTGGATTTCGGAGCGAGGGATCCCTCGCCCTGTCGGCGGAGTATTTTGGGTGCCGTTATTGCCAGTTCCGGCGACCCCTCCACACCCGGACAAGACAAACAGCGCAACCAGCACCACAATGGAGAACTGCTTGTACATGGAAGCTCCGTCAGACGTCAGACAACCGACATTTCGATTCATGCTCTATTAACAGAGTTGCCCTCAGGACAGGGGGGAACGGCAGGATGTACTTCTGAGTTCCATGAGCTGCAGGCAGGGGTATGTCGAGCTGCTTAGAGCTGCCCCTGCTTGGCCGTCTTCGCCGGGGATTCCGGGTCACGCGATAAAAAGCACGCCTGCCCACCACCACAGCTCTTGGCGCGATACATGGCGAGATCCGCATTGCGTCTCAATTGTGAAGCATTCTGGCCATCGGTTGGGTACATGGCGATTCCAATGCTGGCTGAAAGGGACAACTCGCGGTCTTCAAACTTCATTTTGTCGTTCAGCGAGGCAATCAGGGAGTTGGCAACCCCGCGAGCCGCGGCATCGCTGGCGCAGTCGTCAATGATGGCGATGAATTCGTCTCCGCCTATCCGCGCCAGAGTATCGGAGTGGCGGATGCGTCCGCGGAATCTCTGCGCCACCGCACGCAGCAGTTCATCTCCCACATCGTGGCCAAGCTCGTCGTTCACGCCTTTGAATCCATCGAGGTCGACACAGAAGACGGCGAAGGATTTCTTGCGGCGTTCGGCGCGGGCCAAGGCTTGTTCCAAGCGGTCTTCGGCGACGGCGCGGTTCGGCAGCCCGGTCAGCCCGTCATGGTGCGCCTCATGGAGCAGGCGCTGGTGCATTTGCCAATGGTCCCGTGCGAGCGAGATTAACCGCGCGGCCGACTGCAACATGCCTTGAAGGGATGGTTGGTCCGCAGCTAATGTCTCGTGCCGGCTCAGGAGAAGCAGCATGCCTGTAACCGATCCAGAGGCAGAAAAAACCAGGCTGCTGTATCCGGAAGCAAAACTGAGGCCAACCGTTTTCAAAGCACCCTTGATTCTGTCTACCAGGTCCTCGTCAACGGCAAGCAGATGTGAATTGTCGGCTTTGACCGCATCCTGCAACACCGTGGTCAAGGCGTGCGAGTGCTGCACGGGTTCGGGCAGGCCGGGCGCAATGAGAAGCGGCGAAGGCTGGCCATCAACAAATGACTTGCCGTCGGGGGGCATCAGCACCATACAAATGGTTTCGGGCAGTTGCTCTTGCATTGCTCGAGTAAGACACTCCATGCTTTCGGGCAGCGGCGCGTTCCTCGCGATGGTCTCCAGAATCTCGTTACGCGCCCGGTCAAACTGCTGCGCTCTGTTCTGAGCATCTAGAGAGGACTGCAATTCGCAGGTGCGAGTATGAACTTTCCGCCGCAGCATGATCGCCCAAAGGGCCGCGAGGACCGCGAAGATTGCAAACAGAACTCCTGCCCAAAGGACTTTGCGACCATCCCACCACGGACCGACTTTCCGCACCGTGATCGCGGCCGGCGAATCAAACGCCAATGCGAATCCGCTGATGGAATATGGGACGTGCGACCGATCGACTCCCACTTGGAACACACCACGCGCCTCAATTTCGCTGCCCAGCCGCAAAGAATCGAGGTCCGCGTTTGGCGGCCCGATGACGTCGAAGTACGTGCCTTTCTGGTTCAGCACCAGTGTAAGGCCGGCAGGCGAGGGACGAAGGGCGGCAAGGGTGCCTGCCATAACCACATATTCGGAATCGTGGCGGCCTATGTCCAGGCCGTCGGTTGATAGCCGTTGGGGTTCTGGCAGCGTGCCCGAACTCTCGCGCGTGACAACCGCATCCTCAACCGCCGGAGCGTCCTCCCCGTTACGCAAGAACCCGCGCACACGGACGTGATCCCCCAAATTCAGATTGAGCCGTTCGACGCTGCGAACCTGAATGCCCGCGGTGTCGTCCTGGATGAAGACCGTATGGGGCGCACTCCTCAGAACAATCTGCCCCTCAAGGCTGACACTGTGGTGCTCGTCAAATTCGGGCGAGTAGCGGCGGAGCATCCCGATGGTGCTTTGCGCATTCGGCTTGCCACCCGTACCCATGACACGGATAAATTCCGGATCCGGGACAAAGATTTGATGGCCAATCGCCTGGCGCCTTTCGTTGAACAGAATCCCAAGTGCGCCGGTTACTGAAATCTCCTCGTCGAGGAATCGCTGGCCGTCGATCAGGGTGGGAAGCTGCAAGTTCACCGCCGCTTCGCCGGCTCCAAGCTTCAGATTGGTATGGCCGTCCACGAATTGCACGGAGTGAACCACACCCGACATGCGAACCCAGTGCGAGTCCGTGATCGACAGATTGCTCTGCACCGCATCGACGGTTGTGGGCTGCGGCAGCGATCCATGACCGACGAAGCTGACAGCGGAATCGAGGATGACCGGAGCGTAGTCGCCCGGCCCGCTGACTCCAGAGATGTCCACCAGGTCGCCAGCCTTGAGCTGCAGACCCAACGCCGAGGTGTTCACGAACACTGCGGAGGTTTGGTCCTGAACGAACAGCAACCCCCAGATTGGATCAAAATAAGTCACCACACCCCGAATGCTCACGGGAACGCGGGACGAGGCTTGTGCGACGGAGAGGTGTTTAAGATCGGAAATGGTGCGGATATCGCCGTCGTGGACCAGTAGCTCGCCGCTCGGACGAAACACGGCATCTTCGATAGAACTGCCGGTCCAGAAACCAACGATCTCGGCAGAGGAGAAGTTGCCGTGCACCGGATTCCTCAAGCTCACGGAGATCGATCGCCCTTGACCGGTCAGGGAAAGGCCGGCGGACGTGCGGTCCCCTACCTTACCCGCGACATGAACTAGCTTCCCCGTTTGAGCATCGCCAAGAGCAGAAATCCGCCCCAAGGGAACCGAGAATAGGTCCTTCGGGCCAGGCTTAAGAATCTGGATGTAACGCGGGGATGGCATCAATAACCGCCATTCCTCAAATTGACCGCGCTCATCAGTGGAAACCCCGGTCACGCCTGCTAGTTTCACCTCGGAACCAACGCGCGGCAGGCCCTCGCTGTTTGCCGAGTAAACCAGAGCCGTTAGCTTAGCGTCTCCCGCGTAGGCGTAGATTTGAGCTCGCCCATTCTTGATGCCGGACCACCGCACGGTTGCAGGCACTTCGGCGAAAACGTTAGCGTAATCGCGAAATTGCGATGCCCTCTCAAGTTTCAACGAAACCGGCATTTTTCCGTGGTCCACCAAACGAAGTTCCGCATGCTCGAGAAACTTCCCGGGATCCGCCGTGATGCCGGTGATCTGGAGCTGGTCCCCGGCATGGAGGTCGAGCTCTGCAGGCGGGTCAAAGTAGACGCCTTGGGTCGAATCTTGCACCACAAGCAAGCGCCAGAGCGGGTCGCTGTAAAGGACCACGCCGCTGGTTGTAACGTGTTCTCCGTGATGCGAAGGGATGGAGTCCTCAGCGTAGATCTGCTGGAAGGTGAGTGACTTCGTCTGCTCGGCGCGCTTACAGGCGGAAAGACATGCCAGCACGGTAAGCAGGAAAGCACTTACACGAAGACTTCGTCCTCGGTCCCGCCAGATCATGGGAACGATGATCCCATAGCAGAAACCTGCAGTCTCTGTACGAAGGTAATGCCTCGAGATTACAAAAACGTTATGGTGGCTGAAATTCCAGCCTTCCGGGTAAGATTCTCGTAAACGACACAAAATATTGCACTTATGCCTTTACCCTTAAATCTATCTCGGGAGGTCAGATTTGAGTGCTGCGCTGGGTGAGATAGGAAGAAATCGTCTGCTTCCAAGAGCGCATCGAGATGCCGTAGGCGAGAAGGCTTGCCGGAGAAAGCACCGAGTATCGCGGACGATTTGCCGGACGGACAAACTTTTCGGTCGTGGTGGGGAGGACTTCGGCGGTCAGTCCAGCCTGTGCAAGAACCTCGCGGGCGAACTCATACCAGGTGCATTCCCCCGAGTTGGTGACGTGAATGAGGCCTTCGGCATTGGCACGGCAGAGCTGCACGATTGCCGAGGCTAGATCGTCGGTATAGGTCGGACAGCCCCGCTGGTCGTTCACGACTTCGATTTGCGGCCGAGTGGCGGCTAGCTTCAGGATGGTGTCGGGGAAGCACTTCCCTCCGGCTCCGAATAGCCAGGAAGTGCGCACGATGCAGCCTTGCGGCAGGACCTCGAGAATCTTCCTTTCGGCTTCAGCCTTAGATTCGCCGTAGGAATTGATCGGCTTGCGAAGATCGCTCGTCTTGTAGGGCGTGGTGTTCGTCCCGTCGAACACATAGTCGGTGCTGAGGAAGAGAAGCTTCGCACCCAGCTTCGCAGCTGCTTTCGCGACGTTGGTTGCCCCAAAGGTGTTCACCGCTGTCGCGAGTTGCGGATTGAGCTCACAGCCGTCCACATCGGTGTAGGCCGCACTAAGCACGATCCAATCTGGCCGGGTGCTCTGGACTTGGGCTTCCACCTCTGCGGGAATACGAATGTCTGCATTGCCGCTGCCGAGGCCGGCAACTTCGTCGTCCTTCCATACTCGCATCAGGGCCTTGCCCAGCATGCCGGTGGCGCCGAAGATGAGGACTCGCATGGCCGTAAGGATAACGCGATTTCGGCGATTCGTTGGAACACCCGCCCGCAAGGAAAATCAACTCAAGTTTGTACCGGCAGAGTGCGCAACGGGCCGTACCGGAGTGTACGGCCCTTCCCGCTCGTATCAGGCCACGTCAAAGCGATCGTGGTTCATCACCTTCGTCCATGCCGCGACGAAGTCTTTCACGAACTTTTGCGTGGAGTCCGAGCACGCATAGACTTCCGCGAGCGCCCGCAGCTGCGAGTGCGATCCGAAGATCAGGTCGACACGGGTACCGGTCCACTTGACCTGGTTTGTCTTGCGATCGCGCCCTTCGTAGACGGTCCCAGAGCCATTCGAAGCCTTCGAAGGCTGCCATTCCGTGCTCATGTCGAGCAGGTTGACGAAGAAGTCGTTTGTAAGGATCCCCGGTCGCTTGGTAAAGACGCCGTGAACCGACTTCCCCGCATTTGCGCCCAGAACGCGTAGCCCGCCGACCAGAACCGTCATCTCAGGCGCCGTTAACTTCAACAATTGCGCCTTGTCAATCAATAGCTCTTCCGCCGATAGGCGCTGCTTGCCGCGAACGTAGTTGCGGAACCCGTCAGCGTACGGCTCGAGCGGTTCGAACGACTCAATGTCGGTTTGCTCTTGCGAAGCATCCATTCGCCCCGGGGTGAATGGGACTTTCACGTCAACGCCCGCGTCCTTCGCGGCCTTCTCAATCGCCGCATCGCCGCCGAGGACAATCAGGTCGGCCATCGAGACCTTCTTCCCTTTATTTCCGTTGGACGCGGAGCTGTTGAACTCCTTCTGGATGGCCTCTAGCTTCTGCAGCACGCTGGCCAGTTCAGCCGGCTGATTGACTTCCCAGTTCTTTTGCGGTGCCAGTCGAATGCGCGCACCGTTGGCTCCGCCGCGCTTGTCAGATCCGCGGAAGGTCGACGCCGACGCCCACGCGGTTGAGACCAATTGAGAAACCGATAGGCCAGAAGCAAGGATTTTGGCCTTCAGAGCAGCAGCGTCCTGCTCCCCGATCAGCGGATGGTTTACTGCGGGGATAGGATCTTGCCAGGGCAGCATCTGCTTCGGAACCAGTGGGCCGAGATAGCGTGCAATTGGCCCCATGTCGCGGTGCGTCAGCTTGAACCATGCCCGAGCAAAAGCGTCTGCAAACTCATCAGGATGCTCGTAGAAACGCCGCGAAATCTTTTCGTACGCAGGATCAAAACGCAGAGAGAGATCGGTGGTCAGCATGGCGGGAGCGTGACGTTTTGAGGGATCGTGCGCATCCGGCATGTTACCTTTGCCTGCGTCATTCTTCGGTCTCCACTGGTGCGCTCCGGCCGGGCTCTTGGTCAGCTCCCAGTCGTATTTGAACAAGTTGTCAAAGAAGTTGTTGCTCCATTTTGTGGGGGTGGTCGTCCAAGTGACTTCCAGGCCGCTGCCAATCGCGTCACCAGCTTTACCGGTTCTGAATTGGCTCTTCCAGCCAAGGCCCTGCTCTTCGAGGCCCGCTGCCTCCGGCTCAGCGCCAACATTGGTCGCCTCACCCGCGCCGTGAGTCTTGCCGAACGTGTGACCACCGGCAATAAGGGCCACCGTTTCTTCGTCGTTCATGGCCATACGGCGGAAGGTTTCGCGAATATCCTTGGCGGCCGCGAGCGGATCCGGTTTGCCGTTCGGACCCTCCGGATTTACATAGATCAGACCCATTTGTACTGCACCGAGTGGACTCTGCAAATCACGCTCGCCGCTGTAACGCTCGTCTGCCAGCCACTTGCCCTCGGGGCCCCAATAGATGTCCTGTTCGGGCTCCCAGACATCTTGACGTCCACCGCCGAAACCGAAGGTTTTGAAGCCCATTGATTCAAGAGCGACGTTGCCAGCGAGAATCATCAGGTCCGCCCATGAGATTTTCCGGCCATACTTCTGCTTGATAGGCCAGAGCAAGCGTCGTGCCTTATCGAGGTTGACGTTGTCGGGCCAGCTATTCAGCGGGGCGAAACGCTGTTGGCCGGCGCCGGCGCCGCCGCGACCGTCGCCGATGCGGTATGTTCCCGCACTATGCCAGGCCATGCGGATGAACAGCGGTCCGTAGTGGCCAAAGTCAGCCGGCCACCAATCCTGTGAGTCCGTCATCAGGGCATGAAGATCTTTGATCACCGCTTGGAGGTCGAGACCCTGGAATTCCTTCGCATAATCGAAGTCCTCGCCCATCGGATCGGACAGATTGGAGTGACGATGCAGAACCTGGAGGTCCATCTGGTTCGGCCACCAGTCACGGTTGGTACGTAGGGGGGTTGCGCCCGTAAAAGGGCATTTGGCTTCCGTTGCCATATTCTGCTCCTAATTTGGTATGAATTCGACTTGGTTGTGATTTCGTGGCTAGTTGTCCACTGCTAAGCCTAGCCATTCCTACTGCTCCTAAGCTACCTGCAACGTGGGCTCGCCCTTGTGCCAATCGCACGGACAGAGTTCATCTGACTGCAGAGCATCAAGGACGCGCAAGACTTCCTGGGGACTGCGCCCCACCGACCCAGCGGTCATGTACAGGAACTGAATTATGCCTTTGGGATCCACGATGAACGTGGCGCGCTGCGCAACCCCCGATACCGGATCCAAAATACCCAACTGCCCGCAAAGCTCGCGCTTGATGTCGGAAATCATAGGGAACGGCACGTTCTTCAAATCTGGGTTACTGTTGCGCCACGCATGATGGACCCACTCGGAATCAATGCTTCCGCCCAGAACCTGCGCGCCTCGCTCCTGGAATTGTTGGTTGAGGTTGCTGAATCCCACGATTTCAGTCGGGCAGAGAAGCGTGAAGTCGTTCGGCCAGAAGAAATACACCTTCCACTTGCCGGAATAGTCGAGGTCGGTGATGGTCTTGAACGCGGTCTGTGGATCCGGCTCGATACCCACCGCCGCGGTTAATGAATACGAGGGGAACTTATCGCCAACTCCTAACATGCCTTTTTTCTCCGCCGGGGTTTGCTTGTCATGGAACTTTGCTTGGCAGCACAGAGCGCGCACACTCCGAGCACATCGATGGAAATTCGTGTGACCTGAAAGCCCTTGAGGGAACGCTTCTTCGCGAGCGGCTGCACCTGCACGCTTCCCGGATCAAGGTCGGTAATCCGGCGGCAGCGAGTACAAACCAGGTGATAATGCTCACTCTCGTTGGGTTCGACGCGAATGGAGCCGTGATGCATGCTCACCTCCCGCAACATGCCGCTTGCCAGGAAGGTTCGCACATTCTTATACACCGTAGCCAGTGAGATGGACGGAATCCTCTTGCGTACTGCTTCGTAGATGATTTCAGGGCTGGGATGGCCCTCCAATGACATCACTGTTTCATAAATGACCCGCCGCTGATGTGTGGCAGCCAAGCCATGTTCACGGCATAGGAAACTGAACTCAGCAGTACTTATCATTGGATAATAATTATCAAACAATAGGGACTGCTGTTTGTCAAACGCGGCAGCCGCTCGGAACTGCAAATGCTAGGAATTCCCCCGCCCTTTTCTGGGAACGCCGGGGGGAAGACCAGCTTTCCTGATTCTCTAGGCCGACCGCTTGGTCGGCGTTCAATCAAATCTGGCGTGTAAAATGAAGTTTCCTATCCGAGGCTCTCCTATGACAACTCTTGAAGCTCCCGTACGTCCGCACCTTCATGCCCATGAACCGGTTTTTCACAACGAGCCCGCAACCGATTTCAGCCGCAGCGAAATCGCCCGCGACATGCGTGGCGCTCTTGAGACCGTCGGCGGCCAGCTCGGCCGCGAATACGACCTGATTGTTGGCGGGCACCGTGTCCGTACCCAAGACAAGATCATTTCGATCAATCCCGCGCGGCCCTCCGAAGTTGTGGGCATTCATCAGAAAGCCGGCAAGGAACACGTCGAACCGGCAATGAAAGCCGCCCTGGAAGCCTTTGAGAGCTGGAGTCGCACATCATGGGACGAGCGCATTTCCCTGCTCCTCCGCACCACCGAACTGCTGCGGGAACGCAAGTTTGAATTGATGGCGTGGCTGGTTTACGAGGTTGGCAAGAACTGGGCCGAGGCGGATGCTGACATCGCAGAGACCATCGACTTCAGCAACTTTTACGCGCATGAAGCGCTCCGCCTGTCGAAGGCGAAGTCGCCCGTACAACTTCCCGGTGAACACGATCAAATCGCCTACATTCCGCTCGGCGTGGGCGCGGTCATTCCGCCGTGGAACTTCCCTTGCGCGATCATGGCGGGCATGACGCTGGCTTCGATTGTTTCAGGCAACACGGTCATTCTAAAGCCGTCGAGTGACTCACCCACCATCGCCGCGAAGTTTGTCGAGATTCTTGAAGAAGCAGGAATGCCCGAGGGTGTCGTGAATTTCTGCCCCGGCGCAGGTGGCAGCTTCGGCGACGCGGTTGTCGCGCACCCCAAGACACGGTTCATCGCTTTCACCGGATCACGCGAAGTCGGACTGCGAATCAACAAGGTGGCCGCCGACGTCGCTCTCGGCCAGATATGGATTAAGAGAACCATCCTAGAGATGGGAGGGAAAGATGCGATCGTTGTCGACGCCGATGCTGACCTCGATGCGGCGGTCGAAGGTGTTGCCCTCTCCGCATTTGGCTTCCAAGGACAGAAATGCTCCGCATGCTCCCGGGTCATCGTTGACGAGCGCGTCTACGACAAGTTCCTCGAGCGATTGAAAGGGAGAGTGGAGCGCATGGAGATGGGCGACCCCGTGCAGAATGCTTACATGGGCGCGGTGATCAACGAAGGCTCCCTGAAGTCGATCATGAACTACATCGAGATCGGCAAGCGCGAAGGTCGCCTGATCACCGGAGGCGGGCGTGCTACCCACGCCGGAGAAGGCTACTTCGTGCAGCCTACCGTGATTGCCGATATCAAGCCGGGGTCGAAACTCGAACAGGAAGAAATCTTTGGCCCCGTGCTGGCAGTAATCAAGTCACGCGATTTCGAGCATGGACTCGAGATCGCCAATGACACCGAGTTCGGCCTCACCGGGGCGGTTTATACGAGTTCACCGGAAAAGATTGCGCTGGCCAAGCGCGAGTTCCACGTGGGCAATCTCTACATCAACCGCAAGTGCACCGGAGCCATTGTGGGTGCACATCCATTTGGCGGCTTCAACATGTCGGGAACGGACTCGAAGGCCGGCGGCCCTGATTATTTGCTTCTGTTCACACAGATGAAATCGATCGGCGAAAAGGTCGCCTAGCTGTTGGGCGGTAGCCCTGCCCCAAAACATTGAGATAGCGCGCAGCCCTCCCCGTGAATTCAATCCTTTGCCGGGATCTTCCTGCCACCAACCTGATACTGCACGATACGGGTATTCCATACGCAAGGGGTTGCGTCATTTGACCATTGCTGTGTGGTCCACAAATTTCAGTCCATCCACGGGTCGCGCAAGGTAAGGATTGAGCAGGCAAAAAGCCGACGCCGGCCAGGACGTATCAACCGACCCGCGACCGATTTTCATTGGGCGGCGCGAAGATCCTTGGACGATGCATCGCTAGCTGGCACGCGGGGGCCACCAATTGCAGGAACCGTCCGTCCGACGACTGCGGCGATTTGCCGGACCTGGGACATCAGAGCGTCGAATTGGTCGGGATAGAGCGACTGCATGCCGTCGGAAAGCGCCCTGTCCGGATCGCAATGCACCTCGATCAGCAGGCCATCCGCCCCGACCGCAACGCCTGCTCGTGAAAGCGGGGTGACCTTGTTGCGCTTTCCGGTTCCATGACTGGGATCAACGAAAATCGGCAGATGGCTCAGGCGCTGAACCGCAGGGATCAAACTCAGGTCGAGGGTGTTGCGCGTGTGGTCAGCGAAGGTGCGCACACCACGCTCGCAGAGGGCCACTTTGTAGTTGCCTTCGCTCATGACGTACTCGGCGGCCATGAGGAATTCCTCGAGAGTGGCTGACATGCCACGCTTGAGCAGAACCGGCTTGCGGGACCGTCCGACACGTTTGAGAAGTGAGAAGTTCTGCATGTTGCGCGCGCCCACCTGGATGACGTCGGCGTACTGTTCGACCAGCTCCAGTGACTCGTGGTCGATGGCCTCGGTCACGATCTTCATGCCGAAGTGATCGCGTATTTCGGACATGATGCGCAAAGCCTCTTCGCCCAAACCCTGAAACGAATATGGAGACGTACGGGGCTTGTAGGCACCTCCCCGAAAGAATTGAGCCCCAGCGCGATGGACGCGCTCAGCTATCGCAAAAGCCTGCTCGCGGCTTTCAATCGCGCACGGGCCGGCAATGATCGCAAGGCCTGATCCGCCGAAGGTGGCATCACTGCCGGGGAAACTGATGACGGTGTTCTCCGGTTTCATATCGCGGCTGACGAGTTTGTAGGGCTTGGTGACCGGAATAACTTCCTGCACGCCGGGCATTTCCTCGAGCGCTCCCGGTTGCACTTCGCCCTTGTTACCGGTGATGCCGATGGCAGTGCGCTCGGCGCCGGGGATGGAATGAGCGCGATATCCGAGGGATTCGATTTTGTTGCAAACCGCGCTGACTTCCTCAGGCGTGGCATGCGCCTTCATGACCACTAACATTTGGGAGGCCCTTTCTGGAAGTAACAGTTTAAATCTGCCGCGGAAACCGGGCAACGGAACTCGGGGTAGGGGAATACTGTGCTGAGATGAAGAGGTTTCAGTTCGAAGGACTAGAACGAGCTTGGGCGCATACGGGGCTTTCGAGGGGAGGGAGAGGGGCATTTCACTTCGATGCGGATTCCGCTTTTGTACTAGGGACTGGAGAGCCGCCATTTGGGGGGAGGCCTGGTGCCTGAACGTTCTTTTTCAAATCCCACTGCATAATGCCTTCGCTATAATGATGTTCCAACTACTCGCAAACTTAGCGTCGCCTGCGGTTCGGAAATTCTCTTTTGAGGTTTTTTTGAGCAGCAGTCGCATGTTCGCGTTGCATTTGTGTTGTTTGCGTTAGTCATTCCATGCCGATCCCTACCGCTTACTTCTTCCGTCCTTCACTTACTCCGGAGCTTCGTACATGACCTCAACAGATCGAATGCTCCTCATGGATGATCTCCCTCTCGCAATCTGTTCGGTATTCCGGTCAGGCTTCCGTAAAACGTTCGTGTCACTAGGTCTCGCATTTCTGGGTTTTACGACGTCCGCGTTTGCTTCTTCGCCCGACACTTGCCTTAAATGCCATCGTACGGAAACTGAACGATACCTCCAGACCGCGATGGGTAGATCGTTGGTTTCCCCCGACCCTTACCCGGACAAGAGCATTACCCACGAGCACTCCGGAAGCATCATCGCCATAGAAACCAAAGGTGGCAAGATGGTGCACCGGGTCGAAGAAAACGGAACGGTCGCAGAACTTCCTGTCAAATACCAGATCGGTGGAAGGATGATGGGAAGCACCTTCGCGGTCGAGGTGCACGACTATCTCTTCGAGTCGCCCACCTCCTGGTTTAACGGTTTCGGCTGGGATGTGTCTCCAGGCTATGAATCCTCAAGGGTCCTCGAATTCAGCCGCAGCATCACGAAATCCTGCCTGTACTGTCATGCCAGCGGAGCCAAGTTCGATGATTCCGATGGCCGCCATCTCACGGTCAAGAACTTGGATCCGATCACCTGCGATCGCTGTCATGGCCCAACCGAGAAACATGTCGCTCACCCAACGAAAAAGAACATTTTGAATCCTGCAAAATTGAGCGGCCCGCTTCGCGACAGCATTTGCGAACAGTGTCATCTCGAAGGTTCTGGGCGTGTCTTGAATCCAGGTAAAGATTGGACGGACTTCCAGCCGGGAGCTAAAGCCGAAGACAGTTTCGCCACCTATGCTCTCGTTGGTGGCGAAGACAACCATGAAGTCATCCCCGCCAGTGAGGTCGAACAACTTGCCCAAAGCAAGTGTGCAAGCGCTTCCCATGGGAAGCTGTGGTGTGGCTCGTGTCATAACCCGCACCGCCCCTCTGACCCACGGCGAGAAGAAATCAAGGCGGCATGCACCTCTTGTCACCGCAAACTCTCCCCAGCGTCGCATCCCTCCGTAGTCTCGGAGTGCACGAGTTGCCACATGCCGGTTCGCGCCACCACAATCGTCGCTCATGCAGCACACACGGATCACCGCATCTTGCGAGATCCGAAAAACTCCGGCTCCCAGCCTGGCGAAAAGGAGAAGGTGGTAGCGTGGCGCGAACCACCAGCCGCATACGTCCAGAGAGACCTAGGACTCGCCGAACTCATGCTGCCCGAAGATAAAAAAGGCCTCCGTAACGATGGAGTCAATCTTCTTCTGTCCCTTCCCGCGGAGCAGCGCGATCATGACCCCTCAGTGGCTTCGGCTTTGAGTGGATACTATCTGCAGGAGGGCAATATCGAACAGGCGCTTAAATTCGGGCGCCAGTCCACGACTTTGAATCCGCGGAGCGGCACAGAAGCCATGAACCTGGGCGTAATACTCGTGAGAGCGGGCCAACCACAAGAGGCGGAACGCGAATTCCTTCGCGCAATCAGCCTAGATCCTTCGCTGAAGGACGCCTACGGCCGCCTAGCTATTTTCTACCAACAGTCCGGAAGAACTCAGGATGCAGCCACTATCATGCAGCAATACCTGGACTGGAATCCGGACGAAATGCTGTTTCACCTGATAAAAGAGAGGATCTCGGGACAACGGTAAGATCGATGCCGAAGCGCTCTGCGCGGCGCGAATCGGCCTATCACCGCTTTGGAGCAAGCTAGGAGATACAACCGTTCCAAGTGCGCGCTCATCGGCCCTTTTAGTCGCGATCATGGGTGACACGAGCGAAGAAGTTGCCTTGGCAGCTCCTGCGATTCTGCACTAGGCGAAACCCCGAGGTCATCGCGCAGACGCCGGCGGAGTTTCTCATAAATTCGCAGCGCTTCCGCCTTGTTACCTTGGCACGCAAGCGCGTCCATGAGCAGTCGATATCCGGTCTCGCGATAGGGTTCTCGCGCGGCGAGCGCGTGGCCCACGCGGATCGCAGCGGGAAGTTGGGTTCCTCCGATCCCTGCGCGCGCTCCGTGAGGCCCGCCGCGTACTGCGTGATGGGGGATGGATCTCTGCCATTGTCTATTCCACCCCCCAAAGAACGGCTTCTTTTCCATTCCGGTAGGGATCATCCGCCGAATTGCGAGCTTATCCCCACCTGCGCCAGGTCTGCCCGGACCGTTCAGCCGGGCGGAGGAGGAGCGCTTGAGGAGGCGTACCAGAGTGCCGGTTTCAGAGAGATCAAAATTCACTCCGTTGATGCTCCGCTGCGTCTCTGTTCGGCAGCTGAGTGCACTCGTTTCGAGCGCGAGTCCTTCGGTGCGCCACACGCAATGCTTGCCAATGTCTCGCAAGCGGATCGCGATCGGGCGTGGACGGAAATTGAGGCCGAACTGCGGCAATTTGAAGGTCCCGACGGGTTCGTTGGCCCGTGCGAATTACTCATCGGAGCAACCCGCAAATAGAACTACTCCAAACTGCCCCCTGGACGGCATGCGCGGCTGCGTTTTTAGGCTTCGCAGATTAGGGCAGCGAAGTGATGTAGCAAGGCCCACCAGTCGGCTGAGAAGGTGGGCTGGGCGGATTCAGATTGGGCGAGTTCGTGAAATCGAACATGGCTGTGATATCAGGTTGGGCTGCATCTCTCTGCGTCAGCGGCTGGAGACTGAAACGCATTTCAATGAACTTCAGGATCGCTGTCGTATCCATATTCTGATGACCGACATAGCTCGGTCTCGCGAACGGCGACACTACAAAGTTGGGTAGCCGGAACCCGGTCACATCAAAATCGCACATGTCCAATGCCCCTCCCGCGCTCGTGTTCCCCATGGTACAGGTGTCGTTTGCGCCGAAAATGGGCTTGATTCCATCAGGCGAAACCGTTTGTACGGGCGGAACGTGATCAAACAGGCCACCGGATTCATCAAATGTGAAGAAGAACACCGAATCTTTCCAAGCGGTGCTAGCCATGAGGGCATCGATGATTGACTTCACGTAGGCAGCCCCTGCCTGGACGCCAGCACCCGGTCCAGGATGTTCATCCAGCCGATTCTGAGAATCGCGATCGATGAAGGCAACTTGCGGCAGGGTTCCGTTCTTGAGATCCGCAAAGTATTGGTCCATGGGGACGATGTTCGTGTTTACGTATTTGGTAAAGGCGGGAAATGCCTTAAGGCTGCTGCCATTGGGATAGTTGGGAACGTAATTCTTCCAACTGATTCCCGCGGCGTTCAGTTGATCGAAGATGGTGTTGGCAGTGAGCGGCGCAATCGGCTTGTCGATTACACCCTGCGAGGTGGCCGCCACGGCGTACATCCGGTTGGCCGGAGTATTAGTCATCACGGGCGAGAACCAGCGATCCGACATAGCGAATTGGGTAGCCATGAAGTAGTAATAGGGCAGATCCTGATCGGTATAAAACCCCATCACCCTTTGACCATTGATGTCGAATCCTCCGCTGGCGCGCGAATCACCTCCAGCTGCGTTGGCAAAGCCATCCATAGTTGGCGTCGCGGAAGTGTGATCGGAATGATTCCATGCATTGTGGCCTTCGTTCCAATAGGCGCTCAAGTCCTCAATGCACATGGAGTTCATGTGAAAGGGAGTGAATGTAACGCTGTGATCGTAACTGAGTTGGGACGCGGTTGACGGCGTGACATCAACGTCCGCTCCGAGCCCCTTACTCTGTCGATAGGCGTTGAGGCTCCCAAAGTATTGGTCGAACGAACGGTTTTCCTGCAGCATGTAAATGACATGGTTCACCTTGGTGATGTCGCCAGGTGGTGGTGCGGTTGTAGAGGTGGTCAGCCCGGCGCATCCCGCCAGGTGGAGCAGGGCGGTCAGCAAGGTGACCAGAGCTAGCTTTCGCATGAGGCACTTCGATGGGGTAGGGGAAGCCCAGAGTTGCCTTTTTGCGGCGAAATCGGTTCAGGATGCCAGCGTGCGATCAAACGTGCGCTGACGAATCAGAGCTAAAGCCGATACCCAGTTTGCGAGGGATTCCAACACCTGCTTGCTCATCCCGCTCTATCCCCCTCCGGCCTGAATTGCACGAGCGAAAGGACCTTGACAGCACGCTGCTATTACAGTAATTTCTGTATTAACAGAAAGTACTGCATGCCGCTAACATCAGTCGAACAGAAGTTCATCCTGCACTGGGGAGAGATGGGAACGCGGTGGGGAATCAATCGAACCGTTGCCCAGGTCCATGCACTGCTGTTTCTCTCCCCTAAGCCGCTGCATGCCGAGGAGATCGCAAACACGTTGTCGGTGGCGCGCTCGAACGTCAGCACCAGCCTGCGGGAATTGCAGGGGTGGGGCGTGGTGCGCGTAATCCACGTGCTCGGCGACCGGCGGGATCACTTCGAGTCGCTCAAGGAGGTGTGGGAAATGTTCCGCATCGTTTGCCAGGAGCGCAAGCGCAGGGAGTTGGATCCCGCGCTACACATGGTGCATGAATGTGTGGACTCCTTAAAGGGCGCGGGCGCGAGCAGCGCGTATAGCCGCGAGAAGCTGGAAGAGATGCTCGAGTTTCTGACCATCAGCTCTTCCCTGTTCGACGAAGTCGTGCGCCTCCCGCCTTCGACGCTGAAAGGAATGTCGAAGTTGCGGGGGAAGCTGAAGACAATTTTCAGAGTGGGAACCAAGGCTTAAACCTCCTACCCAACTCAGGGAGGTGAGCAGCCTCCGGGTTGGAATGGACAAGGGCCGGGATCATGATTTCGCTGACATCTGAAATGACCGACAGCAAGGGGTGCCACGCGCGAGGATGGCTCTTCTACGACGCCGAGTGTGACTTCTGCACCCGGATCGCGAAGTTCGTGGCCAAGGGGATGCACCGGCAGCACCTGGGAGTGGCTCCTCTTCAGGATCCGCGAGTCATCAGCCTGCTCGGCTTGTCTGCGGATGAAATCCTGCTGGCCGTCCGCTATCTCGCGCCCGACGGCAAGCAAAACTCCGGAGCCGATGCGCTCATCGAGCTGGCCCATGAGTTCTGGTGGGCGCGCCCGGCCGTCTGGTTCGCAAGCATTCCCGGCTTCATGCGAACTTTGCGCTCGGCCTACGGTTGGGTGGCGCGTCATCGCCGGTGCCACGCGGAACTGTGCGCACACCAGGCGACCACGCAGGTGTGATTGGGGAGAATAGCGGGTGGACCGCGGTGTCTAGCACTGGTTGGAGTGGACGGCTTTGGCATCCAACGTAAGACCAGCTCTTGTCCGCAACCATTCTCTTCGCCGGATGGCTGGCTGAGGCCTAGAACTGCAGCAGGACTACCCCCACGGCCACCAGTGTAGCTGCCCCCCATCGCCGCGTGCGCACATCTTCCCCGAGGACGTATTTCGCCAGGAGCGTTTCTAGGAGATAGCTTGCCGCGGTGGCGGGAACCGCAAAACTCACATTAGCAATCGAGAGCAACGACAGAAGCGCGAAAAATGACACCGCCATGGCGGCGATGCCGGCAATGACATATGGATTGACCACAGCCCGCCGGACCATCCAAGCCAGGGTTTGGGGGCGCAGGTCCTCGACCTCGCCCTGACGTTTCATCCCGGCCGTGTTCAGGACGTCTCCCAGCGTGTTGCAAATCGCGATGATTGCGACGAGGAGCCATTTCATATCAGGTGCTCCGGCGGGCCTTTGGTGGTGCGGGTTGGTGTTTCTTCAGCGAGAACGACGCCTCCGGTGATCAGCACAATCCCCAGCCATCTCTGCCATGAGATGTGGTCTTGGAGAAGGAACTTGCCGAAGAGTGCCACCAGAACGTACGCGCTGGCGGTCACTGGCAGAACAAAGCTCAGATCAGCACGACTGAGCAGAGCCAAGTCGCAAAGCATCCAGATCGCGAGAATGCAGATACCTGCGGCCGTCCACGGATTAGCGAACGCCTTGAGATAGTCGAAGGGTGAGGCGGAAATGATCCGCCCGACCTGTTGCATGCCGTGACTGAGAGACACGTTGCCTGCCACGTTGCTGACCACAACGAGCACTACAAGCAACTGAGTTTTGCGGTTGCCGTTGGCGTTCATCCCAGGTGCAGCGATCGAAGCCGCCTAGACACACTAACAGCTTGTGAAGAATCGAATCATCCGCTCATTAACTCATTCGCCCAACCGCGCCCGAGTTTTGAATAACCCGAACATTCTGTGAGTCAAATGGTGCAATTCTAGGCCGCCATGGCGCTCGAGCACTGCGGGTGAGGACACGCGCAACGGTCGTTGCGCCCGCTGCCCTCCGCGGCATCGGAGCAGGCTTGGCTGCAATACTTTTCTCCTGCGGACACCAGACAGCTACAGTTTGCGTGAGCACAGCGTTCCTCGGTGGCATTTGGCATGACGCGCTCCATTGGCTCAGTCTTATTGCCGAGACCATGCTTCGATGCCAATCGCCCGGGAGGTGCCGTCTGCGAGAGCCGACTCAAGGTGGTCCTTCCTTTTCTGACCGTCGCTTCTGGACTTTCCTAGCGACGCCTCTTTCCGACATGCATAGACCCAGGCAGGAGGAGGAATCGGGCCCAGCGGTTCCCTAAGTAACCATTTCTGTGTCCCTTCAACGTTGACCCTGAAAACTGAGGGGAGTACGATCATAAAATCCGCAGAGCGAAATTAGCGGTAAGTTATAGATGGAAATGAAGATCAACAGGCTCTCGCTGGTCGCAATTTCGCTCGCAGTCCTGGCAGGTTCAGCCTGTTCAGGCAAGAAGCCGGCCGCCTCTGTACCGGCTGCTCAGAAGGCGCCTCCGCCGCCAATCCATGCTGGCAGCAAGCCTGTGGCTCACCCTCCGGTCGCCGCAAATGACCCTGCGCCTCCGCCCGAGGTAAAACCCCCAGCTCCGCCCCCAGTCCAAACGCAACCCAAGCCTGCTGAGCCAGCTGATCCGGTCACCGAGGTGATCGCCAAGGTTGAGACGCTATACCAGGCTGGTCAACGGGAATATGCCAATGGGCACAACGATATAGCGAAGCAGCACTTTACCGAAGCGTTCAATCTTCTGCAGGGGAGTCCAGCGAACGTTCGTACGGACCAGCGCTTCCAGCGAGAAATGGATCGGGTGCTCGAGGGCATGAATAACCTCGAATTGGCCGCCCAGGCCGAGGCTCCTGCTGCGGAGCAGAAATCTGAGCCAGCGCCAATCGACGAAGCCAACGAGGTTTCCAACTACCCGGTTGATCCGAATGTGAAGGCCAAGGCTGCGGCCGAGATCAAAGCAACCCACTCCGATCTTCCTCTTATGCTGACCGACCAGGTCGCCAGCTACATCAACTACTTTTCAAACCGCGGGCGCGGGACCCTGGAACATGCCCTCCAGCGCAGCGGACGTTACCGCGGGATGATCGAGCGTACCCTGAAGGAAGAGGGCGTTCCACAGGACCTGATCTACCTCGCTCAGGCAGAGTCAGGGTTTCATCCTTATGCCGTCTCGCGAGCCGGCGCGCGAGGGATCTGGCAATTCATGGGGAGCCGCGCCCGGGCGTACGACTTACACCACGACCCCTGGGTTGACGAGCGCCAGGATCCAGAGAAATCCACCCGCGCCGCAGCCCGTCATCTCAAGGACCTATACAACCAGTTCGGTGACTGGTATTTGGCTATGGCGGCCTATAACTCCGGCCCCGGCACAGTCCAGAGCGCGGTCAAACGCACCGGTTACGCGGATTTCTGGGAACTGTACAAGCGCAACGTACTGCCCAAGGAGACCCGCAACTACGTTCCCATCATCGTGGCTGTCACGATCATGGCCAAGAATCCGGAACAATACGAGCTTGAGTCCATCGTTCGAGATCATGAAATTGTTTACGACACCGTCAAGATCAACTACCCCGTAGATCTGCGGCTCGTGGCGGAAGCAGTGGATGCCAGCGTCGATGATCTCCAGGACCTGAACCCCAGCCTCCTGCGCATGCTCACTCCGAAGGGGCGCTACGACCTGCACCTTCCTGCGGGGACCTCGGAGAAGTTCCAGACCTCAATCGCCTCCATTCCGCCAGACATGCGAGCATGGTGGCGTCTGCACACGGTTGGAAGTGGCGACACGCTCATGTCGGTCGCGAGGCACTATCACACGACAGCCCGTATCATTGCAGAAGCAAATGAACTTGACCTCGGAGCAGATCTCGAAGCCGGCACCAAACTGGTTGTACCGATTGCTCCCGGACGGCACGGTTCGAGCGAAGGCCAGACATATGCAAAGCGGCTGACCGTGTACCGGGTGCGCAAGGGTGACACAGTCGAGAGGGTTGCCGACAACCTGGGTATTCCCGCGGCAGTGATCCGACGCTGGAACCGCTTAAAGGGTGACAGCCTTGCGGGCCGCAAGGTGCTCTATGTCCACTTGCCAATCAGCCCTGGTGCTGTTGAGTCCCATTCGCTCGCCGGCAAATCGAAACAGAGCAGCCATTTAGCGAAGGTCAGCGCCACAACTTCGAATGCCCCGAGCTCGGGCGAGGAAAAGCCTGCCCCAGCGAAGACCTCCAGCCGTCGCCATACTGTCCGTCGCGGAGAAACTCTGTACTCCATCGCGAACAGCTACAACACCACGGTCAAGGCAATCCAGCAAACCAATGCTCATGTTGCAACCCTGCGTCCCGGAATGGTTCTGATCATCCCGCCCGAGCAATAGCAGAATTCGCAGCAGGCTTTTCTCCTCCCTCCTCTGCAGCTAGAGCCGCTCGGGACATTCCCTTGGCGGCAAGAGTTAACTCTCGCTCTTCCGTGCTTGCCGGAGAAGGTTTCGAAGAGGATCTGCGGACCGCTTCTGCCAAGTAAAATTGTGGCTCCGGCACAGGAACGGAACCACTGGTTGCACAAATCAAAACAAGTTGCCACTCCGCCCTTTACCCGTTATAATCCGGCGCCGTCGCAGTTTTGTCTTTTTAACTCTCTCGCGACCTGGGCCGCCCGTAACGGCTTCTCATGTCGCAAAAAGCGGCGCCCAGGCGCCCAGATTTCGAGGAGGACAGAATGATGTTCGAGGAAACCCTCTACCTGCGTGACGATGAAGCTGATGAGTTCGGTGACTCCGGCGCTTACGGCGACACGCTCGAGGAAGATTACGAGGAAGAAGAAGAGGAAGAAGAAAGCGAACTTCCATCCGTAATGGAAGAAGAGCCTGAGCCAGCGTCAGAGCCCGAACCCGCCGCTCCCGCGCCCGCGGGCGGTGGCGGAGGTGGAGGCGCTCCAGCCCGCAAACCGGCCAAGAAAAAAGCGGCCAAGAAGCCCGCGAAAAAAGCGCCCAAGAAGGCGGCAAAGAAGAAGGCCAAGAAGCCTGCCAAGAAAGCGAAAAAGCCAGCCAAGAAGAAGGCAGCGAAGAAGAAGGCGGCCAAGCGGGCCAAGAGACCCGCAAAGAAAAAGGGTAGCCGACGTCGCTAGTTTGGTTTGTCAGAAAGGAAGCCGCAGCCAGGACGCTGCGGCTTTTTCCTTTCAGGCATGGAGACCCTGCCGTTTGGAACGTGTTTCGCGAAGGATTGCCAAGCGACGCTAGGAAACCAGATGCTTCAAGCGGCGTCTGCTACCATTCCCCCACCCGATTCATCTGATCCTGCTATGCACGTCTTCGCAATCATTACCGGCGCGTTGATCATGTTGGCTGTACTGCTCGACGCGTTTGAAACCATCGTCCTTCCCCGCCGTGTGCGCCGCGCGCATTTCCGAATCACCTCCTGGTTCTACCGTCTCACCTGGGTTCCGGTGGCGCGGTTGGCCAGCCACATTGAGTCCCAGGCTCGACGCGAAACCTTGCTCGGCTACTTTGGCCCGCTCTCGATGATTGCGCTCTTGGGGTTGTGGGCATGCAGCCTGATTTTGGGTTTCGCCCTGGTGCAGTTTGGCGCAGGCGAGCACGTCGCAGAATCCACCCTGCCAATCAATTTTTCCGTCATCCTTTACCAGAGTGGTCAAACTTTTTTTACGCTCGGCTACGGTGACATAACTCCCGCCAACACCTTTTCACGTTTCCTGGCCATCGGAGAATCGGGGATGGGGTTTGCCTTTCTCGGCGTAGTCATCGGATACCTGCCCACGATATATTCCGCCTTCTCACGTCGAGAGATTGAAATCTCCTTGCTGGACGCGCGGGCTGGATCCCCGCCCAGTGCTGCCGAACTACTCACTCGCGCAGTGAACAGCTCCGACCCGGGATCGCTGGACCGCCTTTTCCAGTCTTGGGAGCGCTGGGCTGCCGAGGTTCTGGAAAGCCATCTCTCCTATCCTGTGCTGAGTTTTTACCGTTCGCAGCACAGCAACCAATCCTGGCTGGGCGCGCTCACAGTGATCCTCGATGCCACATCGCTCGTCATCACTGGAATCGATGGCATGGGAAAAGAGCAGGCACTGCGCACTTTCAAGATGGCTCGTCATGCCGTGGTCGATCTCGCGCAAGTGGTGAATGCGCACTACAATCCCGATTCGCCAGATCGGCTTGCAGGTTCCGAACTCGCAGAAATCCGCAAACAGCTGGCGGAAAAAGGTATCAAGCTTCGGGAGGGCCCGGAGGCTGAACAAAAGCTTGTGCAGCTGCGAACGCTGTACGAGCCGTACGTGCAGGCAATCGCGCGCACCCTCTTCATTGGGCTTCCCGCCTGGATCCGGCACGATCCGATCAAAGACAACTGGCGCAGCGGTCCCTGGGATCGCATCATCCAGGCTCAGGCTCTAGGCCGCATTTCCCCACCTCACGGCGGCCTGGAAGAGCACTTCTGAATCCCTGGTTGGAGTTGAGCGATTGGAATGAAGATGCTTTAGGCCGTTGTCTGGTTAATGGGCGCGGTGCGCGCACTTCCTCGTCTCATGGTTCTCCAGCACAAGGCTGATCACCAAGCAGGCCACTCCCACAATGACCAAGACATGCCAAATCCAGCTCGCGAGGATCAATCCCATGCCGCTGACGAACCAGAGTATTGAAAGTTCGTGCCATCGGCCTGTCTTGGGCGCTTTGCCCGGCGGTGAGAGTTGACTTACTGGCGAAGCCACAGGGCCCCCTAAAATCGTTCTCTGATTACCGCCCATTGTCAGGGTTTCTATTGGCACAGGGAATAGGCAAGCTTGGTGCGGCAGGCGATTGCGCCGAACATGGGTTCCATCCTGTTTTCTCAAGTTCTGATAACATTCCTCGCATTGGGGCTTTGTGGAGGACTCGTATGTCCCGGTTCACCCGCCGTGAATTCCTGAAGACCGGACTTGCCGCCGGAACCCTCGCGGTCAGCGGAAGCCTTCCGCTCATCGCTCAGCGCCAGACGGCTACCGATTACGTAACCCTGGGCCGGTCCGGAGTCAAGGTGACACGCCTGGCCTTCGGCACCGGCAGCTTCAGCGGAGAGGTGCAGCGCGCGCTGGGGCAAGACGGATTCACACGCCTGGTCCGCTATGCCTACGACCACGGCATCCGCTTCTTCGAGACTGCCGAATCTTATGGCGAGATGCACAAGATGCTGGGGATCGCACTCAAAGGTATTCCTCGCGACAGCTACCAGCTGATGTCCAAGGTGACCACGTTCCATGAGGGCGTGAATCCGCAGGCGAAATTCGACGAATTGCGCAAACTGGCAAACACGGAATATTTCGACATCATGCTGCTGCACTGGCAACACACGGGCACGTGGCCGAGCGACACCTCCCGCTGGCAGGATGCGATCGAAGACGCTGAATCGAAGAAGGTCATCGTGAGCCGCGGCGCATCGGTGCACGGCTTGCCCGCTCTGCGCAGAGTTCCGGGAAATCGATGGCTCGACATCGCCATGATTCGGGTCAATCACAAGGGCAAGAGCATGGATGCGGAGGACTACGCAACCCAAGGCCTAGGGAATGTTCCCGAAGTAGTCGATCACGTCAAACAAGTACGGAAAGAAGGCATGGGCGTTATCTCCATGAAGCTCATTGGCGAAGGCACCTTCGAGCGCGAGGACCGGCAGAAGGCAATGCGGTTTGCGTTCCGCAATGCCGGCGTCGATTGCGTTACGGTTGGCTACAAGAACACCGGCGAGATCGACGAGGCCATTCAGAACGTGAATTCGGCGCTGGCCTAAGAACCCCACAAGAGCTCGCGCGGTGACCGAGCTCGAGCTACCAGTTCAACTTCATTCCGAATTGGAATTGACGCGGATCATAGGCTGCCGTCGGCTGTCCGGCATTGGTGAACAGCGGACTGACGGCGGCAACGTTGTACTTGTTCGCCAAGTTGAACATGTCCACAATCAACTCCAGATTTGTGCGCTCGCGGAGGGCTATGCGCTTAGAAACGCGCAGGTCGTTGAACACGGTCCATGGCGTCAGGCCCGCATTGCGGCCGAGATTCCCATCGAGTTCTAGCAGCGTGGGAGTCGCACCGGTCGCAAAGAATGCAGGCACGAATTGCGCGATGCACGGTTCCTGCAACGTTCCCGTGGGGGAGAACTTGGAGTGAATGACCTGTCCACAGGCGGGGTTCGTCGTGGTGTTTGGCCGGCCCGTAAGCGATGAAAGCTGTAGGTTGTCGCCATTGCCGGTGATGATATTGAAGGGACGTCCGGAGCCGAATTCAATCAATGGTGCAAACGTCCAGTCGCTCAAGAATGCGCGGGTGAATCCGCTCGTGCCGACCTGTCCGGTCTGATAGACGCCGCTAAAGACGAACCGGTGACGCTGATCAAACAGCGAAGTTGAACGGTCGAGATGCGGAAAGTAGCTGTCTTGCGGAGTCAGCGTCGACTGCAAGTCGGTGGAGTCATCAATCGCGTGTGACCAGGTATAGGAGGCCAGGAACTCGTAGTGGTTGCGGAAGCGCTTGCGCAGATTGGCGGTGAGTCCATGATAAACAGAGCTGCCGTTTGAGAAGTTCCCGTCCATGTCGCCGAACGGGATGCAGTTGTTGAATGAGCCGCTTAAAGGATCGCAGGCAGTATTGAAGCCTTGGCTCTTGAGACCAAGCAGCGCCTGCTCGGCTTGGGCGACGCAGGCCACATCCCCTACCGCCAGCAGGGCGCCGGCAATCGAAGGATTCAGGCCGCTCGGGCGGAAGAAATTCATGAGCGACGAACTTACCCAAGGTCCGGCTGGTCCGCTGCCGCAATGGGTATTTCCGCTTCCCACCGTGAAGGGGCTGGAAACGTTCTGTCCTGCGGCCAGAGCCGCAAAGAAATTGCTAACCATCAGGTCGCCGCGAATGGTGTTGGCATTAATCGGGCGATTCAGATGTCGTCCGCCATTGAAGTTGTAGGCAATGCTGAGGGCATATCCGCGGCCGAGGTCACGCTCGACAGAAAGATTCACCTGCTGTGAATAGGCGTAAACGAAGTTCTTGCCCTGTGGATACCCGAATGGCTGGAAGCCGAGTGGCAGAAAGGTGGAAGGGTTCAAGTAGTTCTGGTGGAGAAAAACCGAACTGGAACTCACACCGCAGCCGGTGCCGGCTGTGGGGCAAGAGAACCTCTGCTGGTTTGGCGAGTATTCTAGCCCGGCCAGGGTGCTGGGATTTGACGAAGCCGCACAGCCGAAGCCTGGTGTATTTAAAGGCAGGCCTTGAAAGATTGGGATTGCATTTAGATTCCCCGGCTGTCCGTCGCCGCTGCACCCACCCGTGCCCCCGAAGGCCAGCTGTCCGCTGGCCGAGCCGTCGGAAGCGTCGCCGAGGAAGTACAGCCCGAGCAGCGGGTGATCGTAGAAAACTCCATAGGAGCTGCGGATGACCGTCTTGCCGTCTCCGTACGGATCCCAGGCAAGGCCAATTCGCGGCTGGATGTTGTTCTTGTCGGTCTGAATTCCCTTTTGAAGATTCAGATAGTTATACCCGGTTGCGGCGAGTCCTGTGGGCGCTTTGAAAGTGGGGGGAACCTCTACATCGTAGCGAAGGCCATAGTTCAGCGTAACCCGGCGGTTGGGACGCCAGGAGTCCTGCCAGTACAGGCCGATAGGAATGTTGGTAAACGAGTCGCTGGGCGTTCCCAGGCCTTGTACGAACGACCCCGGAATTCCGGCGCCGTATGCCTGAACCGGCGATAGATCCTGGAAGCAGTTGTTCTGGTTCGGACAGAGAGAAGCGTCGAATCCCAGGTTCGTAGCCGTGACCGATCCGAAGTCGTATACCCCCCCGTAGTTCACGGTGAACAGCGCCTTGAGTGGGATGTAGTTGAAATCGGCGCCGAACTTGGTGTTGTGCGAGGCGATATTCCAAGAAAAGTTATCGCTGAATTGAAAGCGTCGCTCGGTGCGCTGAATGTAGGAGTAAGGCTCGCGGCCGAAGTATGCAAATCCGGTGATATTGACAGCGGGAGTCGCGCCCGCGGGGATGGCGGTGTTGTAAAAATACGAGAGGCCGCGCCGCGCATACTGGAAGCGGAAGTCGTTCACCTTGTTGTTGCCGAGGATTGCAGTTTCCTGGGCCACGATGGCGAGATCCCGGTAAGTCTGTTCAGAAGTGCGAGAGTAGGCATTTTGTCCGAAAGGCTGGACCTCTCCGCTAACTTCAATTCCGTTCACCGTACTGGGGCTGACGTTAGCGCGTAGCATCAGCCGGTTGCTGCTATTAAGGGTGTGGTCCAGGCGCAGAGAGTAGAGACTTGTGCCTTCGAAGACGGGAAAGTTGCCGATCTGGGAAGACAAGATCTCATAGGACGTGGGCACCGGCACGCAGGGCCCAGGAGGCGTGCAGGAAGTCGGAAAGCCGCTCCAGGAGGAAAGCGCACCTCCGGTCATTCCTTGAACCAGGGCGGTTGGCCAAGCTCCGTTGACCGCTTGGCCCGAGGAGGCTCCCGCCAGGACCGCGTACTTAAAGAACTCCGCGGTGAAAGGACACAGTTGCGGATTTGGACTCGGGCAACTCTGAACCGCGCCAAGATTCTGCGGGTCCGTCAAGAACCCCACTTGCGGCTGAGTGAGCCGCAGAATTCCAAACGGCATGCCGATTTGACCGGTGTCAAACGGAACCAGATCGAAGGAATTTGTGCCGATGCTAGAGAAGCCAGTCTCGTGGCGCCGGGTGGCCTCATAGGAGAAATAGTAAAAAGTCTTGTCTTTCTTTATGGCACCGCCGAATGCAGCGCCAGCCTGGACGCGCGTGTAAGCTGGATCCTTCTCCGTGCTGAACGGGTTCACGGCCTGGAAGGCGCGGTTGCGCAGAAAACCGAAGATGTCGCCGTGAAAGCCGTTTCCGCCGGAGCGAGTCACGATGTTAACCACACCACCGGCTGCGCGGCCATACTCCGGTGAATAACTGTTGGTGATGATCTGGAACTCCTGCACGGCTTCCTGCGAGACCGTAGAGCGCACGCCGTTGATGGAGTTGTCGGTGGCGTCGGCCCCGTCCACGTTTACCAGGTTCGAGCGAGCACGCTGGCCGCTCATGTTCAGTCCGGAGGTGGGGGCTGCCCCGGTATTGGGGGCGGCATCGCGCAGCACCTGCGAATCCGTCAACGTGAAGTTGATGTAGTTGCGTCCGTTGATGGGAAGATTATCAATACGCTTCTCATCCACCAGATCTGTGGTGGAACTGCGAGACGTCTCGATCAGCGCCGCCTCAGAACTTACGGTAACTGTTTCTTTCGTCCCCTGAATGGCGAGAGTGATCGGCAGATTGGCGGAGCCCCCTACGGTGACGACTACATCTTGCACCACGCCTGCGGCAAAACCTGAGGCGTTGACTACGACGGTGTAAGACGAGGGCGGCAACGCGACGAGATCATATTCGCCGGTGCCACTGGGAGAGGCAGCACGCTCGACGCCCTTTGCCTGATCACGCGCCACAACCGTGGCATTCGGAACCGCCTGCCCCTGGGGGTCGGTGACTTTAATGTGCAGATCACCCGTTGCGACACCCTGGGCTATGACCAGCGAGGGAAGCAGCAGGGCGATGCTCACAACGAAGCAGAGTCTCTGAATTTGCATATAGCTTCTCCGCACAAGCAGATATCCGAGCAATCCAACAGGCTCATGCCCGGAGTTGGTGAAGCGTGTTTTTCTGGAAGCGAAGGATTCCGCAGGTTTTTACATCACTTTATGGTGCGAAAGCAAGCAAGAACGTTACCGCCCTGTTTAGGTCCATGACACCGCGGTCATTCAGGAGGGCACCACCACCCCGGAGTCCAACCCCTGCCGCGTCTTGATTGCCCAAGCCATACGGGGAGTGTTATGGGCGATACCAAATCGGCCGCGAGCGTCCAAAAGAATGATGCCGCCGTGTCCGTTGACACGCTCCTTGAGGTAACTCATGGCTTCAGCGGCAACCCACTGGGGAAGGTTGCCCGAGGCGACGCGGTCCGCAGCCCATTTCGCGAGCACCAACTTCATAATCGGTTCCCCCCATCCGGTGGTGGAAGCGGCGGCACTGGCATTGTCGGCATAGCAGCCGCAACCGATCAGGGAGGAGTCGCCAAGCCTGCCCGGAGCCTTGTTGAGGGTGCCTCCAGTGGAAGTTGCGGCGGCGATATTGCCATTGACGTCGAGAGCGACGGCACCCACCGTGTCGTGCGAGATTGTGTGGGAGGAGAAGAGGTCTTGCTTGTGCGCATCGGCGTTCGCCTGATAGGCGCGCAAGCGCTCAATCTCACGCGGAATGACGAGCTCTTCGTTTCTGCAAAGCGGGATCCCGTGCTCCTGGGCGAAGCGCTCGGCTCCTTCCGCCACAAAGTAAACGTGCGGGCTCTCGCTGAGCACTTTGCGGGCTGCGCGTATGGGATTGGCGATGTGCTCGACGCATCCCACACCTCCAGCCCGAAGAGTGGCACCATCCATGATCAGGGCGTCGAGTTGGACCCTGCCTTCGCGATTGAGGAAACTTCCTCGGCCGGCATCGAATGCCTCGTCGTCTTCCATGACGACCACGGCTTCTTCCGCGGCCTCGACAGCGCAGCCACCATTTTCGAGCACACGCCATCCGGCGTTGATGGCGTTGGTCACGCCATTCAAGTGCGCTTCGACGAGTTCATCAGGAATAGCCCAGGCACCGCCGTGAATAAGGAGGACAGGATTGATCACGAACGCTCCGGAGAGACTCGTCAGTTTAGCACTGGTGAATGAGTGCCCAACGCATGTCGTCGACAACATCGACCACGCAGACGCAACACGCGTGCCAAGTCGGCCATTTGCGGAGTCAGTTTCTTGACTGCTGGGAACAAAGGTGATGCGAATTTGCCTAGACCCCTCTTACCTCATCCTGCGGCGGCGCTGGTTGAGAAGACAAGAGTGGAGGTTTCAACAGGCTCATCATGGAGGGGATGGTCACAAATTCGTAGCCTTCGGCCTTGTAGAGCGTGAGCAGCCGCTCCACGGCTTTTACCGTACTCGAACGGTCTGTGCCGAAGGCTTTATGGCCGCCGTCGTGGAGCAGAATCACGTCTCCCCCACGAACCTGTGGCATAACTTTTTTCTCAATGTATTCAGCCGAGGGGGCGTCCCAATCGTAGCCGGTCACGCTCCACATGATGGGTTCGAGCCCGAGTTGCCGGGCCATGCGCAAGACTGCCGGCCGTCGCGCTCCCCAAGGGGGGCGGAAGAGATTTGAGTGCTCCCCCACTGCGCCGGTCAGGGCCTCGCGGCATTGCTCAAGTTCGTTGGTGACGTTAGTGAGGGGCTGAAAGGTCAGAAAGGGATGAGTGAAGGTGTGATTGGCAACCACGTGTCCCCGATCCTTGACTTCCCGTGCGATGTCAGGCCGTTGCCGCACGTAGCAGCCGATCATGAAGAAGGTTGCAGGAACGTTGTGCTTGGACAGGACATCGAGCAGGTTGCAGGTATGGGGGTCGTTGGGGCCGTCGTCAAAAGTGAGGGCAATCTGCTTAGCGCCCCGCGGAAGGGAGCAGAATGCGCGCCCGAACCATTGACTTCTGGGAGCCATGGAATGGTATCCGGCAGCCACCGCGGCGGCTGCAACCGTCAGCGCGGGAAGAAGCATGGTTAGATTCTAGAAGAAGCAGCTTACAGGTGGCAGTCGAATCCGATGCTCTCTTGGTTACTGGTTGTGAGTTCGAGCATTGGTTCGCGCTGATCCCGAGCGCTTGTCGCTCCCTGTTAACTTCTTCCTCAATTGCGCGGGCTTGCCACTCGGGATATTCTCGAGAGTGATCTTCCTTCGCACTCACATTCATGGCTAAGCTTTTTGATCTTCCCCGCTACATCGCAGTCGAAGGTCCTATTCGAGTCGGCAAGAGCACGCTGGCGACCATTCTCGCTGACCGGCTGAATGCCCAACGGGTTACCGATCCCGAACAATTATCACTGCTGCGCGCGTTCTACGATGGCGAGCGCGGTGCCGCATTTCAGGCACAGTTTGCATTCATGATCCGGCGATTCGAACAGCTGCAAGCCCTTGATCTCGGCCCTCGTTCGCAGAAGGTGGTCATTTCCGATTTCATCTTCGAAAAGGACAAACTCTTCGCTTGCTTGAACCTCAGCGATCAGGAGCTCGAGACCTACAATCGCTACTACAACTACTTCCGCGAGCAGCTGCCTACACCTGACTTGGTGATTTACCTGCAAGCTACGCCCGAGGTGTTGAAGAAGCGGTTAAAAAAGAAGAATGCGCCGGGAGAAAAGGCGATCAGCGAGGACTACCTCGAAGAAGTGGTCAAAGCCTACGAGCATTTCTTCTTTCACTACACTTCGTCCGACCTGCTTATCGTGAACACCTCGGAGATCGACTTCGTAGAGCGCAACGAGGATCTGCAGGAATTGCTTCGCAAAGTCTCCGCGCCCATCAAGGGAACGCAATACTTCCTACCCCTCGGGAGCCAGGAAGCGGCAAGCGCGTAAAGCTTTTCAGCTCTCACGTCGCATCTCTTCCGAGGATCGATTTGCCGCCTTCCCCGGGGTGGTGGCGTGACATCGGGCGGGTTGCGGGGTGTCTCCCCATCTTCGAATTTCCGAGGAATCTCCATTCCTGGCGATCGCAAGAATCCCCTCGACTGGGATCAGGTCGAAGGCTAGAATGACCTGAGCGGGCACCAAACCGCTGCACAGGCTCTATCCGCCAGGTTGCGGAGGGGCACTGGAGGAAGTCGTGAGTCTCACTCCGATTGGCGCTCCGCGCCAGAAAATCACCGTTACATCTCTTCGCGACCGGAAGTTCCAGCACGAACCCATCACCTGCTTAACCGCCTACGATTACTCAAGCGCCCGCCTGGTCGATCAAGCCGGAATCGATATCGTGCTGGTGGGCGATTCCTTGGCCATGACCATGCTCGGGCACGAACATACGCTTTCGGTCACGGTGGACGAGATGCTGCACCACTTGAAGGCTGTGCGCCGCGGTGTTCAGAACGCCCTGCTCATGGCGGACATGCCCTATGGCTCCTACCACCTCAGTGCCAAGGAGGCGCGCCGCAACGCGACTCGCTTTGTGAAAGAAGGCGGAGCGGAGATCGTGAAGATCGAAGGTGGCGAAAAGCGTGTGCCGCTCATCCGCAAGATCATCGACGCCGAGATCCCGGTCGCAGGGCACATCGGACTCACGCCGCAGTCCCTGAACCGCATGGGCGGGTTCAAGGTGCAGGGGAAATCTCTTTCGGAGATCGAGCATCTCATGCGCGATGCCGTCGCTCTTGATGAGGCGGGGGTTTCTTGCTTGATTCTCGAAGGCATTCCGCGCGAAGTTGCAGATATGATCACCAACGAGGTAAGCACTCCAACCATTGGCATCGGCGCTGGCCCCCATTGCGATGGACAGGTTTTGGTGTTTCACGACATTCTCAACCTGACCTTTGGGCCGTCGCCAAAATTTGTTCGGCGCTACGGCGACGCGGCTGCCGAAATTACGCACGCCGTCCAGGGATTTCGGGCCGATGTGATTTCGCGGCGGTATCCGAACGACCAGGAGTCCTATCACCTGTCGACGGATACCAAACAAGCTCTGGATATGTTGCTGGAGCGCAAGCGCGCGATGCGGACGCGGCAGATCAAAGCAATTGACTAGCCTGAATTTCAGGTCAGCTTTTCTTTCGACCTTTTTGCATCGGGACTTCGGTGCTCGGGCGGGCGAAGACGCAGGATGACAAACCGAGCTTCCTACTTCAGGCCAAGCGCTTGCAGCGTCACCCCATCCGGAGTATTTGGCCCCTGACTGGGGCCGTTCACCACCCCGAACCCTTCACCATTGCCGCGAGCTCCGTAATCCCACATGTTCCATCCGATGCCATAGTGTTCGAGTGTGGTGCGAACGTCATGCAGCCAGCGAGCCCGATCTTGTGGATCGGAGTAGCGACGAAAGACCCCAAACTCGTTACAAGTGAGCGGAACGTTCCAGCGCCTCGCCCATTCGGCTGCCTGGCCGATCTCGACCGCGATGCGGTTCGCGTTCCACTGGTCCAGACCGTAGCGCAGTACGGTTAGGCGGTTCAAGGGATCGGGTTGCTCACCAGCCACCTTCCCTACGTTGCTCATTTCCGCCGGGTAGGCCAACTTGGTTTCGAAGTGCCAGTAGTTCTCTCCCCAAGTGGCTCCCTGATGCGTGAAGGTATGGGGATCGTAGTAGTGGAAGTTGTAAATCACATTGGGGTCGGAAAGCGGCGTCATCGCCAACAAATTGTCGACGTTTGACCAGTTGGCTCCTCCGGCGATGATGGTGTGGTGTGGCGCGCCGTCACGAATGGCGGCAGCGAGTTTGGCCTGCACCCCGGCCCAGCGATAACGATCGCGGAATTCGGGTTCATTTAAGACCTCGAAATACACCATCTCGGGATCATAGCTTGAGTAGTGACGCGCCAGCGCACGCCAGAAATCGGAGAACTGCTCTACTTGGTCGTCGCGCTGGACGAGTTTTGCTTTGAAATCGCTGTCCGGATGCATGTCGAGAATCACGGCCAGCCGGTGATCCAGAATCATCTTCACGGCCAAATCAAGATAGCCGAGATATTCGCGAGGAATCTGGTCGGCCATGTTGTGGTGCATCATGGGCTCGGGATTAATGCTCAGGCGCACGTGATCGAAGCCCATGGATTGGATCAGGGCGATGTCTTCGGCGGTGATCCAGCCGACCAGGTGTTCCTTCGTGTAGCCTTTCGGATCGTACACTTGTGCAAACCATTCGCTGAGATTGATCCCGCGCCGCAGATGTTTTGCGCGCTGGGTCGCGAGAGACGAATTGGATTGGCCAGCAGCTGGGATGGAAACCAGGAGAACGAACAGAATAAAATTTCGCATGTAGGCCTCGAGAACCGAAGATGGACCAAGTATGGTACCGCGTCAGCGTTTTCAGTTTGGGGAAAACTTGGAGTTCACCGAATGACGTGCCCATTCTACTTTTCGAGCAGATTTCCCAGCGGGCCTAGATCCAGATTCAAATCGGCTGGGGTCAAGCCAAAGTGGTCCGCAAGTTCGTGGATCTTGCTCTCAAGCTTCATGAGAGCCTCTCCCATCTCCTCGACCTGCTGGTCGGTCAGCGAGCCGCCTTGCATTCGCCGAATTGCCTGGCGTTCGAGCAATTGCCGCAAGAGCTCAATCAAACCCAGCACCAGTTTGGCTAGTCCCTGTTCAATGTTCTCTGGCGAGCAATCAATGCGGGATCCAGTGCCGGGTGTGGCATCCTGGACATTCACGCCATTCGCGAGCTGGGGATCGGATTCTGGCATCGAATTCAGTCGTGTTGCCTAAGTTCGAGAAATGCGGTTACTGGCCAGGGGCCGCTGATGCGAATACTCAGACCTGCCGGGACCGCGAACCGCTGAAGATTCCTATTGAACGCCTCGACCGAATCCCGATCAAGCAGGGCAAAAATCTTGAGCCCGTGCTGGGCCGGTCTGGTTCGCCAATCTCTGGGTACGGAATCGGCATAAGTGTAAAGCTGGTTTGCGATCCGATCGAGTTCTTCCGATCGTTTCCGGCGGTCGCGCAAGTATTCCGCTCCGGAAGCTTGGCCGCTCGCCCGAGCAGAATCCGAATAGGCGATCGAGATATCCATCTGCACCGAGCTGCGGAACTTCTGCAGCTGAGCCATATATTCAGGGACGTTGGCGCGCATATGCGTAGCAAGTTCCTGCGCCTCCTGCATCAGGGTCGGGAAGCGAAACGGGATAATCGCCCGCGATTCGAAGACGCGATGCAAGACCTGATGAAACTGGCGAGCGGACTGCTTGAGTGGCGCACCTGTCCAACCTTCTGCCCATGCGTCGGGAGAGAAAAGCACGGCAAGCTCCCCGTGTTCAACCGACAGGACGGGAAGATCAGCAACTCCAGAGCCAAGGTTTGGCAGCTCAGTTCTTTCCGTAACGCAGTACAGGAGGATCGACATGGTCAGGGGGTTTTTTCGGGAACACCGGAACTGGCGTGGATGTACCGCATCGCGGTTTCAATAGAAGTGAGAATGACGTCGAGACCCACATACACAAGGTCGACCCCGGCCAGCGAAATCACTAAATTCCCCCGCAGGATGACGCCCTGATTCAAGACGTGATCGAGAATGTCAAGCAGTGCGAGGTGTTCGCCTTCGTTCGTGTCGCCGAAGACCATTGTTCCGGGTGCGCTCATAGGGAATCGGGGTCCTGGGAGACAAATGAATAGGGCGGCCAAGGCCCGCTCTTTTCGATGCGCCGGGAGCTTGCCCATTTGCGTGAGAACTTTCTTAAAACCGATTCTAGACGGGAACGATTGTTTCGTTTTACCAGCAATGACGTCTGGAACAGCAATCCGCGCTGGCCTCCGCTGATGCGGCCTGGGGGAGCGCTCGCCTCGGCAATGCCCTGGATCGCGGATTGAAATTCTGTCAATTCGGGTTCCGGTATTCCCGCTGGTTTTTTCCGCGGCAGCTGCGCCGCCTTGGCCTGGAGATACTCCCTGCCGGTGCGGGCCTTGGGACCGGAGGCCGCCACCGGGGCGATCGCGAAAATCTTAATTCCCCACTCCTCAGCGTCCTTGACGCGCAGGAAGTTCCTTTCCATTCCGCGGAGGTGGTGTCGAATGTGAGCGCGCAGAGAGTTTTCATCGCGAAATACCGTGCCGAACCTCGCCGGAAGGATGTCCGCGTGTTGCGCGATGCCGCCGACGGCTCTCTGATGAGCAACGCTGGCCGAGGCAAGCCAATCCAGATTTTCCATGTTCTTCGTGAGTGAGTCTTCAAACTCATCCGCAGATACTCGGCTCAGCCAGCAGATAACGGCCTCGCACTCGATTGCTTCAACCGGGCTCTCAAGGTCGACGCCCATCAGCCGCACCGATTTTGCGGGCTGGGATCGGGTTACGCCATAAAGGTAGAGAACCCGTCGATCGGTCGGCTTCAGCTGAGTTGCCATAAGTTTCGGGTGACGTGAAGCAGGCCGCGCCTTCCTGCAGGCCCGTGGCCAAAATCCGAAATCACATAAACAGAGTCGGCCCCCAGCTTCTTCTTGAGCCTGGAGAGCACTTGCCACTGCCACCTGGCGGCATTCTGGCAGCGCGGGCATGCCTCCCCTTCCTTCCCCCTCTTTCGAGAGGCGGGGAGAGCTGCCATCTGGCCAGGCGAACCCCGCGCTTGTCGGGAACATTCGAGCGGGGCCTCCAACGAGAATACCCGGTTCACGAATATAGCTGCGGGCTTGATCCCAAGCTCGCGAAGTTCCCCCAGCAACCGCTCCGTTTCACGATCCGGAAGAGGTTCAGGCAACATTACGATGTATGAGCCGGCGTTCGCACTCTTAAGGGCACGCGAAAGTTCGCGCGCGTTCACTTCCAGCTCCGCGATTTTGACGGCAGCCTCGCGGGCCAGCGCTAGTTTACGGTGCGATGCCAGGCTTTTCAACAACAGGCGCGACCAAACCAGGATCCGCTCTGGGGTTCGCAGCAATTCGAGTGCATGACCGGTCGGCGCCATGTCGATGATCACCCTCCGCGTATCCTGCTGCAGCTCGATGATGCGAAAGATGGCCAGGACTTCGTCCAGGCCGGGCGGAACAATCTCTAACAGTTCGGAAAACAGCCGCCTGTCATAGGAGAGATCGACTTGAATGCCAGAACGGGGGAGCGATGTTGCCGACTCGATCTCATCCCGCAACTCTTCCACCCAGGACTTGTAGAGCGCCAGGGAATTGAGCTGCGAGGCGCGCAGACCTGAATCGCCCAAAACTGGTCGGGGGATAGCAGTTACCTCCGCCTGGAAGACATCGGTGAGCGATGGAGCAGGATCAACCGAACATACTTCAACGTCCCCGCCTGAAGCTTCCCGCGAGTGAAGCGCCAAGGCCGCTGAGACCGTGGTCTTGCCCACGCCACCTTTCCCGAGAATAAACGTAAGGGGAGCCGAAAGGCTGGGCCATGCCACTCGACGAAGACGTGGCCCTTGACCTCGGGGGGGAATCTTGGGGCTTCGCCACTGAACCTGCTTTTTTCCAAAAACCGTGTCGGCCAATTGCTTCAGTAGCTGCACCCCGACAATTGGGAAGCCGGGATCGGCGGCAAAGAAAAGTTCCGCCTCCCGATATCGCTGGCGAAGGCGACGCTGGGTGCTCTTTGTGGCTTTCACATTCTCCAAGCAGCGTGCACAGCAGCCTGGGTTTTGAATGATGCGGTTCAGAACAATAGCGCTTAGCCGCATCGGGGGATCGGCAAGCTCCAGTTGACGCACGCAGCGCAAAGACTCATTCAGGGCAAACCCTTCGGCGGTCGTCACCAGAAACAGCCGCGCAGCTTCAAAAGCGTTTCTGATCTCCTGCAGCTTCTCCCGCCATCTGCGAACGAAAGTGTCTTTCTGCGCTGCTAGTGCCCCGCCAAAATGTTGCGCCAGCACTTGATCCCGCTCCGCTGCGGTTTGGAGAACATTCAGCAGTTTTTCAAATTGCTCTGGAAGACCAAACAAGCGAAGGGTATGCCCGAACGGTGCCGTATCAACAACGATGATCTGGTATTTCGCAGAGTGGATCGCGCCATGTATTGCCAGCAGCGCGCCCATTTCTGACATGCCCGGCAAAGCCGATTCGAGCAAGGATGAAATCTCATCCGCGCTAAACATAGAGCCGCGCTCGACGGTCTCGACCAATTGGTGTTTGTTCGCATCAACAAAGCTGCGGAACAGGCGCTCGGAATCAATTTCCCACGCGAAAAGATTCTGCCGGGCCCGAACCCTGATCGGTTTCGGAGTACTGCCAATCGGGCGTTCGAGTACATCGGAGAGGGAGTGCGCGGGATCGGTAGAAACCAGGAGGACTTTTCCGTTGGGAAGACGGGCAGCAGCACGCACGGCGTAGGCGGCAGACAGCGTCGTCTTGCCCACCCCACCCTTTCCAACAAAGAAGACCAGTTCCGGCACACCAGAATTGTAAGCCGCGGGGGAGCGCTAGACTCGGGAGACGGAACGGTTCTTAAGCAACTCGTCCAGGCGTGCGATGAGATACTGTGGGTCTTCTTCGCCTTTGCGGATCCAGAGATCCGCGATGCCAAGACTCTCGTCGAGCAGTTCTCCGTATGCGGACAGGATAATGATGGGAATGGACGGGTTCAGCTTGCGGATCTCCCTGGCGACCTGCATGCCATTCATGTCGGCCATCCAGTAATCGAGAACGACGGCATGCACAGGTTCTGATTTGAACGACTGAATCCCGAGAGCCCCGGATTTCGCGGTGAGCACGCGATAGCCTGCTGATTCCAATACGGTCTGCCGCAGCTGCAACGCAGTCTGCTCGTCATCGATACAAAGGACGGTGGCGGCTTTTCTTTCCATTGCGGCGGCGAGCACGGGCGTCTCCACACGACGCTAAACCCACTTCTAACCAGAATGTTACAGAAGATCAGCTCGATTCAATACAGTGATTGCTGTATCTGCGCTTGCTGGTCAATGTGTTCCTGAGGACGCGCGAGCTGTGGATTCCCGTACGATAATCTCCGGCTGAACTGCGACTTCACGCTGGGGCGCGCCCTTGTCTTCGATCCTTGAAATCAGTACTTCGACCGCAAGCTCTCCCATGCGGTGCAGAGGCTGCCGCACTGTAGTCAAGCTGGGATGGTTGAACGCGGCTGCGGGCACATCGTCGAATCCAATAACAGAAACATCGCCCGGGACTTTAAGGCCGGCTTCCTCGAATGCTCGGATGGCGCCAATAGCGGAGATATCGTTGTAAGCGAGCAGGGCGGTGAAAGGCTTCTTGCGATCGAGCAACTGCTTGGCATAAGGATAGCCAAGATTCGGAGTGGCGTCCCTGGAATCAAGGCGCACCACCAGTTCCGGCTCGATGGGAATCCCCAGTTCTCGGGCAACTTCACTGATCGCATTCCATCGGTAGGCTGCGTCCGCGCTCTGCTCATATCCGCGGAAGACCGCAATTTTGGTGTGCCCCAGCCCCTGCAGATGCTTCAGAGCCAGTTCCGCGGCGTGGCGGTGATCGAGCACGACGTTGGTGACGCCCTCGTTCTCGGTGTGTCCGGGAATGGCAACGACCGGCACCGGCATGGATTGCGGCATGTTGTAATCCACCGTGATGATGCCTTCGGCGCCGCGCTGCAAAAGCAGGCGCGAGTATCGCTCGAAGAGCTCACGATCGTGGTGATGAACGCCTGTCAGAAAAAAGTACGCCTTTTGACGCACACCGCTTTCGATTCCGGCAATGACTCCCGAGCCGTAGGGTTCTCCGATGGCTTCAGCAATGACTCCAATCGTGTGGGTACGGCGCTTGCGTAGCGAACGGGCGAAGAAGTTGGGACGATAATCAAGCTGACGTGCGGCGGTGAGGATCCGCTGCCGCGTCTGCAATGGGATATGTTTGGCAGACGGAGCGTCATTGAGCACGGATGAGACGGTGCCTGCTGAAAGTCCCACGTGCGCTGCGACTGCCTTGAGGGTAACCGCCTTCTCTTTTCCCTTCTTATCCTTGGTAGTCAATCGCCCCCGCAGTCGAAAGATCGAGAATCAGCGGCCGCAAGCAAACTGGGGATTATATCCCAAACCGTAAAGAAAGAAACGCGAGCCCCTCGCATCCTTGCGGGAGCACAATCGTTGTTCCACAAATGATACAGGCGTTTAGCGGTCAATGGCCGTAGCCTTCACCCCCCGCGGATACTTTGCCTCGGAACATGCGGTACACGAACACGAAGTAAATGAGCGCTAGCGAAATCCCCAACAACCACCAAATCAGCCCCACCTGCAAAGTGTGGGGTCCGGAGATAGCGTTTGCCACAGTGATGTCCATCGCAGGATCGTTGCTCGAGGGCAGCAGCCGGGGATAGAGCCCAACCGCGGCTCCGACCAGCATGATCGCGAGGTACACGCACGAGGATGCGAATGCTTTGCGGTCCTCTCCTTTCCGAGAGAAGAAGATCATTCCGCCAAGCGCCAGTAAGACAATCACGGGAATGGCAAAGGCTAGTGGGAATGCGCGGTAGTTATTGAGCATGTCTTTGCGAACCAGCATCGAGGCGGGAAGGCTGATGAGAGTCAAGGCGGCGAGCGCCGCCCAGCCACGCTGGGCAACCATTCGTGCCCTTGCCTGGAGGTTCCCCTCGGTCTTTACCGCCAGATACAGGGCGCCATGAGCGGCCAAGGCGACCAATGCGATCACGCCCCCTAAAACCGTGTACCAGTCGAGAATTCCCGGATCTACGCCCGGAAGCCAGTTGGTCCAGAGGGGAAGAAAGAAGTAGCCTTCGGAGTTGAGTGGAACGCCTCGAATCACATTCGCCAGCGCCGCACCAAAGAAAATCGCCAGCAAAGCACTAGAAAAACAGAACATTCCATCAAAAAACGTGCGCCACACCGCCATAGGAATCTGTGATCGCAGTTCGATGCTGACCCCGCGGATGATCAGCAGCCAGAGCACTACCATCAGCGCCAGGTAAAAACCGCTGAACGCAGAGGCGTAAAGGAGCGGGAAAGCAAAATACAGCGTGCCGCCGCCGGCAATCAGCCATACCTCGTTGCCATCCCACACTGGGCCGATCGAGCGCACGGAGATGGTTCGTTCTTCCTCGGTCTTGGCGATAAAAGGATGCAGGATGCCGACCCCCAGGTCGAAGCCGTCCAGCAGGACATAGGTCACGATCATGCTTGCAACCAGCCAGAACCAAATAAATCCCATTCGAAAACACCTCACGCTTTCGCCATAGCTGTCTGGGGGTCAGGCGCGACCGAGGAAAGATCCGGGCCTTGATCGATGATGCGGTACACCAGGACGATGAAGAGGATGCTCAGCACGGTGTACATGCCCATGAAGCCAAGCAGGGTGAAGAGCCCACTGCCAGCCGACACATACTTGGAGTACCCCTGGGAAGTGCGCATCAAGCCGTAAACCACCCAGGGTTGCCGCCCGATTTCAGCGGTCATCCAGCCTGCGGTATTCGCAATGTAGGGTAACGGGAAGCTGAGCATGAGGGGCCACAGGGCCCAGCGCGCGGTAAAGAGCTTTCCCCGCCACAGCAGGAAGGCACTCACTGCCATCAGCAGCACGAAGTATGTGCCTAGGCCGGCCATGATGTGATACGCGTAGTAGAGCAGCGGCAGGGGTTGAGGCCAATTCTCCCGTGGGATTTTGTCGAGGCCCTGCACTTCGGCGGCTCTAGTCCCGTACAGAAGGAAGCTCAAAACGCCATTCGCAGCCAGCGGATTATCGATGGTTTGCTTTTCTTCATCGATCTGCCCCATGAGAACAATCGGGGCGCCCGGCTGCGAATGAAACAGTCCCTCCATGCCGGCAACGGCTGCCGGCTGGTGCTTGGCCATATAGCGGCCGTGAAGATCGCCGGTTGGGAAAATCTGCGTGACGCAGGCAATACACCCAAGGATCACGCCCACGCGTAGAAAGATTTTTGCGTGCTCGACAAACTTGTTCTCGAGCAGATATAACGCTCCCACCGCGCACACCACAAACGTTCCGGTGATCACGGCGCCCGACATGTTGTGGGCATACTCGAGCCATGCCCACGGATTCAAGAAGAACTGCCAAAAGCTAGTCACTTCATAGGTGCCGTTCGGCAACACCCGGTAGGCCACCGGATGCTGCATCCAGGCGTTGGTCACGATGATGAAGAACCCTGAAATCCAGGAGCCGAGCCAGACCATCACTGCCGATCCCCAATGGCCGAGAGGCGAGAGCCGTTTTTCACCAAACAGAAAAAGTCCCAGAAAGGCCGACTCCAGGAAAAATGCGAAAACACCTTCCATGGCGAGTGGTTGGCCGATGACACCACCGGTGATGCGGGAGAATTGCGACCAATTGGTTCCAAACTGAAATTCCATTGGAATTCCGGTCACCACCCCGAGCAGGAAATTGATCGCGAAAACCTTTGCCCAGAAGCGCGCAGCCTCGTTGTAGCGTTCATTCCCGGTTGCGAGAGCGACCGTCTTCATTGCGACCATCACGAGCGCAAGCCCCATGGTCAACTGGGGGAACAGATAATGGAACGTGATCGTGAATCCGAAATGGATGCGGTGCAGGAAGAGTGCGTCCATAACTAGACGATCCTTCGACGTCTGTCTCTCGAGTTCCCCCGGTCTACATTAAAAGATGCAGCCGCAGGACCATGGTTGCAGGAAAGCTGTCGCTGATCGTGAGCCGCAAGCACTCAGCTTCCTCGCCTCCTAACTTCCCAACCGATGGCAGCAGCGCCCTCAATGCCCTCTCCAGGCAAACTAAATCTCCAGCCGAGCGTGGAGAGCGGAGAAGCTATCCTGCATCTCGACCTCGAAGCCCAAGTGCTTACAGATCGCTCGCATGGAGATGTTATCGGGCATCATATCGGCCGAAACAGCCTGCACGCCCTCTTGCTTTGCGACGTGGATCACGCGGCGCAGAAGTTCCGCACCAAGCCCACGGTTCTGATACGCATCCGCCACCAGGATGGCAACGTCGGCTTCATCCGTGCCCGGGATACGGTTCATGCGGCCGACACCAATGATTTCCCGACCGCCGGCTCCCTCAACCTCAGCGATCAACGCCAATTCACGGTC
>Ga0157378_10000290_pt1 | contig 49028 bp, 45 predicted proteins | sample M65metaG_FD_115309 | JGI IMG/M metagenome (GOLD analysis project Ga0157378, IMG submission 115309) | Miscanthus rhizosphere microbial communities from Kellogg Biological Station, Michigan, USA - M6-5 metaG | ecosystem: Host-associated > Plants > Roots > Rhizosphere > Soil | place: USA: Michigan... | reverse complement strand
GGGGCCGCGCAACGGTTCCCGACCGGCTCTCCTGTTCAACCGCATGTCGCCCTCGGCGTGGAAGCGCGGCCGCCGCTCGGCGATCTTCTACACGCACGACTACCTCGCACACCTCGAGCGCGAGAACGTCAGCGTGTTCAACGGCGCGGCCTCCTATCGATTCGAGACCAGCAAGGCCTTGCAGCTCTCGCTGCTCTCGCAACTCGGATATCCCAGCCCGCGCACGCGCATCGTCAATCATCCGTCGCTGCTGCCGGAAGCAGCAGAGGGATTGACCTTCCCACTCATCGTGAAACCGAACATCGGCGGCAGCGGGGCGGGGATCCGTCGCTTCGATACGTTCCTCGGGCTGGTCGAATCGTCAGAGGATCCCTCGCTGGCTGACAGCGTCGACGGCACGCTCCTGCTCCAGGAGTACCACCCGCCGCGCAATCGCAGCATCGTGCGCGTGGAGACGCTGGAGCATCGTTACCTCTACGGAATCCGCGTTCACCTCGGCGACGAAGAAGGCTTCGATCTCTGCCCCGCCGACATTTGCAAAACGACCGACGATCGCGAGCTGACATCCTCGGCCTGCCCGGCGGATGCGGTGAAACGCGGTCTCCGCGTCGAGCCGTACGAGCCGCCGCTGGAGGTCATCGACGCCGTCGAGCGCATCGCCGCCGCGGCGCATCTCGACGTCGGCGGTATCGAATACCTCGAAAGCGAGCGCGATGGGGAGATCTACTTCTACGATATCAACGCCCTCTCCAACTTCGTGGCCGATCCCGTCTCCGTCGTCGGCTTCGATCCCACCGCCCGCCTCGTCGACGCGCTGGTCGCCCGCGCGGAGAGTGCGTCATGAGCCTCCGATTCGGGTACTGGCTTCCCATGTTCGGCGGATGGCTGCGCAACGTTGATGATGAGCGGATGGAGGCGAGCTGGCGCTACGTGCGCGACCTGGCCGTGCGCAGCGAGCAGATCGGCTACGACATCAGCCTCCTGGCCGAGCTCAATCTCAACGACATCAAAGGGGTCGACGAGCCGAGTCTCGATGCCTGGACGATAGCCGCCGCGCTGGCCGCGGTCACCGATCGGCTGGAGTTGATGGTTGCCGTGCGCCCCACGTTTCACCATCCGGCGCTGCTGGCCAAACATGCCGCCAGCATCGATCAGATCAGCAAGGGGCGCATCTCGCTCAACGTCGTCTCCGCCTGGTGGCGCGATGAAGCGCTGCAGTACGGCCTCGCTTTCGACGAGCACGATGCCCGTTACGAGCGCACCGCGGAGTGGCTGGCCGTCGTCGACGGCCTCTGGTCGCAGCCGCGCTTCAGCTACGAGGGGACGCACTACACCATCCGCAACGCCATCCTCGAGCCGAAACCGGTGCGCAAACCGGTGATCTACGCCGGCGGCGAATCGGAAACGGCGAAGAATCTGATTGCCGAGCGCGCCGATGCCTACGTCATGCACGGCGATCCTCCCGAACGCCTGGCGCCGAAGATCGCCGACATGACCGCGCGCCGCGAGCGCCTCGCGCCGGAGAAACCGCCACTGCAGTTCGGCGTGGCAGGCTTCGTCGTCTGCCGCCGTTCCGAGGAGGAAGCAAGGCGCGAGCTGGCGAGGATCACCGATGTGAAAGCGACCGCGCGCGGCTTCGCCAACTACGAACAGTGGCTCTCCGGAACGAAACTCGAACAGCACGTCTCGCTCGAGGACTACTCGGTCTCGAATCGCGGACTGCGAACGGGACTCGTCGGCACGCCGGAGCAGATCTCCACGCGCCTCGATGAGCTGGAACGGATCGGCATCGATCTCACCCTTCTCCAGTTCAGCCCGCAGGCCGAGGAGATGGAACGCTTCGCGGCGGAAGTCATCGCCAGACGCGGCACGCTGCCTCACGGCGTCGAACGCCACATTCCCGAACGAGTCTTGATAACCTAGCGCCCATGACAACCACCGAGATTGCCGCAGGCCCGATGACTGCTGAAGAGATGATCGCGCTCACCAAGCGCCACACGATTTTTTCCTGGTCCGCGCAGGCCAGCGTGAACCCCATCGCCATGGTGCGCGGCGAAGGGATCTACTTCTGGGACGCCGACGGCAAGCGCTACATGGACATGAACTCGCAGCTCATGTGCGTGAACATCGGCCACGGCGACAAGCGCATCATCGAGGCCATCAAGCGCCAGGCCGAGGAGCTGGTCTATGCAGGTCCGGGCATGGCCAGTCCCGTCCGCGCGCGTGTCGGCAAGATGCTGGCCGATCTGACCCCCGGCGATCTCAATCGTTTCTTCTTCACCCTCGGCGGCGCCGAAGCGAACGAGAACGCCATCCGGATCGCGCGCATGGTCACCGGCCGGCAGAAGATCATGGCCCGCTACCGCTCGTACCACGGCGCCACCGCCGGCGCGATCTCCCTCACCGGCGATCCGCGCCGCTGGGCCAACGAGCCCGGCATCCCCGGCGTGGTCCGTTTTTTTGATCCCTACAAATACCGCAGCCATCTTTATCGCGAAGGCGACAGCGACGCTTCGTTCGTGCAGCGATGTCTCGATGAGGTCGAAGAGACCATTGCCTACGAAGGCGGTCAGACGATCGCCGCGATGTTCGTGGAGACGGTCACCGGCACGAACGGCATCATCGTCCCGCCGGACGGCTACCTCCAGGGTCTGCGCCAGATCTGCGATCGCCACGGCATCCTCCTGGTCTGCGACGAAGTGATGTGCGGCCTCGGCAGAACCGGCCGCTGGTTCGCCGCCGATCACTGGAACGTGATCCCCGACATGATCACCATGGCCAAGGGCCTGACCTCGGCGTATCTCCCGCTCGGCGCCGTGGCCATCAGCGACCGCATCGCCAGCTACTTCGATCGCAACACCTTCTTCGGCGGGCTGACCTACAACGCCCACCCGATGAGCCTCGCCGCCGCCGAGGCCTGTTTGCAGGTGATGATCGACGACGACACCGTCGGTCACACGCAGCGCATGGGCCGCGTCCTCGCCGAGCTCCACGCCGATATGAAAGCGAAGCATCCCTCGGTCGGCGACGTCCGTTCCATCGGCCTCTTCGGCGTCCTCGAGCTGGTCCGTAATCGCAAAACGAAGGAGCCGATGGCCCCCTTCAACGCCACCAGCCCCGAAATGCAACGCCTCGGCGCCTTTCTCCGCGAACAAGGAATGTACGCCTTCATCAACTGGAACAACCTCTTCACCAACCCGCCGCTGTGCATCACCGAGGCGCAGCTGCGCGAGGCGTTTGTGACGATTGATAAGGCGCTGGAGATTACGGACGCTGCGGTGACGCAAGCGTAGAATCAACGACGATGAGCGAATTCACGGTCGACGTTGAACGGGAGGACGATGGGCGCTGGATCGGAGAAGTGACCGATCTGCCCGGCGTTCTCACCTACGGCGCCACGCGCGAAGAAGCCGTCGCAAAGGCCAAGGCCCTGGCGTTTCGGGTGCTCGCCGACCGTCTCGATCACGGCGAGGACATCCCGGAGCTTCACGGCGTTTTCGCAGTCAGCGAATGAACTGGCCATCGAGCAAGGGTTCTCGCGTTCTCGCTGCGCTCCTTCGCATCGGTTGGTCGGTGAAGCGCCAATCGGGCACGTCACACAAGATTCTTCAGCGCACCGGCTGGCCGGATGTCGTTTTCTCTTTCCACGATCAGGAAGAGATCGGCCCGCGGATGCTCGCGCGAATCGCGAAGCGCACGGGACTCACACCGCCAGACCTTTGAACGAAGCGCAACGGAGCGCTGGCGTCCTCGCCGGCTGGCCGGGCGTCGTCTCGCCGCCCGACACGAACATCCGCTTGATAACCCCGGCGTCGAGACGACGCCGGGCCAGCCGGCGGGACGCCAGCGCTCCTCTAATGCTTGAACGTGCCCATCAACTGCTTCATCGAATCGCGAATGATCGCGGTCCTGCTCGGGTCGTGAAGTAGTGACGTGACGAAGTTCTTGGCCTGCTCGAATGTGATGTGCGGCGGCAGCGGCGGGACCTCGGGGTCGGTACGGAAGTCGAGGACGCAGGGACGATCCGTCGCCAGCGCTTCATCCCACGCCGGGCCGACATGTTCGGGCGATTCCACGCGGATTCCGGCGAGGCCGATCGATGACGCGAACGCGGAATAGTTGAATTCCGGCAGCTCCTGCGACGCCTTGAACTTCGGATCGCCGGCAAGAACGCGCTCCTCCCACGTCACCATGTTCAGATCGTGGTTGTTAAGGACACAGACCAGCAGGCGCGGGTCCGACCACTCCTTCCAATACTTCGCCACCGTCAGCAGCTCGCCGGTGCCGTTCATCTGCATCGCCCCATCGCCGCAGCAGGCGATGGCCACGCGATCGGGAAAGGCGAACTTGGCGGCGATGGCGTACGGCACGCCGGGACCCATCGTGGCCAGGTTGCCGGAGAGCGATCCCATCATCCCTTTGCGGAACCGGAGATGCTGCGCGTACCAGCTCGCCGTCGATCCGGAATCGGCGGAGAGGATGCAGTTGTCCGGCAGCCGCTGCGACAGCTCGTGAAACACGCGCCGCGGGTTGATGCCGTTCACGGCATCGCTCATCGCCTGCGCATCCATCAGCGTCCACCAGTTGCTGATCGACTCCTCGAGTTTCTCGCGCCACGCGCGATCGCTCTTCCGCTGCAGCAGCGGGATGAGCGCGCGCAAGGTCTCCTTGCTGTCGCCGACGAGATTGACCTCCATCGGATAGCGGATGGATAGCTGCCTCCCGTCGATGTCGATCTGCACCCCTCTGGCAGAACCATCCTCGGGGAGAAACTCCGGATAGGGAAAGCCCGACCCGACCATCAGCAGCGTGTCACAGCCGGACATCAGCTCCCAGCTGGGCTTCGTGCCGAGGAGGCCGATGGTGCCGGTGACGAACGGAAGCGCATCCGGCAGCGCGGCCTTACCGAGGAGCGCCTTGGCCACGCCGCAGCCAAGGAGGTCGGCCACTTCGATGACTTCATCCATCGCCCGGAACGTGCCGGCGCCGACGAGCATGGCCACCTTCTTCCCGGCGTTCAGAACGTCTGCCGCGCGGCGCAGATCCTCATCCTTCGGCACGATGCGCGGACTGGTGTAGCCGGCGCCGGAGTGCACGGTGGCGTGCTTGTGCGGCGGCTCCTCCCACGGCTCCTCCTGCAGATCGTTGGGAATGATGATGGCGGTGACGGTGCGCTGATCGAGGGCGATGCGAATGGCCCGATCGATCAGATGCCGCAGCGACCCCGGCGCCATCGCCGTCTGGCAATACTCGCTGGCGACGTCTTTGAACAACGTCTGCAGATCGACTTCCTGCTGATAGCTCCCCCCCATCGCCAGACGCGACGACTGCCCGACGATCGCCACCACTGGCTGATGATCCATCTTGGCGTCGTACAAACCATTCAGCAGATGAATCGCCCCCGGCCCCGAGGTCGCCATGCAGATGCCGGCCTCCCTCGTGAACTTGGCGTGCGCACAAGCCATAAACGCCGCCATTTCCTCGTGCCGGACCTGGATAAAGTCGATCGTCTCTTCAGCCCGGTTCAGCGCCCCAAGGATGCCGTTGATCCCGTCCCCGGGATAGCCGTAGATGCGACTCACGCCCCAGGCCTGGAGACGTTCGATGAGGAAGTCGGAGGTGGTTTTCGCCATGTGCGGCGAGACAGCACAATCTGTGCGCGAAACGTAGGTCGGACTCTCAAGTCCGACCCGCGCAACCGAGGGTTAACCGCCGGGAGTTCAACCAACGCCGAGTAGCATGGCATCGTGAACTTCGAGTGGGACCCTCGAAAGGCCGCGCAGAATGAACGCAAGCATCGCGTCAGTTTCGACGAAGCAATGACCGTCTTCGCGGACTGGGACTCGATCACCATTCCCGATCCCGATCATTCGGAAGGCGAAGAACGATTCCTGGTGATCGGTCTATCCGTTCGTGGTCAGCTGCTGGTTGTCTCCCACACCGATCGAGGCGAGAATACGCGGATCATCAGCGCGAGGCGCGCGGATACACACGAACGGCGAAAATATGGCAGGTAAACCAAGACAGGACGACGAGATGCGAGATCACTACGACTTTTCCGGCGGCGTACGCGGCAAGTACGCGGCTCGCTACGCGGAAGGAACGAACGTAGTAGTTCTCGCTCCCGACGTGGCCGAGATGTTCCCCGATTCGATAGCCGTCAACGAGGCTCTGCGTACCTTCGTCCGCATGGCGGCCAAGACGGTCAGAGCCAAACCTGCGCTGAAGAAACGTGCGGGCTGAATCGCCCAACACGAAATTGGCGAGCCCACACACGGCGAGTATCCCTGATCATCGAGACGGTATGATCGAATCATGCCGCGTATCGCTGGCCTTGTGAGTGCATTGTCAGTATGACAAAGGTGTTCCGTTTGCCCTTGGACCGGCGGCATTCCGCGGGCAATAGATGCCATCCGTTTGCCAGTCAGTGATTAGCGGCAGATTGCCCGTGATCTACAAAGATCGATCTTCGACCTCCATAGATCGACTCTTGATATGCAGAGATTGATTTCTGATCTCCGTATATCGACTTCTGATATGCAGAGATCGATTCTTGATCTCCGTATATCGAGTTCCGAGATGCAGAGATCGACTTTCGATCTCCGCATATCGATTCCTGAATTGCGAAGATCAACGTTTTATCTCCGGAGATTAACTTTTGATATGCCGAGATCGGCGATCGATCTATCGAGATCAACGGCCGATCGATTCTCCATTTGACCTTTACGAGCGGAGAGGACGCCGGTCAATAGCCCGCCCTCTTGTCCACGAGATTCCGCAACGCCTCCCCTCGCTCGAAACGGGCCAGGTTGTCGAGGAAGCAGCGCATGGCCAGCTCGTGCGAGTCGGGAGTGTGGTCGGCGCAGTGGGGCGAGAGAAGGACGTTTTCGAATCGCCACAGCGGGTGGTCGGGTGGGAGGGGCTCGGTGGTGAAGACGTCGAGGGCGGCGCCTTTGAGGTGATGCGACTCCAGCGCGGCGATGAGCGCTTCTTCATCGACGACGGCGCCGCGGCCGACGTTGATCAGCACCGAGCCGGGCTTCATCCGGTGCGGATCGACAAGTCCGCGCGTCGATTCGGTGAGCGGCGCGCAGACGACGACGTAGTCGGACTCGGCGAGCACCTCGTCGAGCGAGCCTTGGCCACGCGAGAACGGGATCACCCGCATGCCGGCGCATCGCGCCGCCACCGCGCGTCCGATCGATCCGTAGCCGACGATGCCGGCCGTTTGCCCCTCGATGCGCTGGACGTTGAAGGGCTCCCATCGCCGCACCCGCATTAGCCGCGGAATGTCTTTGGCGAAGTGGAGGATCGCGGCGAGGACCCATTCCGCCAGCGCGGGCGCGAAGATCCCCCTGCCGTTCGTCACCGGGACGTCGAGCTCCGGGAAGAGGAGGTTCTCCACGCCCGCGGAGAGCGCGTGCACCCATTTCACGCTCGGAATGCGCGGCCAGACTTCGCGAAGCCGCGCTCCGGCGCGCGGGTGAACGAGCACGACCTCGGCGTCGCCGTCGGTCGCGTACTCGGGCAGCATCGAAAGCGGCGCGAAATCCGGAGGTCCGAGGTAAAGCAGGCGCATGGCGCAACTCTATCGTGAGACTCCAGGCACACCTGGCGCGGGACGTTTGGACTGAGTGGCGCCGACGATCCTTCCCACTGCGGCGCGATACGATTGCCGCCAATGAAACCTCGCGCGGCGGCGATCGTCGTCGGAGTCACGACCGCGGCGGCGCTTGCGGTTCTTGCTGTGCGCGGCCTCTACGTCCGCTGGTTTGCGGACGACTATTGGATCAGCGGGCCGCTGGCTACGCGGGGGTTCTGGGGCGGGCAGGCTTACTGGTATCGCGCCTGGAGCGGCCGTTATGTCTTCAACTTCGTGGTTTCCGCTCTGGAAGCGATCGGACCGCGCACGACTGCGTTCCTCGTCACCTTCATCATTCTCGGGATGGTAGTCGCGCTGCACGAGCGTCTGCGGTGGCCTCTGGCGCTGGCGATGACGTGGGCCATCCTGTTCGGCACCGTCGATCCGGTGCAATCGGTGCTGTGGCAGACGGGACTCTTCTCGTACACCGTTCCTCTGGCGCTGTTCGGGTGGTGGATCGGCAGCGCCGCAGGCCGCGTGGAGTTGCGGTGGTACGACGTCATCGTCCCTCTGTTAGCCGCCGGATGCTCGGAGACGAACGCGTTGACGCAGGTCGTCGTCTGTACGATCGCCTTTGCCGCGTGGCGGCGGCGACCGCTGCTGATTGCATTCCTCGCATCACTCACGTCTCTGGTCATTCTGGCCGCGGCGCCCGGCAACGCCGTGAGGAAGGCCATGTATCCAGCGACTCCGCCGTTGTGGCGCGTGATCGAGGCCACGGTCACCGATGCCGGCACGTTCCTGGTCATGATCGTTGGCGCCGCCGGAATGGCCATGCTGCTCGTCTTCCTGACTTCGGCTCTGATCGCGCCCCGAATCTCGCGCCGCCTGCTGATCGTGGCCATCCTCTGCGCGGTGGCGTGCCCGCTGGTCCCGTTCGCGGCCGCCGAGGTGACGATCGTGAGGGTATTGCCGCAGCGCGCGTGGATCATCCCGTATGCCTTTTGCGTCGCCGCCGTGGCGGCTCTTGGTGCGGCGATTCCATGGCAGGAACGATGGCGTAAGCCGCTCGCCGCCGTGCTCATGGTCACCGCGATCGTGCCCATCGTCACCGCCGTACAACTGGCGCGCGAAATCCCGGGAGCTCGCACGTTCGCCAGGCAATGGGACCGCTTCGACGCCTTTCTTCGCGCGCATCGCGGGCAGGCCATCTATGTCGATCACGTGCCGGGAACCGTCGGCACGCTGGCCTTCGTGGCGCACGATACCGACCATTCTTCCAATCGGGCGATGCGAGAAACCTACGGTTTGCGTTCGCTGGTACAAATGCCGCCGTATCACCACGAACGGCTGGTAATGGGCCCTCTGCCGAAAGATGCGGTGCGCTATCGCTTCGATGAGGAGGGACGCTAAAACGTCAATCAGCGTTAGAACATCTCCGGCTGCGCGAACTCGGTGACGTGTTCGCTGATCGATTCCTCAATCTTCGCGTGGACTTTTGGTTCTGTCATTTGAAGGAGCACGCCTAGATCTTCGGTGGTCTTGATCGTGAAGAACTTCGTTGCTGGCGCGAGGTAGACCACCGTGATCTTGCCTCTGGCAACAAGACGCGCGACGTTGACCATCGTTCCGGTGCTCTGACCATCCCACAGCATCAAGCCGACGTCCGCTTCATCCGCCATGGCGGCGTCCTTCGCGGTGAAAAAAGCGAAGTCTCTAGCTCGGTGCGGTGCTGGAACAGCGTGGATCGGCCATCCGCCGACGTTATTTCGGCAATCACCGGCCGTGCAGAACACGGTGACGTTCTTGTACGAGCGCTGAGCGAAATGAGTTTGAATCGCCTTGTCTGCGCCATTTGCGTCGCCGACGAGGATCGCCAGCTCTCGCTGGATCATTTCATCCAGGCGCCGGCGGACGTCGGTGCTCAAGTGGCTGACCCTGCGGGAACCGGCTACGAATACATTAGTCATACACGCCTTGTCTTGGTGAGTGCGAATGCAAAGATCGCTGCAGCGCCCGCCTCCCGCAATGCAGTGGCTACCGCTCCGAGAGTAGCGCCCGAACGAATCAGATCGTCGATGAGCAAGACCCGTTTACCCGTTACGTTTCGAGCGTTCACGGATAGTGCTCCTTGCAGAACAGCATGCCGCTCGTGGTACTCGCGGAGGTTCTTCAATTCCGCACCGCTCGCGTTCTTCGATACCGCTTTGACTACCGGGGCAGAGAGGCGCCTTCCGAGCTCTTCAGCAATCTGGTGCAACGGCTGGATGCGGCGCACTCGCGTCGGCGGTGCAGGAACGATCACATCAAAGTGAACTCGCCATGCCCTGATGAACTTCTCTGCTACCGCACCGATCTCACCGATCGCGGAGGCATCACTTTGATACTTCAACCGGTAGAGCAGGTTCCCGACATCGGTACGGTGGGTATCGAACTGTTCGTGACCAAACTCGTCATAGCCAAGGAACTCGCTGCCGCTGGAATGTAGATCGAGCACTCGTCCATCCGACCACGGCCCCTCGATCTTCCGAGGATTGATGTTCGTCACGTCCTCATTCTACTTTGGCAGGCCGGATCTCCTCCTCCGCTAAACGTGCGGAGGAGGAGATGACTCTTAGAACTTGATGCCGAGGATGACGCGCCGTCCCGGCGAGGCGTATCCGACGACCTCCTCGTACTTCGTGTTGGCCAGGTTCTCGATCTTCACGAACGGCGTGATGCGCGAGAGGTGGTATTGCACGTTGGCGTCGACGGTCGTGTAGGCCTTGTTCGTGGTGCGGGTGAAGGGGAGGACGGCCAGGTTGTCGTCGCGCTCGCCGGTGCGGAGGATGACGATGTTGGTGTCGGTGTTTCCGCTGCGGTAGCCGGTGGCGATGGATCCGGAGTGTTTGGGGCGACGGAGGAGGCGCAGGCCGGTCGATTCGTCTTCGTTGCGGTGCAGATAGGTGTAGCTGAAGGCGGTGTAGACGTTGGCGCTCAGATGCTGCGTCGCGCCGACCTCGAGACCGTCGCTGCGGACGCGGCCGATGTTCTGGGAGATGAAGGTGACCGGATCGAAGGTGATGAGGTTGCGGTAGCGGGTGTTGAAGTAGGTCAGCGAGAAGAGCCCGTCGTGTCCGAGGGCGGCGTCGTAGCCGAGCTCGTAGCTGGTGTTGCTCTCGGCGCTGAGGTTGGGATTGCCGAAGAAGGGGAAGTACAGCTCGCCGAGCGACGGGGCGCGGAAACCGCGGCCGAAGGCGGCGCGCCATTTGGTCGTGCCGGTGACGATGGCGGCGGCGATGCGCGGCGAAGTCTGCGAGCCGAAGACATCGAAGTGATCGTTGCGGATGCCGGCGCTGAGCTCGAAGCGTGAGCCGGCTCCCATCGCGTGCGTGTAGCGGTCTTCGACGAAGTACGAATGATCGGTGCGTCGCTTGTCGAGGAAGTTCGGGCCGAAGTTGGTGATGTCATTGACGACGTCGTGGTCGTACTCGCCGCCGGCGACGATGGTGCCGATCGAGGTTGCCACGCGTGTGGTCAGCCGGGCCCGTCGCGTCTTGGCATCGGTCGACGTCGAGGTGGTGAAGGGATCGGCGGGATCGTGGAAATCGTCCTTCCGGTGGTTCTCGGAAAGCGTCAGATCGGTGATGAAACGGCCGAGGGTCAGCGTGGCCGGGATGGCCAGCTGCGTTTCGGTTCCGTTCTGGCGGCGGTCGAGACTGGGGACGAGCGCGGTGCCGGCGGCGTTCGTGTTGAAGGGGATGCCTAGGTTGTAGGACGTGTGGCGGGCGGCGGCGCCGAGGGAGAAGGCATCGGAGAACGACCACTTCACGTTGCCGCTGGCGCTGTTCTGGCGGAAGTCGTCGTTCGGATTGAAGCCGTCGTCGGTGCGGTGCTCGTAGTTGCCGGCGGCGGTAAACGAATCGCTGGCGAATGCGGCATTGACCATGGCGTTTCGCAGCCCGTGACCGCCGCTTTCGAAATCGCCGTGGATGCCGCTCGACTTCGGCGTCGTCAGCACGTTGACCACGCCGGCCATGGCCTCCGAGCCGTAGAGAGCAGAGAACGGGCCGCGGACGACTTCGATCTGCTCCACTCCCGAGGTCGAAAAACGTCCCCAGTCGTACCCCGAGAAGTACGGGTTGTTGAGGACGATGCCGTTCCACATCACCAGCGTCTGCGTCGATGCCGCGCCGCGGGTGAAGAGCGAGGTGGCCTTGCCGGCCGAGCCGCTGCGGGCGAGCACGAGACCGGGGACTTCGCGAAGAACGTCGGCGACGTCGCGCGCGGCGCGCTCGTCGATGTCCTTTCGGGTGATGACGGTGACCGCGGCCGGCGTGGCCTGCAACGTCTCGGGGAGAGACGATGCGGTGACGACGACCGTGTCGTTGATGGTTACGGGTTGTTGTGGGGTGGACTGAGCGAACGCGGGAACGACAAAAAGCAGAGACGCAGCAAGAACACGCTTCATGACGACTCCTTCCCTCCGAAGAAGGCCGATCAAAAGTGGGTTCCGAGCCAGCCGGTCTCCTGGCTTCCGGGTCATTCTCGTCGCGCCGCCTTCCCGCATCAGGAGATGCAGTGGCTTTCGTAGTGCGAGTCGTCGCCGGTCACAGTGGCGGGGGCCGCGCCGGCATCACACCGGCTTCCCGTTCACTGACTCAGAGGAAATTGGGAAAGAACTTTGGGGAGTCTATCTCAAGTTCTCCGCGGCTCCGCGTGAGGAAACGGTTTCACGCGGAGACGCGGAGGCGCGGAGTTAGGGCCGGGCTTTGAACTTCTCGTAGAGGAGAGTCTGATTCGTATCCAACGTAATTTCCTCCCCTCCGATGAACAGCCGCTTCACGTGCGTGGCGATCTCCAGCGGATCGCCGTCGGTGACGATGATGTTGGCCAGCTTGCCGGTTTCGAGCGAGCCGATCTTGTCGGCAACGCCAAAAATCTGGGCTGGAGCGAGAGTGACCGAGCGCAGCGCGATCTCCTTCGGCAATCCGAACGCGGCACAGGCGGCGGCCTGGTACGGGAGATTGCGGGCGTTGTGCGCGTCCTGCGACTGGATGGCGAAGGGGATGCCGGCGTCGTTCAGGGTCTTGGCGTTGGTGAAGACCAGATCGTACGGATCGTCCTCGCGCGGTGGCGTAGAAAGGATCGGCCCGAGGATCACCGGGATGTTGCGCGACTTCAGCTCGGGGATCACGCGGGCGACGTCTTCGGCGTCGGCCAGGATCACCCGCAGCTTGAATTCATCGGCGAACTTGAGGGCGGCGCGGATGTCGCGCTCGAGGTTGGCGTGCATGACCACCGGCACGCGGCCTTCGACGACCGGAACGAGCGCCTCAAGGATCACGTCGCGGTCATTGCGCTTGATGTCGGGATGGTTGGTTCGCGCCGTGGACGCTTTCGCGTATGCCTGCGCATCCTTGAGAACGTCGCGCAGTTTGTCGATCTGCTTGGTGTAGTTCCTGGCCGCTTCCTTGGCCGCCTCTTCGTCCTGCGGCACTTCGTCGAAGGCGCTGGATCGCAACCGTGGGAAGTGGATATGCATCGCCAGCGGCGCCTTCAGCGTCATCTCCTGCGGCGTCCATCCGGCCAGCTGCATCATCGCTGACGATCCCGAGATGATCCCGCCCTCGGGCTCGGTGACGACGGTGGTGATGCCGTTGACGCGCGTGACCGGAATGACGTTGCTGTGCGGATTGACCGCAACCTCGGCACGCGCATTGGGATTGATGTCGCCCAGTTCCGCGGTGTCGACCGTGCCGGGAACGGCGCTGATCTCTTCGAGACCGACGTGCGAGCCGGCATCGATCAGGCCGGGATAGACGAAGAGCCCCGTGCCGTCGATGACTGTGGCGTTCGCGGGGACGGTCACGTTCGTGCCGACGGCGGTGATCACACCGTTGTTGAAGACGATCGTTCCGTTGGGGATGGTGGCCGACGAGACCGGGACGATGGTGGCGTTGCGGATGGCGATCAGCGGCTTCTTGCCGGGACTGTTGATGATCACCGACTGCGCCAATGCGGAGGACGCTACGAGCGCGGCGATGACGAATGCCTTAGTTTTCATCGGCCACCTCCGGCTTCGTTTCGTCGTCGCTCTTGCCGCCTGGCTTCTTCTTATTCTTCGCTTCGTCATCCGCTTCCTTCTTCAAGCGATCCTTCTTTTCTTTGGCCATCTCGGCGCGCATGGCCAGATCCTTCTGACGGTCGAAGACGATCTCGCCATCGACCAGCGTGGTCTCGACGCGCGAGTAGGTGGAGAACGGATGGCCGGTCCAGATGGCTAGGTCCGCATCCTTGCCGACGTCGATCGAGCCAAGGCGATGGTCGAGGCGGAGCTGCTTGGCGCCGTTCAGCGTGCAGAGCTTCAGCGCTTCCTCCTCGGACAGTCCGCCGTACTTCATGGCTTTGGCCGCATCCTGATTGAGATGGCGCGCCAGCTCGGCGGAATCGGAATTGACGGAGGTGAGCACGCCGGCCTTCGTCATCAGCGCGACGTTGTACGGAATGGCGTCATAGGCCTCGGCTTTGAATCCCCACCAGTCGATGAACGTGCCACCGCCGACGCCGTGCGCGGCGATCTCTTTCGCCACTTTGTATCCCTCGAGCACGTGCTGCAGCTCGCGGATCTTGAAGCCCTGCTCGTCGGAAACGTTGAGCAGCATCATGATCTCGTCGGCGCGGTAGCAGTGCGAATGAACGTCGATCTTTCCCTTGAGGATGTCGACCATCGTCTCCATCAGGATCTCGTGCCGCGGCGGGATCGGGTTCTCACCGCGCTTCTTCTTCGCCTCGTACTCATCCCAGCGGGCGATGTAATCCTTGGCATCGATGAACGACTGGCGGATCACTTCCTCCACGCCCATGCGCGTCTGCGGGTACTGCGCGGGGATGCCCGGCGGCGGCCGGAAGTTGGATGACTTCGGATTCTCGCCGAGGGCGAATTTGATCGTGCGCGGGGCATCTGCGATCGGCCACTCGGAAACGGGATGGCCCCACTTCCACTTCACGATCTGCGATTGTCCGCCGATCGGATTAGCAGAGCCGTGCAGCACCAGCGCCGTGGTCGTCCCGCCGGCGAGCTGACGGTAGACGTCGATGTCTTCGTTGGTCAGAACGTCGCCGATGCGCACCATGCCGGTGTTCGGGAGCGAGATCTCGTTCACGCTCCCCTCGACGGCGGAGTGACTGTGCGTGTCGATAATGCCCGGCAGAACGAACTTGCCCGCCGAATCGATCACCTGAGCATTCGCCGGCGCCGTAACCTGCGCATTCGGCCCGACCGCGGCGATCTTGCCGGCGTGCACGAGGATCGATCCATGCTCGATCTTCCCGTGGGAGACCGTGAGGATGGTGGCGTCGCGGATGAGGATGTCCTGGGCGTTTGTGGCCGCCGCGATGAAGACAAACAGCAGCGCGAGAAAATAGGTGTCGGCTGTCGGGTGTCGGCTGTCAGAAGCCTTGATGTCGCGCGATTGAGAGTGCTCCCCGACACCCGACAGCCGAGAGCCGACAGCCTTTTTAATCATCTTCATTTCCTGCTCCCCGTGAACGGGAACGTGCCGAGCGTGGTCGACACTGTTCCTTCCATGTTCGAACCGTGCAGCGTGCCGTGGAAGACCCAGTCGCCGGCTTCTTCTTTGCCGCGGCCGGCGATCGAGAACTCCACCGTGGTGCCGTCGAATGTGCCGTTGCCGATGCTGCCGGCGCCGCGGTCGCCGGAGAACGTGCCGGTGATCTGGCCGTTCTCGACATGAAGTACGGCCGAGATGTTCACGTCGCCCGAGGTGGCCTTGACTACGAAGCTCCAGGTGCCGTCGAGACCCGTGGCGGCCGTAGTCGTTGCCGCCGGCTTCTTCTTCTCATCCTCGGAGGGCACCTTCGCTTCGCGGCCATCGACGAAGATGTGCTTTACCTTCGACTCCTTGTCGAAGATCGGCTTGTCGGTGATGACCAGGTTGGCGATTTTTCCTTTGTCGATCGACCCCAACTGGCGGTCGATGCCGATGATCTTGGCCGGATTGATCGTCGTCGCTTTCAGCGCATCGTCGGCGGAGAGGCCGTTCTCGATGGCCTTGCGGATGCCGGGGAGGAAGTCGCCGGTCTTGCCCGCGCCGCTGACCAGCGCGAAGAGCACGCCGTTCTTGGCCAGAATCGCGGGCGTGGTCGGCGCCAGTTGGCGATCGCGGATGACGCGCAGCGGCTGCTCCTCGCGATCCTCTTTCGACGTTGGCGCCGCCGGCCATTTCGTCGACACCAGCAGCGGAGCTCCGAGCGCTTTCAGCTCGTCGGCCATGCGGTAGCCCTGGCGCGCGCCGGCGATGATCAGCTTCACATTGAACTCTTTGGCGATCTTCTCGGCGCGACGCATCATCAGATCGCTGTCGGCGACGAAGACCACCGGAACGTCCCGCCGGAGCACGCCGCCGAGGGCATCGAGCGACGGGCTCTCGTCCGGGCGCTTGTAGCCGGCCGGATTCTTGTCGTAGATCGCGTGCGCGGCGGAGTACTGCTGCGCATCCATGAACGTCTGGCGGATGTACGAGATCACGCCCATCAGCGAGTCGGGGTAGGTCCAGGCCGGCCGCGGATTGAACGAGATCTGCTGCGCGGCCGGATTGCGGATCACGCGCGATTCCATCGTCCCGCCGCCGAGGTTGATGGCGACCGACTGGCCGTTGAAGATGCCGAACGCCGGCGCGGTGACGATTGTAGTCACGCCGGTGGCACGCTTCGCTTCGACATCATCGTCGGAGAGTTTGGCTTCGCGGAAGGCGAGAAACGCTGGACCAGTCTCCGGCAGCTGCTCCGCGGGCGCATTGCGCGCGCCCGCTCCGCCTCCGCGACGCCGCGTCGCACTTGCACTCGGAAATCCGAGCGAGGTCTGCGCGTCGATGAGGCCGGGGTAAATGTGACCGCCCTTGACGTCGATGATGGTGGCATCGAGCGGGATGGCCTGCGCGTAGCCGACCGATTCGATCAGTCCGTCGCGGATGATCACCGCGCCGTTCGTGATCTCCGGCCCGCTGACGGGATGGATCGTCCCGCCCGTGATCGCATACACGCCCGGCGCCTCGGCAAAGCCCGGCATCGTTACGAGACAAAGGGCGAGAAAAAGAAGGAGGAAACCCGAAAAACCGAGGAAACGTCTGGACATTCGCACCTCCGGCGGCGCGACATGATAAGGGATGGGTGTGATTCGGAATGGTCACATTTTGCGGTGCTCGGTGATCGGTTGTCGGTGTTCGTTGGCGGTTGTTCATCGGGTACGTTGCGCGCTGTCCGATTGCTCACGCAAACCGAGCACCGACAACCGAGTACCGAGCACGCGAGCATCGCCACGTTTGACTCCCACATCCCCCTTCGCTACGCTCACCGAACTCCATGGTCCTCTTCAACTACGCCACCAAAGAGATCACCGCGAAGATTGTCTATTACGGTCCGGGTCTCTGCGGCAAAACGACGAATCTGCAGTTTGTCTACGACTCGCTGCCGTCAAACAACAAGAGCAAGATGCTCTCGCTGGCAACGAAGACGGACCGCACCCTCTTCTTCGATTTTCTCCCTCTCGACCTCGGCAAGATCCGCGGCATGCGCACCAAACTGCAGCTCTACACGGTGCCGGGGCAGGTCTACTACAACTCCACGCGCCAGCTGGTGCTCAAGGGTGCCGACGGCGTCGTCTTCGTCGCCGACAGCCAGGACCACGCCATCGACGCCAATCTCGAGTCGCTGCAGAATCTCGAGGACAACCTCAAACGCCAGGGCGTGCGCATCCGCGAGATTCCGCTGGTGATCCAGTACAACAAGCGCGATCTGCCCAACGCACTGCCGGTGGCCGGGCTCGAGGCCGAGGTGAACAAGCTCGACGTGCCGCATTACGAGTCGGTGGCGACGTCGGGCCTCGGCGTGGAAGAGACGCTGAAGGGGATCACGCAGCTGGTCCTGGCGCACCTGGTCAAGAAGTACGGTCTCGAAGGCTCGGAGCCGATCGAACGCGACATCCAGATCCTCAACGCCACCGTGGCCCAGGATCCGGCCCCGCACGATTCGCTGTGGGATGAAGACGACGTCTTCGGCGAGGTCACTCCCGTGGCCACGCCCGCCTCGGTGTTCACGCTCGATGACGCCAGCGGCGCCGAGGACATCCCGCTCGTGCCGACGGAACTGATCGGATCTCCGCCTCCGCCACCACCTCCTCCCGCCCCGCCTGTCGCGGAACCGTTCGACGATTTCGAGGACTACTTCGCCACGCCGCCGCCGATGCCGGCCCCGCCGCCCCCGCCGTCGTCCGGCATCTCGGTTCGCGGCGGTTCCATCTCGGCGCTGGCGTCGCTTGACAGTCAACCGACCGAGGTACCGATGATGTCGATCGAGATTCCGCTGCCCGAAGGAATCCTCAACTCGCTCCCCGACCTCGAAGCTCCCACCGAGCGCCGCGCCAACGACGGCCTGGTGAAGGAAGTGACCGTCCCGCTGAACCTGACCATGGACGAGCTCCGCCAGCATCGCCGCCTGCGGCTGAAGATCACGCTGGATGTGAATTTACTTTCCTGACCCGGCGTTACCGCAGATCCCGGAGGAGTGGTCGAGTGGTTTAAGGCAGCGGTCTTGAAAACCGCCGTACCTGCAAGGGTACCGTGGGTTCGAATCCCACCTCCTCCGCCAATCGTTTCGCTTTGACGTGGTTAACGTGCTCCACGTAAAATACGTGCATGGACAGACGAAACCTCACCATTCAACTCGAAGAGGGCACGATTCGCCGCGCGAAGATCATTGCGGCGGAACACGGAGTCTCCATCGGCAGATTGGTGACGCAGCAGATCGAACAGTTGGTCGCTGAAACCGATCGTTACGACGCAGCTCGCGAGCTACTTCTCCGTCATCTGAAGAAGCCACCTTTCCGGCTTGGTGGCGCACGCCCTGGCCGAGAGGAGCTCCATGACCGAAAAGGTCTTCGTCGATAGCAACATTCTTGTCTACGCCCACGACGCCGATGCCGGTGACAAGCAGCGCATCGCCGCAGACGTGGTCGCCGAGATCCTCGATTCGCGGTCGGGAGTCTGAGTAATCAGGTCCTGCAGGAGTTCTACAGCACCGTCACTCGTAAACTGCGCAGCGCGATCACGCGGGATATTGCTCGCGATCTCCTTCGCGGGTACGCGTCATGGACCATTCAGCCATTGACCGCCGAAGATATCGTTGCCGCCTCGTTTCTCGAGCAACGCCATCAACTTAGCTTCTGGGATGCGTTGATCGTTCAGGCTGCTTTACTCTCAGGCGCGAAGAAGCTGCTTTCCGAAGACCTCCAACACGGAAAGTCGATTCGTGGAGTCACGATCCAGAATCCTTTTTTGTGACCGAAGTAGCCCCACCACGCGCTCGATTCCGGGCCCCTATTCTTTCGCCGACACCACCGACAGGAAGTTGCCGTCGGGGTCTTTGAACCAGGCGATCGTCGGGCCGCGGCCGGGGCCGCCGCGGGCGATGCCTTTGTCGTCGGTCTGGATGTCTTTGTTGTCGTAGTTCTCGAAGTGGACGCCTTTGTTCTTCAGTTCGGCAACCGTGTTGTCGACGTCATCCACGGCGAAGTTGAGGACGGTGAACGACGCGGGCTCGTGGTTGTCCTTCGGATAGATGAACACGTTGGTTCCCGGGAGATCGAGAGACAGGCCTTCCGGCTTTTCCTCAACCTGGAGCCCGAGGGTCTTGCCGTAGAACTCTTTGGCCCGCTTCAGATCGTGGACGGAAAAACTCGAGAACGCTTTCGATTGTCCGAACATTGGCCACTCCTTTCGCATTGATCGGGATGCACCACACATGCCCCTTGGCGTTGTAACTGCACTGCGCATTCGTGGTGTTGCGCCGCGTCCTTGCCATCGCGCTCCTCGTTCTCCTCGCCGTCGCGGCGCGGGCGGACGTCGTACGCGTTCTCGACGATGACCGTGAGGCGGCGCAGGCGCGCGTCGATCTGATCCGGCAGGCCAGGAACCGCATCGAAGTCCTTTACTTCATGGCCAAGGACGACCGGGTGGCGCTCTCCATCCTGCAGTTGTTGCGCGACGCGCGCCGCCGCGGTGTCGGCGACGTGCGCATGGTCATCGACGGCAGCTTCCGGCGCATCCCCAAGGCCGTGCTCTCGCATCTGCGCGATGAAGGGGTGCTCATCCGCACCTACCATCCGTTCGACCTGCGGCATCCGACATGGATGCTTCACCGCATGCACGAGAAAGTCATCGTCGTCGACGGCAAGCGCTACATCACCGGCGGCCGCAACCTCGCCGAGTCGTACTTCGGCATGGGACGCGAGATGAATTACCGCGACATCGACATCTACGTCGATGGTCCCTCGGCCGCCGACGCAGAGCAGCGCTTCGAAGAGGTGTGGAACAGCAAGGACGTCGCGGCACTGCACGGACATGTCACCCGCCGCGGCAAGCGCCAGGCCGCGGAACATCTGGGCGACGCGCTCGAGTCGCTGACGCGCAGCGGCTTCATCGACCTCCACGACGCGCGCGACTGGAGCAAGGGCGCCGTCGACGCCGGCCCGGTGCGTTTCCTGGCCGGCAACGACGTCGGCACCCCGATGGCCGATCTCATCGCCTCGGCGAAGGAGTCGGTGGTCATCGAGTCGCCGTACTTCATCCCGCCGCGGTTTTTCCGCGAGCTTCTGACAAAGAAACTGGCCGAGGGCGTGCGCGTGGTCGTGGTGACAAACTCTGTGAGGTCTACTGATGGACTGCTGCCGCAAGTCGGCTACCTGAAATACCGCCATGACTTCGCGCGCCTCGGTATCGACTTCCGCGAATACAAGGGGCCGGACTGTCTGCACGGCAAAGTCATCGTCGTCGACGGCCGTGTGGTCATGGTCGGCTCGTACAACATCGACCCGCGCTCACAGTACCTCAACACCGAAATCACCTGCGTGGCCGAGAACGAAGAGCTCGCGCGCGAGCTGCAACGTCTGATCGATGGGCACATCGAGAACGCCTGGACGATCGACGCCGCGCCGCAGGGCCCTTCGGTGAAGATCTGGGCCCTGCGGCTGCTGCTGCCGATCGTCGAACATCAATTGTGAACGATCATGCCGATCGCATCGGGCTCGGGTGACCCTTCGAACTTGCTGCCTTTCGGTTTGTGCAGGCCGTTCAGGAAGAGTTTGACCGAGGCGGGGTCCATCTTCACGGTGTCGGGAAGGTCGATGAGAATCCAGCCGACGTTGTCGATCAGTTTGTTTTCGGCATTCCTGATCTCGATCTTCTCACCGAAGAAATGCCTGTAGTCTGAAACCGGCATCCAGCCGGCGCGGAAATTCAGTTGCGTTGGGAAAACCGGGCCCGGGAGCTCCGGACTGCCGGTAAAGGTGCCGGCTGCCCAGACATTGTTATCCGTAAGGAACCAGATGCTGTTCTCAAACTGCTGTTTCTGGGAGTTGCCCTCGAAGGCGATGATGTCGTACGCCTTGAGATCGCGCGCGGACAGGCAGAGCTTCGCGGCCAGCGTGTCATAGGTAGCCTTCCTCTTGAACGAATCCGCCAATAGCCAGTTCGATCCGCTCGCATCGGTGGTTTTGCCGTCGGGAGCGAACCTCACATTGTTTGCCGGTCGCGTTGCGTCCTGATTCCCGTCCGCGCCCTCTGCCCAGGCGATCGTCATCCGGCCCGCGAGCTCAGACGCGGCTGCCCGACACGGGGTTTGGGCGCTCGCGTGGAAGGCTGCAAACAGCGTCACAAGCGCGGCGAACGCGCCGCCGCGCAAACTCCAGTGGCCTCTGCCGTGTGTCATGTCTTTCTCCTCCATAGCCTCTTATTGGGTACCTCGAAGGCGATAGTGAGCATGACCATCCATTCGTTTCAACGAACGGTTCCGGAGAAAAGCCGCGAGCACGCGGTTCAAAAAAATCGTCTCGGATTGCTCAGCCAGAGCCGGCCCGCTGGCGTTCTGCATCCGCCAGCCACTGAGCCATCGTCTCGTCGTTCGCGGCATAGCGCGCCCAACCCTCGGCGGTGGCGTTCCAGCGGTAGTCCCTGATAGTCATGTCGATCCCGCGATCGATGAGGAATTGCATGGCTCGATAGTTCCCGTGAAAGACAAGCTCGTGCAGGATGCTCGCGGGCTCGTGGGAGCTCCACCTGGTGTTGATGTCCGCGCCGTGGGCGAGCAGGAAGTCCGCCACATCGAAGTGGCTGTTGATCACCGACCATGCGAGTGCCGCATCGAGCACTCGCTGCCGGCCTGGAGTGCCCCACTGACGCGCATATTCTTCGATCCGGTCCTTCGGCATGTACGGAGCGGAAGGGTAGTGATCGACGTCGCCCAGCGCCGGCGCGCCGGACTGGTCGAACCACTGCTTCACCCGCGAGAGGTCGCCCATGCCCGCCGCATGCGGCAGATCGTCCGGCAGGGGCCAGATGCGAGTGAGCACAGGAACGAGGTGTGTCCTCCCGTAGGTGAATGCGAACTCGATCGCTTGCGACGGCGGCGGCGGCTGGCGCCGCAGGATCGCCGGATTGAGGTCGAGAAGAGCGGTGATGAATTCTCCACGGTCGTTCAGCGTCGCTCTGCCGATGATCTCTGCTTGAAACTCCACGAACGCGTCACCGAGCAGCCACGGCTCGCGCAGAAAAAGCCGGACGAACGTCGCCAAGTCGCTATCTCCGCTGTGTGAGGTCACCGAGGTCACGTGACCGCTCCAGGAATTGACCGCCCGGCTGACCTGCTCGAGGACAAACGCCCTCCATATTCCGACCTCGGTCGCGTGCGCGGGTCGGTTGTCGATGAAGTACCTGATGAAGGCAGGGCGTCCCACGCTTCCGTCGACGTGCATGCCGAGCTCGGGATCGAGGGCGATGCCTCGGTCCAGCAGGAGCGACGCGACTTCCTCGTGCGCGAAGGCGCTGGCGATCGTGAACGCTTCATTGACGGCGACCCGATCGTTTCCGGTCTCTTCGATCGCCGCGCGAACGGGCTCGATGTCGCCGAGCGCGGCCAGGAATTTGAGCGTGCGCGGAAGCAGCCCTTTCCGCCGAAATAGCTGCAGCAATCCCCTGGCGCGCGACCTGAGGATGCCCTCGCACAGGGAGGGCATCACCACCGCGCCGGCGTCGATCAGCGGCTCCGCGCACGCCGCGCGCGTGAAGTGCTGTTCACTGTTCGAATCGAAACTGTCGCCATAAGAGCCCGTGGCGAATCCGAGCAGGCCGCCGTCATCGTCGCCGGCGCGCCAGGAGAGCAACGCCGGGTATTCATCCAACAGCTGCTTCAGACGTTCGATGTCGTTGTCGTGAATGACGGATCGAGCCTGCGCCGCCGCCCACCCCAAACCGTTGCCGAGGCGTTTGTTCACCTCGGCGGTGAGATGCTGCCAGCCGGCGAAGCCGTACTCGCGCGCGAGCACGAGCTGCGCATTGCGCTGCGATAAGGGCGGATCGACATCCGGCAGTTGCGCCCGCGCACGTGCGATGGCATCGGCGTCACCGGCGGCAATGTCGCGCGCGAGTTTCTTTGCCTGTTTGCGGAGGGACTCGAGAGACGGACGAGCCGGGAGAGACTTCGAAGTGGTCATTGCGACCTCCTTTCATGAATCGCCTGTACCCCGCTGAAACCAGGCTGAAAGAAGGTGCAAACGCACACGACTCAGTCGAAACAGGTGGGAGTGTTCCCTTGCCGCGGGTTGGGGGCGCCCTGTCAGCGCGCTCCCGGCAGTATCAAAGGACTGCCGCTTCGATGTCAATCGCGCCGAGCTGGAGAAGTGCTCGAATGCGTGACCCGTTCGCGTATCCTCCGCGCGGATGGCTCGAGCTCGGAAGAATCATCGCGTGACGCACGTCGCGATCCTTTGCGTGCTGGCCGTGGTGATGGTCATCGCCTTCCACTCCAGCGTTCAGTCGCTCTTTCCGCTTGGCAACGATGTGAACCAGTCGAACGACGACTGGTGGTCCTACCATCACTATGCGGTCAGCGTTCTCCATGGCGGCATGAGCATGCCCGCCGTGCAGGGTCCGTACACGCGGCCGGGCGGATTCGGATATGTCTACTTCGTCGCCGCTGTCTATGCAGTCTTCGGCGTCCGCTCGCAGGTGGTGTACGTCATCCAGACCTTCCTGCTCGCGCTCTCCGTTCTCGGTTTCGTCTATGCCTTTCGCCGGTGGCTGACTCCGTTTTACCTGCTTGTCTATGGCCTGCTTGTCATCGTTTTCGTCTACCTGGATCACTTCCGCTTCTATACCTTCCGGCTTCTCAGCGAAAACCTGCTGATCTTTCTCTTGGCCCCGCTTTTCATCGCCTTCGAGCGTCTGCTGTCCAACGGCTCGCGGCTGGCCGCCGTCGCAACGGGATTTCTCGCCGGCGCCTGCTTTCTCGTCCGTCCGAACACGCTGTTCCTCGCGCCGGCGTGGGCGCTGCTGCTCCTCTACAGGAAGAGGGATAAGCGCACGATCATCAACGGCGCGATCCTGATCGCGGGCGTGATCCTGATGGGCAGCCTGATCCTGTTACGCGATTACGCGGCGACGGCGACCTCCGCTCTCCGCGTAATCACCACACGGCAGGATTGGATGCACCCATCGTCGCTCAGCGACGCGTTCCCGTTCTATGGCCGGAGAATTCTCTACGTTCTCGGAAACCTGCACGCGCTGATCCCGGAGTTCGGATCGTTGCGCTATTGGTACGCGGCGTGGGCGGGTGTGCTGCTCCTGGTGGGATGTGCCTTCGACATCGCCAGATCGACGATCTCGACCTGGCCGCACTGGTCTTCCTGGCCGCGTACTACGGACCGCTGATCGCCGTGGCCGACATCACCAACTACGGCATCCGCATGCTCACACCGGCGATGCCCGTGGTCCTGTACCTGGCCGTGAGGGGTGCCATGTTGATTCTCTCGCGACGCAAGAACCTCGGCGTGGTGGACGAGAGCTGAACCTTCGGCCCCATTTCCACGTACGGAGGACGCATGACCTCGCTCAGCAGGAACGCCCGAGTCGCCGGACTCCTTTACATTGCGGCCTCGCTGGTCGGCATCCTTCGTCTTCTTTACATACCGAAAACGCTGATCGTGCATGGGAACGCGGCGGCGACGGCGAGCAACATCGCCACCCATGAGTCGCTCTTCCGCCTGGGCATGGTCAGCGAGATGGCCGCCGGCGTGGTGTGGCTGTTCGTGCCGCTGGCTCTTTATCGGTTGCTGGAGAGCGTCGACAAACCGCTGGCCGTGCTGATGGTGATTCTGGGCAGCCTGATGCAGGTGCCGCTGTTCTTCGTCAACACCCTGAACGACGCGGCCGCTCTGCTGTTGATTCGCGGCGACGATTTCCTGACCGTTTTCGACAAGCCACAGCGCGACGCTCTGGCCATGCTGTTTCTCAATCTGCATCACCATGTGAATCTGGCCAACGCCATCTTCTGGGGCTTGTGGCTCCTTCCGTTCGGCCTGCTGGTGTACCGGTCGCGCTTCCTGCCCCGCATCCTCGGTATCTGGCTGATGGTGGGCTGTTTCGGCTGGCTGGCGTTCAGCGTCACCGGCCTGCTTTTCCCTGGTTACGAGGAGAAGGCGTTTTCTCTGGTCCAACCGTTGACGTTGGGAGAGCTGGTGGCCATGTTCTGGCTGGTGATCATGGGCGCAAAGGAGAAGCGCCCGGCCGCGCCGGAATCCTGACGACGTGCTTCATCGCGGCATCGCGATTCGAGTAGGATCGGGGTGTCTATGTCTTTCTGGCCGGCGGTCTCCGCCACGGCGCTCTATCTGATCACTGCAGGCGCGATGGCGTTTCTCGTCCATCGCTTCGTCCGGCCGATGTCGAAAATGGCGGCAATCATCCTGCTGCTCCTTCCGCTCTGCTTTTCGGGACGTGCTCTGCTCACCGGCCGCGTCTATTCGCCGATCGATCTTCCGTTTCACGCCGAGCCGCTGGCGTCGTTCCGTTCCGATTTCGGGATCACGCACTTTCACAACGCCGTGCTCAGCGATGTCTACAGCCTGAACATCCCCTGGAAATACGCCGCGCGCATGGAGATCCTCAACGGCGAGTGGCCATTGTGGAGTCCGTATGTCTCCGCCGGCGACATTCTTGCCGCGGCCGCACAACCGACTCCTTATGAGCCGGTCTTCCTGATCAGCCTCCTGCTTCCGATGGCGGTGAGCCTGACGTTTTTCTCGACGATCGTCCTGTTCCTCGGCGCACTGCTGATGTTCGCTTTCCTGCGGGAAATCGCCTGCTCGGAACGGGCGGCATTGGTTGGAGCCAGCGCGTGGACGTTCTGCCTCTTCCTGGTTTTCTTTCTCGACTGGGTAATCACCCCCGTGAACGTCTGGTTCCCCCTGGTTCTCCTCGGCGTACGGCGAATGGTGCACACGCCCGGTCTGCGGCCGGCCATCATCCTGACAGTGGCCTTTACGATGATGCTTCTCAATGGCCATCCGGAAAGCGCCCTTCACATCGTCGCGGTCGGACTGGTATGGGCGATGGCGGAGTTGTGGCGGGTGCGTTTCCGAGGAGCGACGCGATCGGTACCGCTGGCGATTGCGAGTGGTGTTGTGGCGCTGGCGATCACCGCGATCTACATGCTTCCGATCATTGAAGCCATCCCGCAGACATCGGAGCATCGTTTCCGCGAGAACGTTTATGCACACGCCTCGCGATCGGCACCGCGGGACGAGGTAATGCAACGACTGCTGCGTCAGTTCGTTCCGTTCATCGTCGGCGAGCCCGAGAAGGAATGGCACCCAAAACCGACGGAGCTGAACGTCATCCCGGAGACCATGTACGTCGGCAGCGCCGCTCTTTCGCTGGCGATATTCGGCTTCTGGCGCTCGCGATGGCGCGGCAAATGGCTGGTGCTGGCGCTGGCGCTATTCGGACTCGTCGTCGGCATCCAGCTTGCGCCGTTTGGAGATTTGCTCGCCAAACTGCCCCTGTTCGACATCGCTCTCAATGAACGGCTGATTCTCGTTGCCGCACTGGGATTGTGCATTTTCGCGGCGCTCGGCGTGGACGCCATCATCATCGAACAGGCTCGATGGCGGCCGGCGATTGTTGCATTGGGCGTATTTCTCTTTCTACTGGGGCTTTGCGTTGACCAGTATCCCGGAATGCGCGCGCGCGGCCTCAGCGCCGGCTATTTGAACGAGGCAATCGCGCTTCTCGTAATTCCTGCGCTTCTCGTCGCCGGCGCCTCCCTGTTGCGTCGTCCTGCAGTTCTTGCGATCGTGCTCCTGCTCATTGTGACCGGCGAGCGAACCCTGCAATCAGGCGATATCCGTCCCACGCTGCCGGCTGCAGTGTTTTATCCGGAGATGCCGCTGTTCAGCCAGCTGCCACAGGGGGACGACCCCTATCGAATCGTCGGCGTCGGCGAGGTGCTTCCGCCCAATATCGCCACGATGTATCAGCTGGAAGACGTTCGCGAATATTCGGCCATGACTTTCATGGCGAATTACGACCTGCAGCCATTGTGGTCCAGATACCAACCGGTCTGGTCGAATCGCGTGGACGACCTCACTGCGCCGTTCCTGTCGTTATTGAATGTCAAATACGCCTTCGCCCAGCGCGATTTCGTGCCGCCGCCACAATGGTCTGTAATTGCGGCGGATCGAGGAACGCAAATACTGGAAAATCACAACGTGGTGCCGCGTGCGTTCATCCCATCAAGGATCATGATCGGCGACGACACCCTCGGATCCTTTGGCGACGGGATCAAGCTGGAGAGAGACTTCCGTGCGCGAAGCTGGATTACGCTCCCGAAAGAGAATCCTCGCGAAGAGGCGAATGGCTCGGGCACGGTGACGATCAAGAAACGGGGCATGCGAGCCTTTGCACTGCATGCCCACCTCGATGCGAACGCCTGGATCGTAGTGACAGAAGCCGCGTGGAAAGGATGGCGCGCCTACATCGACGGAAAACCAACCAAGCTGCGAACCGCGAATGGAATGTTCCTGGCCATGCTCCTCCCGGCCGGCGATCACGACGTCAGCCTGGCCTACTGGCCGCAGTCCTTCGTCATCGGCAGAGCAATCTCCGCGATCACTCTGCTGCTGATCGCCGCCGTCTCGATCATCGTATGGCTGCGACGTCGTCGCGCCGTTACTCCGTGAAAACGCCGACGATGATCATTTCGTAAGGCAAATTCCAATCGAGCACTTCCGGCCGATCGGTCTGTCCGTGCTCGGCGCGCCACGACACCAGGGCCAGATCGATGCGCGGGATTCCCAATACCGTCAGGTGCCCCCCTTTGTGCATTTTGCGCACGGCCTTTTCCGGAGGCGTGTCCTTGACGAAAATCATGCGGCGCTTCCGCACAAGCAGATCGCCATCGAGCGTACTGACGCTGGCGAACACCTTGGTCCCATCGGGAAGCGGATCGGGATCTTCGACGAGATCCATGCGGAACTTGACGTAATTGAACCCGGCCATATTGGTCATGAGCTTCGTGGTTTTCGTTCCCGGCATGATCTTGCAGCGGATGTTCTCGTAACGTGTAAAGGCATCCTCCGCATCCTTCGGCTTGAAACCAACGATCGGATGAAACGATTTGCGGACGTCGATCGCGTTCACACTGGCGATCGGATGGATTTGAAACACGTGGTCGGGGTTGGTTGTGTCGAATTTATCGAGATCGGCGCCCTGCACCTGAGGACTGCCGCCGGCATGCTCCGGCCACAGCCGCCAGGCGCCCGTAACCTTCACCGTGTTCGTCGTCCCTTCCACCGCCAGGATGGCGTCCATGGCAGGCTTCTGCTCCTTCGCGTTCATGATCTCGGCGACCGTTGCCAGGCCGATCTCCGGCGCGCGCCCGGCCGCGTGGATATCGCCATCCTTCGCCGGGGGATTGGGCTTGTGGTGCGACTTATCCACGGTATACGTGGCCGTGATCGTGGCCCGGTCGTCGAATTTGGCGATGAAGGAGTTGTCGAGCGTGATCTCGACCTGCGCCTGCGCGGCAACAGCGAGACCCGATATGGCCAGGAAACGGAGCGCATATTTCATGGTGATTCCTCCAGATTGAAGTCGTTATTAAGGAGGACCGCGACCCGAGGCTTTCCCTACCTCGACATGCCCTCGGGCGCGCGATCCCTTGCCTCGCCCACCCTGATCGCGTAACTTTCACCCACACATGAAAACGCTACGTCCGGCCGGTACGGCGTGAGCCGGCGCCTGCTCTGGTTCCTGCTGTTGATCGTCGCGACGCTGGCGCTGGCGGTGGTCCTGATTCCGGCGTGGGTAATCCAGCCCTTCCGGCCGCAGTCGCCGCGCGGGTTGGAAATCTCGTACGCGTTGAAGCGAATCGCGTCCGTTCTCACCATCGCCGCGCTGCTCGGCTGCATCGCGATGATGGTCAAACTGTGGCGCGGCGCGCGGTGGAGCAGGATCGTTCTCGTTCTTCTTCTGATCCCGCCGGCGATCAGCGCCTGGTTTGCGCGGCAGAATCATTTCGAGTGGATGTTCAATCCGCTGCCGAACGCCGGCTATGTGCGGGCGGATGCGGCATCGTTCGTCAACGACTCCGATCTGGTCATGGCTGTGACTCGCAACGGCGAGGCGGCGGCGTATCCCATCCGGCAGCTGGCGTATCACCACCTGGTGCAGGACACGGTCGGCCGCCTGCCGATCGTGGTCACCTATTGAACGCTCTGCCACACCGGTCTGGTGTGGGAGGCGGCGGTCGACGGAAGAACGCTCCACTTCCATCTCACCGGGATCAACAACCAGAACTTCATCATGCGCGATGAGGAGACCGGCTCCTGGTGGCAGCAGGTCAGCGGCGAGGCTACTTTCGGCCCGCTCAAAGGGCGGCGCCTGACGCCGGTGCCGCAGGATGAGATCTCGTTCGCGCTCTGGAAACGCGAGCAGCCGAACGGGCGGGTGTTGCGTCCCGATCCGCGCGCGGAAGCGGCCCACCACTACGCGCCGGCGGATTGGGAAGCGGGCATCGCCAGGCTTCCCGTGGCCACGCGCATCGGCGACAAGCGCCTCGGTCTGCGCGAGCTGATCGTCGGCATCACCGTCAACGGACGCGACAAGGCTTATCGCATGGCGGATGTGAAGCAGCAGACTCCCATCATCGACACCGTCGGCGGTCTTCCAATCGCCATCGTGGCCGCCTCGGACGGAAACTCGGTGCGTGCCTTTTCGCGCGTCGTCGACGGCAAGCCGGTCGATCTCTTCGCCAAAGCGGAATCGAATGATCTCCTCGACAGCACCACCGGCAGCGAGTGGGATTTCTCGGGACGGGCCATTCGTGGCCCGCTGGCCGGCCGCCTGCTGACGCGAATCCCCACGCTGCGCGACTACTGGTTCGACTGGCGCACGTATCACCCCGACACCGCGATTTTCCGCGCCGGACTGCCGCGCTCCTGATGGCCGGGCAGCGATATGCTGCGCTTCATGTCCATCCGCACCGCGACCATTGCCACCGCCTTCGTTCTCGCTCCGTTTCTGGCGCAGGCCAACACCGAGCTCACCGTGAAGTCCGAGCGGAGCACGTTTGCGGTCAAAGGCATGCAGAAGACCAGTGAGGCGAAGCCGGCCGCCACGCGGACTCTCCATCTCACCCTCGGCGCGCATTGGATCCAGTGGGACGACGGCAGCGATCGCGGCGTCTATGACTTCGTGAAGCATGAGGTAATCGGCGTCGATACAAAAGCGCATCGTCTGGTGGAAGTGTCGATGTACGCGATGGTGAGCGGCAGAGACGCCGAGCTCGATAACCGGATGATGCTCGGGTCTGCGCTGGAGGCGGGAAAAGTCGCCGACAACCCGATGTCGCCGACGCTGGTGGAGCACCAGCTCTCGCTGCGCCACGACGCCCATCGCGCCTCCGGGATCGAGCGCAAGAGCGCCGAGGGGGAACAACGCTACATCTGGCGCGAGAAAGAGCTCTTCGCGTTCTCGACCACGCTGGTGCCGGTTACCAACGCGGAGCGCAACCTTTTGCTCCGGTTCCTCCGCTACCAGATCGGCGGCCATCCCGAGGTTTTCGAGGACCTGCAGAAACTCGACGGGATTCCGAAATGGCTCCGCTATCGCGATCCGGGGCTCGGCCAGGCGACCAGGCTGGAGGTGCTGGACAGCAGGAAGACGCCCGACGCTCCCTATGTGTTGCCGAAGATCGAGAAAGCTCCGATGAAGAATGCCGGCGCCGCCGCGGCGGCGGCAGCGGTTCAGGCGTCGACACCCGAGTCGCGGGCAGCCTTCGCGGCGAACATCCTCACCAAGGCCAACGAGGCTGCCGACGCCGGCAAGCCGCTCCAGGCCATGCTCGGCTACATCGAGCGCCAGCTGATGATCGATGGCGAGATGCCGCCCGACTTTCACAAACGCTCGGAGACCATCCTCCGCGACGACAACGTCAAAGCGCTGCTGGCCGCGGTGCAGGCCAACAGCGAGACCCAGGCCCGCGATGACGTGACCACGCTGACGCGGCTGGCCGCGCTCGCCGGTGAGAAGGCGTACGTGGTGGGCATTTTCCGCGCGAACATGGAGTCGCAACTCGGCAATCGCGAGGCGGCGGTCACGTTGTTCGTGGCCGCCCTGTCGAAGAATCCTTTCATCACAGGCGTCTGGAAAGACCTCGGCGACAACCTCGATACCGGCTACGATGCCGGCGATACCTGGCGCTGCTACGAGACCGCCCGGATCATCGCTCCTGACCACCGGATGCTCTCCGACATCACCCGCGGCGAGGCGGCCATGGCCGCGCGATACCCCGAGTATTTCTGACGAGCGCTACAATCGGCGGATGGCAGACGTCAGCGACACCATCAACGAAGCCCTCGAGCACGCCTCGGAATCGCGTCTCAACTCCGCAATCGCCTTACTGGTGGCGATCACGGCCACGTTCATGGCCCTTTGCAACGTCAAGGACGGCAACATCGTCCAGGGCATGCAGCAGGCGCAGGCCAACGCGGTCGATCAATGGGCCTACTACCAAGCCAAGGGGATGAAACAGAACCTGGCCGAGGCCACGCTCGATGAGCTGCAACTGCAGCGGGCCATGCTGACCGATCCGAAATTCGCGGCCATGCTGGACGCGAAAATCGTCGTCTATCAGAAGCAGGTCAAGAAGTACGAAAAAGAGAAGGCCGACATCAAAAAGCAGGCCGAGGATGATCAGAAGCAGTACGACGCCCTCAATTTTCACGACGATCAATTCGACATGTCGGACGCCTGTCTTTCCGTCGCCATCGCTCTCTTCGGCGTTACCGCGCTGACGAAGAAGCGCTGGCTCCTCGTCGTGGCGTCGGCGTTCATGTTCCTGGGTGTACTGTTCGGGCTGGCGGGATTCTTCGGTTGGGGAATTCACCCCGATTTTCTGGCGAAGTTCCTTTCATAAACGACTATGCACAGAGGACTCCGCAACGGTCTCATTGTGGCGGGGGCGGCGTCTCTGCTCTCGGTGGCGGTATTTGCGGCCATTCGTGGCGGCAGCGTCATTCCCGGCGATCTCACTGGCGACGGAAAAAAGTTCGACTTCAACAACCCGCCGTGTCAGGCCGGCGTTACAATACCGACGCCCGATGCCGTCGATGTTCGCTATACCGGTTCCGGCGGCGTCTACATCGGCTGGCAGGGAAACGCCATCCTTCTCGGGCCGTTCTTTTCGAATCCAGGCCTGATTACCGCGCAGTTCCGCAATCTGCATCACGATGAGGATCGCATCCACCAGCACATGCAGGCGCTCGCGGGCGTTCCGATTCGCGCGATTCTGACCGGGCATTCGCACTATGACCACATCGGCGATGTGCCCGTTGTGGCGCGGCAATACGCTCCGCAAGCGAAGATTTACACAAATACCACCGGCACCAGGATGCTTGCGGCCTACAGCGATCTGCGCAGCCGCCTTGCGACGATCGACGAACATAAGCCGATTTCCATTACTGATAGCGCGGGCAATGAAGTAATGCGCATCCATGCGGTCATGTCCGATCACGCGCCGCAGCTCTGCCGTTGCCGGCATTGGCCGTGCGATTATGCGGATTGCTCGATCGAGAAGGATTGGACGACAGCATTCGAGCAGCACAAACTGCGCAGTTTCTGCGGCGGCCAGACTTACGCGTTCGTCATCGACTTAATGGTTGGCAAAAAGATTCAATATCGTATTTATTACAATGACGCCGCTGCGACTGCGCCACTGGGAATTCCAAGCGAAGCTCTATCGGCCGAACACCCTGTTTACGACTTGGCCATTCTCTGCATGGCTTCTTATGATTTCGTGAAGGATTATCCTGCGAAGCTGCTGGCAGCGATCAGACCGCGTCACGTCGTTCTCTCGCATTACGAAGACTTCTTCTCCAAGTCGGAAGGCCACTGGCGGTTCGTGCCGCTGTTGACCGACGCGAAGGCGGCCCGATTCCTGCGCGAATTGCGGGACAGCCATGTGGTCACCGACCCGCTCCCCCCGGCGAACAAGGTCTGCGGCCCGGCCACGCGCGAGTGGACGATGCCGGTGCCGGCGGAACAGATGCTGTTCCAACCGGACGGACGGTAGTACCATCCCGCCTGTCGCCTAGGGGTGGCCGGAGCACGGCCTGAGATCACACCCTGGAACCTGACCCGGTTAGGACCGGCGTAGGGAAAGGCGGCGGGGGCAATGATGAAGGCTTTCCGCGTCGTTTCGTTTTTCCTGTTTTTTCCTGTTTTCGTTTCGGCTGCAACGCTTCATGGCGTCGTCCGTGCGGTCGACGGGCAGCCGGTTCCGCGGGCGACCGTCGAAGCGAACGGCCAGCGGGCGGTCACTGATGCCGAGGGACACTTCGCCATCGACGTTCCGTCAGGAAGTTACACCGTGGTCGTGACGCGATCCGGTTTTCAGGCCATTGCGCAGCAGGCCGCGGCCGACACGGATCTCGTCATCACCTTGCGGCCGGGGCTTGCGGAGAACATCGTCGTCAGTGGCATTCGCGCAGAGGAGAGGACGCCGGTGACGAAGAGCGACATCGATCGCGGAACCATCGCGCACGACTACTACGGGCAGGACATCCCGATGTTGTTGCGCGACACGCCGTCGATCGATACGTATGCCGAGGCGGGCGTGGGGGGCTCGGGGTACTCCTACATCACCTTGCGCGGGATCAGTCCCACGCGGCTCAACTTCACTCTGGATGGCGTGCCACTGGCCGATTCCGAGGATATGGGGACGTACTTCGCCGACTTCCCCGATCTTGCCCGATCGCTGCAATCGATCCAGGTGCAGCGTGGAGTTGGGACGTCGACGGTCGGCTCGCCGTCGTTCGGAGGATCGATCAACCTCGAGTCGATCGCACTCTCGCCGACGGAGTCGACCAGCGCCGAGGTTGGGTTTGGATCGTTCGGAACGAAGAACGCGACGGTTGGATATCAGTCGGGCGCATTGCCGGGCGGCTACTCGTTTTACACGCGGCTCTCCGGTGATCAATCGGACGGATTTCGAGAGCATTCCGGTTTTCGCGGACACAACCTCTTCGTCAGCGCGGCCAAGCAGAATGAAGACTCGCAGCTCCGGCTCACCGGCTTCACGGCGCACGAGTGGACGCAGCAGTCGTTCCTGGCCGCCGAGGCGGAGGTACTCGCGGACAACCTGCGAGCTAATCCGAACTTCCCGCAAGACCGCGACAGCTTTGGCTATGACCTGGCCCAACTGCAGTACCTGCGCTCTCTCTCGCCGCGGACGACCATGACCGCGTCGGTCTTTTACCAGCGCGGTTACGGCTGGTACCGCCTCCAGTCTCCGGTTCCAGAGGAAGAAACACGGTACGGGCTGGACGGGCTGTTGATCGGTAGCATGGTGACGTTGAGCACCACACGCGGCCCGTGGACAGCCAACTACGGTCTGCATGTGAACCAGTTCCGGCGGGAACACACGGGCCAAAGCCTCGGGGAGACTCCAATCCCGCCGATTGTCTACTCGAACTACGGGACGAAGGGAGAGGCCAACGCCTTCGCCAAGTTCAGCTACGACGACGGACGCTGGCACTTCTACTCCGATTCGCAGCTTCGGACGACGAACTTCCACTACCACGGCGACGTAGCCATCGCCCCGATCCGCTGGACGTTCTTCAATCCCAAGCTCGGCGCGCGCTACGACCTCTCCGCGGCCAGCAGCGTCTACGGATCGGCCGGCGTCTCGACGCGCGAGCCGACGCGCAACGATCTCTTTCAGGGCGAAGACAGCGCCTCGTTCGCCCACGATCTGCACGCGGTTCGTCCCGAGCACCTGGTCGATCTCGAAGCGGGATGGAACTATCGGACGGCGGCGGCCACGTTCGGCGCGAACGTCTACGCCATGAACTTCCACAACGAGATCGCCTCTACCGGCGAGCTCTCGCCGATCGGCCTCCTGTTGCGGCGCAATGTCGATCACAGCTACCGGCGCGGCCTCGAGCTCGAATACATGTGGCAGGCGATGCCGCGGCTGACGCTGCGCGGCAACGCCAATCTGAGCCGCAATCGCATCCACACCTGGACGCAGTTCTACGACGTCTACGACGACGCCGGAATCATCACCGGCAGCCAGCCGATCACGTTCCATGACGTCAACCCCGTGCTGACGCCGTCGATGATCGTGAACCAGAGCATCGAATTCGCACCGTCGTCCTCGACGACTTTCGGCGTCACGGCGCGGCATGTCGGCCGTTCGTATCTCGACAACACGAACAACAACGCCTTCGTCGCGCCGGCGTTCACCACGCTCGAAGCCAATGCCGCCCTTGCGCTCTCGCACAACGTGAACCTTCGCCTGCAGGTCAACAACCTGACCGACAACAAGCGCGTTTTCCCGAGCGGTTACAGCTATCTCTTCCTCACGCCGGCGAAAACGATCGACGGGATCTCGTACTACTACCCGCAGGCGACGCGCAATGCCGTGGTGATGGTAGATTTCCGGCGTTGACCTTCATCGCAGCCGTCGTCACGCCGGCGAACGTCTGGCTGGCCATTCGCGCGGCCTTCACTCCGCTGGAGATGGCGGCGGTGGTGTTCACGCTGATCAACGTCTGGCTGGCCATCAAGGAAAAGATCTGGACCTGGCCGGCCGGCATCGCCAGCGTGCTGCTCTATCTCGTGGTCTTCTGGCGCTCGCATCTCTACCTGAATGCCGGCCTGCAGATCGTCTACTTCGTGATGTCGATCCACGGCTGGTACGAGTGGCTGCACGGCGGCGTCAACAAGACGGAGCTGACCATCACCCACGCCTCGGCGCGCATGTGGGCGGTGCTGATGTCGATCGGCATCGGCATCACGCTCATTCTGCTCTGGCTGCTGCGCCTGACCACGCACGATGCCTCGCTGCCGATCTGGGACGCCGTGACCACCGCCTCCAGCCTGGTTGGCCAGTACATGCTGAACATGAAGATCGTCCAGAACTGGCTGATCTGGGCGCTCGTCGACGTGATCTACGTGGTGATGTTCATCGATCAGAAGCTCTACCCGACGGCGATTCTCTACGCCTTCTTCGTCTTCCTCTGCCTGAAAGGGCTGCTCGATTGGCGCCGCTCCGCGTCTGCCTGATCGGTCCGGAGTGCACCGGCAAGACCACGCTGGCCGGGCAGCTGGCCGAGCATTTTGGTGTGCCGTGGGTTCCGGAGTTTGCGCGCGAGTACGCGGAGCGCGAGGGCAGGTTGCTGACTGCTGCCGACGTCGAGCCGATCGCGCGTGGACAGATGGCGCTGGATGATGCGGCGCCTGACGACGAACTGGTTATTCTCGACACAGACCTCATCAGCACCGTGGTCTACGCCACGCACTACTACGACTACTGCCCGGAATGGATCGCAGCGGAGGCGAGAGCGCGCAGGGCGGACCTCTATCTACTGACCGATGTCGATGTGCCGTGGACCATCGATGACGTTCGCGACTCCGCGGCTCCGCGCGAGATCCTGCACCGCAAGTTCGCGACCGCGCTGGCAAACTACGGAGCGAATTTCGTGGCGATACGAGGGGATTGGAAAACGCGGCTCAGGATCGCGATTACGCAGCTAAATAGTCTTCGCGATCGACCACCAGCAACAACACGCAACCCTCATCGCTGATGATCTCCTCGTGCCGGGTTCCGGCGTCCGCGTGGTGGAAATCGCCCTTCAGCAGGTAGCTCTCCCCGATCCTGCAACTTCCGCTGATCACGAACGAATCCTCGGCGCCGGCGTGGTCGTGCGCGGGAACGCGCGCGCCCGGCTCGAACATCATCAGGATCGTGGCCGTATCGCGCTCGACGTCGATTGAAAGCGGTTTCACGGTCACGCCGGGAACATGATTGAACCACCGGCCTTCATTCGCCCGAACGGTGCGCGTGTTCTGCGATGTGGCGGTGGCGGCGGCGAGGATGCGCGCCCGCAACGCGTCGGGAGGCGCGATCGGCTCGATCGCCGAGGCCACGATGGCGTTGAGCAGTGACAGGTCTTCCCGTGAGAGCGTTTCGGTCATTTCGTTCCTGCCGCAAACTGCATCCGCAACTGTGCCATTCCCTCACACAGCAAGCCTCGGGCCTTCGTCTCCGGGATACCGTACCGCGTTGCCAGGTCGTTCACATTCATACCGCTGTACCAGGCATCCTCCACGATGCTCCGTGGAGAGGCCTCCAGGGGTACTACGGCTGCCGACGCCGGTCGGGTTTGTCGGGCCAGGGCACAGTCCCGGACGGCCTGGATGAGATAGGTGGCTGGGTCGCCGGTGTCGTCATTCCGAGAAAGAGCCACGAAGGCCGCTTCCAACGCGTCGGCCGCCGCATCGCGGTCGCTGGTGATGCGCAGGGCGATGGCGTACAGACGCGCCGCGTGGCGGTCGTAGAGGTCGGCCAGAGACTGCCGGTCACGCATGGATTGCGGGAGTTTAGCAGGCTGCGACGTGGGAAAGCGTTCCCTTTCAGATTGGCCTAAACTCCGCGTCACAGACTTTTTTCCGGGGAGCGTCCAATGCGTACCGTCCGTATCGCTTTTGCCGCGTTCAGTCTCTGTTTCGCCTTCGTCGCGCTTGGCCAGGTGCCGACGATCATCAAAGAGATCGACCAGCTCGAATCGCAGCGCGATCCGAAGTGCTATGCCACAGCCAACCGGCTGGAGGACTTCATCTACGGCACCTCGCTCGACTTCGACGCCCGGGCAGAGAAGATCGCCCTGCAGAAGCAGCTGATTCGCGGCCTGTGGCTAAAAGCGAGCGATGCCGCGAAAGCAGCAGGCAAGACCCAGATCGGCGTCGATGAGCTCCGTCCGGTCCTGCAGGCCGCCGTGCCGTACACGGCCACGCCGGCCGGTGACTTCATGGTCCTCCCCGGCACGCAACGGATCGAGATCACCGCGCGCGACAAGCGGCAGTACGGCGCCGTGGCCTATGCCCTTCGGGCGATCCTTGCGGTCCAGCAGGATGCCTTCGTCGACGGAACGAATCTCCTCCCGCTCGACGAGCCGGCGGTGGAGTTGTTCAAGGAATCGGTCGATCTGGTCACGCTGGCCGCGCTCCAAAACGCCGACCGCGCCACGCGCACGACGAACCAGCACCAGATCAACGGCGCGGAGATGAAGACGGCATGGACCGCGATCGTTGGCGCAGTCAAACCCGCGCCGGCGCCACATGCAGCGCCAGCAAAGACCGGCGAGAAATTCGCCACCATCAAGGCCATCGTCGCCGAGAAGCTGGCCGCGTTCGAGGCCTACAACAACCTCTCCAACGCCGTCTTCTCGCGCAACGTGCAGGTCTACATGGCCCGGCACATGTGGCCGACCGATCCGGACGAGGGGACCGCGTTCAAGAAGCAATTCACGGAGACCATGGAGGCCTGGACCGGCGACGTCATGCTCGAAGCGGAGAAGCGCGCGAAGAAGCGCGGCCATCCGCTGATCCGCATCGACGACGTTCACGACGCCGTGCAGATGTACGAGCCGCACGTGCTCAACGAATACGAGGACTGCATCTACTTCCCTCGGCTGCCGAAGAGCGACCAGATCGTGATCGAGGCCTACGACCTCGACGCTTTCCGCGATCCCGGCCTGCACTGGATGTATCTGAACGAAGTGCTCAACGATCCGAAGTACAAGGGGACGCTGGAGCCCGATCCGTTTGCCGCGGAGCTGCTCACCGAAGGGGGCGCGCAGATGGGGACGCTGATCCTGCGCGTGGCCGGGAAGATTGCAACGGCCGAGGAGAAGGACCGGCTCGATCGAACGCACCTGACGAAATCGCTGAAGACGATTCAGTCGCTGCTCGATAAGAACGCGGCGCTTCCTCCGGCGAAGAAGGTCACCACCACCATCGCCTCGGCGCCGTCGAAGGCCTCCGCGAAAAGCAGCGGCAAGTTCTTCACCGACGTCACCGCGAATAGCGGCATCAAGTTCGAGCACCGCATGTCCGACTGGCTGGCCCGTCTCATCCGCAGCTACTCGGTCAAAGAGACCGAGACCGTGCTGGCCGTCCCGCCCGCATTTGGCGGCTCCGGGATCGCCGCCGAAGATGTGAATGGAGATGGATTCATCGACGTGCTCGTGCTCAGCGGATCGGGCAACGCGTTATATCTCGGCGACGGAAAAGGGCACTTCACCGACGTCACCGAATCAGCGGGCCTCAGCTGGAAACGTCCCGACGGCCGCCCCGGCGAGCCGCGCCAGCCGATCATCGCCGACTTCGACAACGACGGCCTCCCCGACATCCTCATCACCTACGCCGATGATGATCATCGTCTCTACAAGAACCTCGGCAACGCCAAGTTCGAGGACGTGACTGCGAGAACCAACCTCGGCGGCAAAGGCCTCGTCGGCGGCCCGGCCACTGCGCTCGACTTCGACAGGGACGGCCTGCTCGATCTCTACATCGGCTACTTCGGCGATTACGTCCACGGCGTCCTGCCCACCTTCGCCCGCCGCAATACCAACGGCCTCCCCAACAAGCTTTTTCGCAACAAAGGCAACTTCGTCTTCGAGGACGTCACCGCCGGCAGCGGCGTCGACAACACCGGCTGGGCGCAGGCCATCAATCACGTCGATTTTGACGGCGACGGCTGGGAGGACCTGATCTGCGGCAACGACTTTGGCGCGAACTCCTGGTACCGCAATTTAGGGAACGGCAAGTTCGAGGAGGTGTCGTCGAAGCTCGGCACCGACAAGCCGAGCTACACCATGAACATCGGCATCACCGACCTCAATCGCGACGGCTTCCCCGACGTCTACATCTCCAACATCGTGACCATGAACAAGGACGAGAAGTACGTCCTCCCCGACGCCAAGACGCGTCTCAAGTTCAATCCTCAAAAGATGGCCAACATGCGCGTCGTCGAAGCGAACGATCTCTGGACCTCGACGGCGCAGAACGGCAAGCTCGTTTCGTATGCCCAGTCCGATGCCGTCGGCCGCGGCTACAAATCAACCGGCTGGTCGTGGGGCGCGAACTTCTTCGACTTCGACAACGACGGCGACGACGATCTCTATCTCGTCAACGGCATGAACGAGTACGCGGTCTACTCCAGCGTCAACCCCTACTTCACCGACCAGTCAGGCCAGCAGCGCCAGACCATCGTCCCGGTGGCGGAGAAGGAAGCGCCGGTGTTCTTCGTCAATCGCAACGGCAAGCTCGAAGAGCAGTCGTCGCAGAGCGGCGCCGACCCGGCCGGCAACGCCCGCGCGGTGGTCCAGTTCGACATGGACGGCGACGGCGCGCTGGACATGATGGTCAACAATTTCAATGGCCCGGCGATGCTCTACCGCAACAACGCCGGCAACGGAAATCACTGGATCAAGATCCACTTGACCGGCGATCCATCGAAGGGCGTGACCCGCGACGCCATCGGCGCAAGGATCCTGGTCGACACCGCACATCTCAAGAATCTCTGGCGTGAGGTCTTCAGCACGATCGGTTACCTCACCTCTCCCCCCAAAGAACAACACCTCGGCCTCGGCACCGACACGAGAGCCGACGTGACGGTGATCTGGCCCAACGGCGATCGCCAGACGTTCAAAGGCCTGGCCGCGGATCACACGTACCGAATCAACCAATCCACAGGCCTCCAGAAGTGATCCTCGGCGCGCTGGTCATAGCAGCATCTCTCTCCGCGTCCTCCGCGCCTCCGCGTGAAAACCGTCTCTCTCATGAATCCTCTCCGTACCTGAAACAACACGCAAAGAACCCCATCGACTGGTACCCCTGGTCCGAAGAGGCACTGAAAAAAGCAAAAGAGCAGAACAAACCGATCTTCCTCTCCATCGGCTACTCCACCTGTCACTGGTGCCACGTCATGAACGCCGAATCGTTTTCGAACGAAGAAATTGGCGCGCTGATGAACGCGAACTTCATCGCCATCAAAGTCGATCGCGAGGAACGCCCCGACGTCGACAGCACCTACATGGCCGTGGCGCGCAAGCTGATGTCCGATCCCGGCTGGCCGCTGAATGTGATCCTGACTCCGGATGGCAAGCCGTTCTTCGCCGCGTCCTACATCCCGAAAGATCGGCTACTCGCCCTCCTCACCAACCTCGGCAAGACCTGGAAGGAACATCCCGAGCAGATCGCATCGACTGCATCGATGGTGATGCAATCGCTCGCGCCGGAGTCGGCGTCTGCCGGAGTCCCCGGCGTCGAGCTCCTGAGAAAAACGTACGACCAACTTTCCGAACGCTTCGACAAAACCAACGGCGGCTTCCTCCCTCCGCCGAAGCTCTCCGCCGCCCACCAGCTGATGTTCCTCCTCCGCTACTGGCGAAGAACCGGCGAGCCGCACGCGCTTGAGATGGTGGAGACGACGTTGCAAAAAATGCGCGCCGGCGCCATCTGGGACACCAAACGCGGCGGCTTCCACCGCTACGCCGTCGACGCCGAGTGGAAACAGCCGCACTACGAAAAGATGCTCTGCGACCAGGCCCTCCTGGCGATGGCCTATCTCGAAGCATTCCAGGCCACACACAAACCGGAGTACGCCGCCACCGCCCGCGCCATCTTCGCGTACGTTCTAAGAGACCTACGCGCCCCGAACGGAGCCTTCTACGCCGCCAACGATTCCGACGATAGAACGGTGCGCGACGAGAAAATCCTCACCGACTGGAACGGCCTGATGATCGCCGCGCTGTCCCAAGGCGCCGCGGTGCTGGATGACGCGTCGTACGCAACCGCCGCCCGCCGCGCCGCGTCCGTTTTGTTGGCTCAACCTCATCTGCGACATTCGAGCAAACAGACCACCGTCTTTCTCGACGATTACACCTTCCTGATTTGGGGCCTGCTGAATCTCTACGAGGCGACGTTCGAGGTCCGATACCTCGAAAAAGCGATCGCCCTAGAACGCGAGTCGCTAACCCGCTTCCGCGATAAGGGCCGCTTTTACCTGGCCACCTCGGACAACGCCCTCCTACTCCGCCCCCGCGAAACCAGCGACGGCGCGCTGCCATCCGGCAACTCCGTCCAACTGATGAACCTCGTCCGTCTCGCCCGTATCACCGGCGATTCGTTCTACGAAACCGCCGCCAACGATCTCCTCCACGCCGACGACTTCACACTCGTCCCCTCTGCCTCCGCCCACCTCATGAGCGCCCTCGACTTTCTCCTCGGGCCATCGTTCGAGATCGTGCTCGCCGGGGCTGACCTGGGCCCGCTTCAGCGCGCGGTGTTCTCGTCGTTCGTTCCGAACAAAGTGGTGCTGCGAAGCGGCACGGACGTCGCGCGCATCGCACCTTTTACCGACGCGCAGCAAGCCATCCGCGGGAAGGCGACCGCTTATGTATGCACGAATCACTTCTGCCGTCTGCCAACAGGCGACCCGGTGAAGCTCCGAGAGTTACTCGGTCGAAGTCCCGCCGTAATAGAGCGCTAGCTGCGCTCAAGCGTGTGGAGCATTATCGAAATAGCAAAGAACACTAAGCGGTCAGAGCGGGTAGGGAAATCTCGACCCGTGACACTCCTTGTTCGATGGGTCTTTTTCGTAAAATCGTATTTGGCTCGAACCCGCCGTGGAGAGAGGGGTGGCGATCCCTTCGCGACGGTATGACGACGGACTTCGCATTCCTACAAGCCGACGTGGCAGGACACTCGCGGATTTCTCGCTCGAATCCCTCCTCGACGGTTGAGGATGTCCTCGAAAGCCTTGAGACGCACGTCGACACCATCTGTTCCCGTTATGACGGGCGTATTTGGAATTGGGCTGGCGACGGAGGCCTGATCGCCTTCTACGACGGGGCTCGCACCCAAAAAGTGGTAGCCGCTGTGTCAGCGGCCATGGAATTGCTGCAATCGCTGTCAGAATTCAATAGAAAGCATCCATTGGAAGTAGCGAGCGACCAAATTCAGTTGCGAGTAGCCGTTCATTATGGTTCAGCGCACTATCGGACGAATACTGGAAGGATACACAGTCCCGCGATTAACTTCGTCGCTCACCTTGAACATGATCGTACTCATATTGATAGTGTCTCAGTCTCGGAGGACGTTTATCGCGAACTTCCCGTCAGTCTGCGTGAACGCTTCGTGTCTGGCGGCACGTTCGAAAACATACCGATTTACACATCCGATTTAATAAAGCAGGCCGGCTTTCCACAAGGCGCCGGTAAGTGGAAAGAGATTACAGATGGCCTTCAACTCCTGGTGAAGGAACTATCGGTACCGGACGGCGCCGTAATGATCGCTTTCTACCGTTCAGGCGCAGCCATCGCTGGCATGCTCGCGCCCAATCTTGGCGTGAAGACGGTAATTGTCCTCGGTCGGGAACACATCCATGACGATTTTGATCGGTTCGTGACGTTGCGAGACGTAGTGATGACGGAGAAACGTACCGTTATTTTTGTCAGTCTTGGGATCGACAGCGCCGATGCCGTTGTTCGGAAGCTGGCGTTCTTCGAACGAAACGGCGTGTCGAAGGTAGTGATCGCCAGCATATTTATTAGCCCGAATGCGCTTCTTCGGCTTCGCGAGCGCGGCATTCCGGTCGTCTTTGCCGAGGAACGTGAACTCACCAACGCATTCTTCGATTCCTTGCCATGGATGCTGGGCGCTACATACGATCATCGGTAATAGGGATACCTAAATCGCGCTGCACGAGTCGCCCAGGAGACGGTTGAAGCGGTTTCGACCGGGTGGGGATGCGGGTGTCGAAGAAAGAGATGATCGCGGCGGCGATGCGGACGTGGCCTTAGGCGGTGATTGAGGAGGCCTCCGGCGACGACGCGGCGCGGGTGATGCCCGAGGCCATCCGGCAGGTGGAGTTGCGGGCCAGAGTGCCGCGATATCAAAAGAGATGCTTCAATGGCTGGCGCGCCGGAACCAGACCTCGGTCGACGACGTGCTGACGCGCGAGCTGGAGGATGTGGTTTGCGCGTATGCGGATGAACTGGAGTCGGACATTCCGGGGTTTCAGGAAGCGATGGGTTGGGGATAGCGGAAAGCAGTTTCACGCGGAGGCGCGGAGACGCGGAGAGAAAGCGCTCGACCTTCGCGTCTCCGCGTGAAACGACCCACACCAGGATGACAGTGAGGGCTTGATCGCGCATGATTCCTTCCCCGAATGATCCGCATCACCGAGATCTTCCACAGCATCCAGGGCGAATCGAGCCATGTGGGGCGGCCGTGCGTTTTTGTGCGGCTGACCGGGTGCAATCTTCGTTGCCGGTGGTGCGACTCGGAGTACACCTTCACCGGCGGGGAGCGGATGTCGCTCGACGAGGTGATGGCGCGGGTGAAGAGCTACGGGTGCGATCTGGTCGAAGTCACCGGCGGGGAGCCGCTGGCGCAGAAGGAGGGGTTCGAGCTGATCGAGCGGCTCTGCGACGATGGATTCGAGGTGCTGATCGAGACCTCCGGGTCGATCGACATCGAGCCGGTGGACCGGCGGGCGAAAATCATTCTGGACATCAAGTGTCCTGGCTCCAGGGAAGCGGACAAGAACTACTGGCCGAACCTCGACAAGCTCAAGCCGCACGATGAGATCAAGTTCGTCATCGCCGATCGGGCCGATTACGAGTGGGCGCGTGGCGTGATTCAGGCGAAGAAACTGACGGGACGCACCATCCTCTTTTCGCCGGTTTGGGGGGAGCTCGATCTGAAAGCGCTGGCAGAATGGATGCTCGCTGACCGTGTGCCGGCACGCCTCCAGACACAGTTGCACAAGCACATCTGGGGCGCGGACGTGAAGGGAGTCTGATGAAGAAACCGACGCTCGACCACATCGGCATCGCTGTGAAGTCGCTCGATGCGGCGAAGATCTACGAGGCGCTCGGTCTCACGATCGATCACGTCGAGACGGTCGCGACGCAGGGTGTGCGCACGGCGTTTCTTTCGGTTGGCGACTCGGATCTCGAGCTTCTCGAGCCCACCGGTCCCGAATCATCGGTGGCGAAGTTCATCGAGAAACGCGGCGAAGGAATCCATCACATCTGCTTCCGCGTGGACGACATCGAGGCCCACCTCGTGCGCCTGAAAGCAAAAGGCTACCGGCTGATCAACGAAGCGCCGGTGCCGGGTGCGCACGGATGCCGGGTGGCCTTCCTCCATCCCGCGGCGGGAAACGGCGTGCTGATCGAGCTGAGTGAAAAATCATGATCGAAGGATTCCTGCCGACGTCGCTGATCATCGTCAACCTGGTCAACCCGAAGGAGAAGTTCTTCGGCGTCCTGCTAGCGCTCTCCGCCGCCGGCGTGACCATGCGCGGCATCAACCTCGATTCGTTCGAAGACTGGGTCCATCAGATCGCCCGCAACGAGGAGCCGGACCTCGATCTGATCACCATGTTCGTTCCCCTCTTCCGCGTCGAACGGATCTTCCTCGACGAGCCCTCGGGCTCGATCAAGTCGTACAGCCAGCGATTCGAAGAGGTGGCCGGCATCGCCATCAGAGCGTTCCTCGGGCTGGACGGCGAACACGATCACTGACTGGCGCGCGTCGGCCGCGGATTCGTGGCGGCGCGGATGGCCATCTGCGCCGCTCCCTCCACCGGCGTGTGCGCCGGTGGCCCGATGCGCGCGTTCGGTGCCTCGGCGAGAACAGCGGTGCGCATCGGGGCAATCAACGTCTCGCCGGCGTTGAAGGCGCCGCCGACATAGGCGACCGGGAAGTCGGATGACGTGAGGCCGAGCCGCTGCGCCACCGCCAGCACGGCTCTTCCGAGCTCGCCGCCGGAACGCGTGACGATTTCCATGGCCAGCGCATCGCCGTTTTCGGCGGCGTCGATGACCAGCTTGCCGACGCGGGCGATGTCGTCGGCGTGCGTGGTCTGGGCGTAGACGAAACGCGGGAGGTCCGGCGGGGTCATGGCGTAGTCGCGCTTCAGCAGCTCGGTCATCAGCGTGGCCGGGCCGCGGCCGTCGTGCGCGCGCAGGACCGCGGCAAGCCCGGCGCGGGCGATGGCGTAGCCGCTTCCTTCATCGCCGACGATCGGTCCCCACCCGCCGGCGCGCGCCTCGTCTCCGGCGGCATTGCGGCCCACCGCCACCGAGCCGGTGCCGGCGATGACCACCACGCCCGGACCGAAACCGATCGCGCCGGTGAGAGCGATGCGGGCATCGTTGTCGACCGTGAAATTGCCGCGAGGAAAAAAGACGCTGAGCGAATCGACCACTTCCTGCCGGTGGGCGGGATGGTCCGCCCCGGCGATGCCGCAATACGTCCAGATGATCTCGCGGCTGGCCACGTCGGCGGTGACCAGCGCCTTGTTCACCGCGCGCTCGATGTTGCGGGCAGCAGTCTCGATCCCGACGCGCAGATGGTTCGACGGACCGGCGATGCCATCGCCGAGCGGACGGCCGGTATCGTCCGTCACCAGCGCTGCGGTCTTCGACGCGCCGCCGTCGACGCCGAGGTAGTAGGCCATGTGGAACAGGTTTTACCGCAAGTGGGGTGCCTGATGTTGCGGTTACGCGGTCTCGGGGTTGCGCAGTCTCGCGGTTCTTTACAACTCACACACTGCGAGACCGCGCAACCGCGAGACCCCGCCGCAACCGCGTAGGACCGCTCCTTGCAGAGTCTGCCAATCGAAGGAGAAGTCATGAAACGAATACTCATCCTCGCCGGGATCGCCGTCTTCGCAATCGCCGGGTGCAAGAGCAGCGGAATGGCGGTCACCAAACATGGGCAGCTTCTGAAGATCAACATCGAGCATCCGGTCGACCTGCCGGAACAGGGCGAGGGCGACATCGGTATCGTCCTCGGCAACCGCGGCGTGCGCAGCGTCAACGACGTTCTCGTCGACGTGGAGATGCCGCCGCAGCTGGTGGTGCTCGATGAGAAGCACGAGCGCGGCGTGACCATGAGCCACGATCCCGGCTCGAACTCGTACCACTACACGCTGAGCAAACTGCAGCCGGCAGAAGACTCGACGATTCACTACCGGATCCGCACCTCATTTGGCACGATGTCCGACAGCGGCGCCGTCCGGGCGACGGCCTGGCAGCGCGACCTGCCGGGCGACAAGCTCGTTGAGACGGCGGTGATCAAAGTCCGGCCGTAGCTCTGTTACTGTCCGCAGATGGACCTCGATCAATCAAGTGAGGGGGCGGGTCACGAGATCCATATCCCGCCGAAACCGCGCGCATCGCTCGAAGACCGGAAACTGCTCGACCGCCCTACCCGGAAAGAAGTGCTGCAGAGCGAATCGTGGCGGGTGCTGCGCATCACCAGCGAGTTCGTGGCCGGCTTCGATCATCTGGCCGAGGTCTATCCGGCGGTGTCCATCTTCGGATCGGCGCGGACGCAGCTCGCAAACGACTACTACAACGCCGCGGTGAAGACGGCCGAGCTGATCGGCAAGGCCGGCTTCGCCGTCATCACCGGCGGCGGGCCAGGAATCATGGAAGCGGCCAACAAAGGGGCGCGGCAGGCCGGCGCGCTCTCGATCGGCTGCAACATCGAGTTGCCGTTCGAGCAGAAGATCAATCAGTTCGTCGACAAGGCCATGACCTTCCGCTACTTCTTCGTGCGCAAGACCATGTTCGTGAAGTACTCGGAGGCCTTCATCACCTTCCCCGGCGGCTTCGGCACGCTGGACGAGTTGATGGGCGCGCTGACGCTGATCCAGACCAAGAAGATCACCAACTTTCCGGTGATCCTCTACGGCAGCGAATACTGGGGCGGCCTGATCGACTGGCTGCGCAAGACCGTGCTGGCGGCGAACAACATCACGAAGGAGGACGTCGACAGTCTTCATCTCGTCGATGATCCCGAGCGCGTACGCGACATCGTCTGCGAGTTTCACGATCAGGCGCTGATCACGAACAAGGACGAGGACGAGCAGACACCGGCGGCGCCGGTGAGGCGCGAGGATTAGCATCCTTGTCATCCTGAGCGTCGAGCGAAGGATCTCAAACTACGGTTTCTGCGATGAAACCGCGTGACTTCGACAGGGATTCAACACAGCTGTGTCTGGCTGGAGATCCTTCGGCCGCGCTACGCCGGCCTCTGGATGACAAGCGTACTAGCGCTCCTCCTCATCCTCTTCAACCGGCACATCGCTGCGCTGCTCCTTGCGAAACCCATACGGACAATGCCGGCAGCCCGACTCGCAGCAGTAGCCGCGGTCGCGGAGGAACTTCTCGGTGAAGACCATGAAGCCGCCTTCGATGTAGAAGTCGACCCCTTCGATCAGCGCGGGCATGGAGCGAACGATATTCCGATATCCTTCGCCGGTGTTTGCGCGGACGCGTCTGCTGCAGATCGCCGAGGGGATGAAAGGGCGGCGGATTGTCGTCTATGGCGACATCGTCGCCGACCGTTTCATCTACGGCACGCCCAAGCGGATCTCCCGCGAGGCTCCCGTTCTCATCCTTCGTCAGTATCGCGATGACGTCCTCCTCGGCGCGGCCGGCAATGCCATCAACAACATCTGCTCGCTCGGCGGCGTGCCGATTCCGGTTTCCGTTCTCGGCGACGACGCGCAGGGGCGCGAGTTGTTCGATGCCATGACCAGCCAGGGAATCGATTGCCGCGGCGTTCTTCGCGCATCCCGCTACAACACTCCAACGAAAGTGCGCATCCTCGGCGGAATGCCGCACGCCAGCCGCCAGCAGATCGTTCGCTATGACATCGAAGATCACTGCGACTTGACGGACGCGGAGCGCGATCAGATCGCCGGCGTGCTCACCGAGCAGATGGCGAATGCGGACGCGGGATTGATCAGCGATTACGGCTACGGCGCGGTCACGCAGCTGCTGGCGGCCACGCTGACCGGAACGGCGGGGACGAAGCCGGTCACGCTCGATTCGCGCTACGACCTCCTGCGCTTCTCCGGCGTCACCGCGGCCACGCCGAACGAAGAGGAAGCGGCGGATGCTGCAGGCACGTCGCTCTACAACGGCGACGACGACCTGCGACTGAGGCAGGCCGGCGAGACGCTGCAGGCCAAGCTCGGATGCGGCGCGCTGCTGATTACCCGCGGGAGCCGCGGCATGGCGCTTTTTCAGGGAAAAGACCGCGAGCCGCTGCTGATCCCTGTCTACGGCACCGACCAGGTTGCCGACGTCACCGGCGCGGGCGACACGGTCATCGCCACCTTCACGCTGGCGCTCGCAGCCGGATCGTCCTTCGCCGAGGCGGCCAAGATCGCCAACTACGCG
>Ga0157378_10000289_pt1 | contig 49048 bp, 49 predicted proteins | sample M65metaG_FD_115309 | JGI IMG/M metagenome (GOLD analysis project Ga0157378, IMG submission 115309) | Miscanthus rhizosphere microbial communities from Kellogg Biological Station, Michigan, USA - M6-5 metaG | ecosystem: Host-associated > Plants > Roots > Rhizosphere > Soil | place: USA: Michigan... | reverse complement strand
CCAAGGCGACGGTGAGCATGCCGGCTTCCAAGGTGAAAGTGGCCATCGTCAAGGTGTTGAAGGACGAAGGCTACGTACGCGATTTCCAGGTGAGCAAGGCCGAGAACAACAAGTCCGTGCTCGAGATCGCGCTGAAGTATTTCGAAGGCAAGCCGGCGATCGACAAGCTCGACCGCGTCAGCCGTTCCGGCCTGCGCGTGTATCGCGGCAAGTCCGCGCTGCCGAAAGTGATGGGCGGCCTGGGTATCGCCATCATTTCCACGCCGGCCGGCATCATGACCGACGCGCAGGCACGCGCGCAGGGCATCGGCGGCGAAGTGATCGGCACCGTCGCCTAATCAGGAGCACACCAACATGTCACGAGTTGCCAAGAAGCCGATCGCGCTCCCCAAAGGGGTTGAGTGCACGGTCGCCAAGGACGCCATCACGGTCAAGGGTCCGAAGGGAAGCCTGAAGCTCGCACGCCTGGAAGGCGTCGATGTCGACGTCAAGGGTTCCGAGGTGCAGTTGAAGTCGTCCGAGACCGGCACCATGAAGATGGCCGGTACGGCGCGCGCGCTGTTGGCCAACATGGTCAAGGGCGTGAGCGAAGGGTATCAGCGTAAGCTCGAGCTGGTCGGCGTCGGTTATCGCGCCGCGCTGCAGGGCAAGGACCTGAACCTGTCGCTCGGCTATTCGCACCCGATCGTGTTCAAGGCGCCGGAAGGCATCACCTTGACCGTGCCGACGCAGACCGAAATCCTGATCGTCGGCGTCGACAAGCAGCGCGTCGGCGAAGTGGCGGCGAAGATCCGCGCATTCCGTCCGCCCGAGCCGTACAAGGGCAAGGGCGTGCGTTACCAGGGCGAGAAGATCACTTTGAAGGAAGCCAAGAAGGCCTGATTAGGGCACTTCAGCTTTCTGGAGAACGAAGATGGAAAAGAACATCGCAAGACTGCGCCGCGCCAAAGCCACCCGCCTGCATATCCGCAAGCTGGCCGTGCCGCGCCTGACCGTGCATCGCACCGATCAGCACATCTACGCTCAGGTCATCTCGGCCGAAGGCGACAAGGTGCTGGCCGCGGCCTCGACCGTGCAGAAGGATCTGGCCAAGGGCTTGAAGGGCACCAAGAACAAGGCTGCCGCCGCTGCCGTTGGCAAGGCGATCGCCGAGAAGGCCAAGGCCGCGGGTGTCGAGAGCGTCGCGTTCGACCGCTCCGGCTTCCGCTATCACGGCCGCATCGCCGCGCTGGCGGACGCTGCGCGCGAGGCCGGGCTCAAGTTCTAAGTTTGTAACTTTGTAGACTAGTTGATTTTATCCACAATTCTAAGCGGCTCGTCCGCAAGCAATAGTCCGCCGCGACACCGGGGCGGCAAACAAGGTGAAACGAGATGTCTTCAAACGAACGTGAAAACAGCGATGGCATGCTGGAGAAGCTGATCGCCGTCAACCGCGTGGCCAAGACGGTCAAGGGCGGCCGGCAGATGAGCTTCACCGCGCTGACCGTGGTCGGCGACGGCGACGGCAAGGTCGGTTTCGGTTACGGCAAGGCGCGTGAAGTGCCGGTCGCGATCTCGAAGGCGATGGAGCGTGCACGTCGCGGCATGACCAGCGTGAAGTTGAACAACGGTACCTTGTGGCACGCCGTCAAGGCGAACCACGGCGCGGCGCGTGTGTACATGCAGCCGGCCTCCGAGGGTACCGGCGTGATCGCGGGCGGCGCCATGCGCGCGGTGCTCGAAGTGGTCGGCGTGAAGAACGTGCTGGCCAAGGCGGTGGGTTCGCGCAATCCGATCAATCTGGTGCGCGCCACGATCAAGGGTCTGCAGCTGATGGCGACGCCGGAACGCATCGCCGCCAAGCGTGGCAAGAAGGTGAGCGAGGTGGGCGGTTATGGCCAAGGCTAAGGCAAGCAAGGCGACGGGCATGATCCGCGTGCGCCTGTACAAGAGCATGAACAGCTGTCAGTGGAAGCACCGTCTGAGCGTGAAGGCCCTCGGCCTGAACAAGCTCAACGACGTGCGCGAACTGAAGGACTCGCCGCAGGTGCGCGGTCTGGTCAATAAGATCAGCTATCTCGTGCGCATCGAAGACAACGCCTGATTCAAGCGGGCGTGTTGCAAGCCGGGCGCGATGAATCGCGCCCCTACGAAGAATCGGAGCACAAGAACATGCGTCTCAATACACTCAAGCCAGCCAAGGGATCGCGCAAGGTGCGCGTGCGCGTCGGCCGTGGTATCGGTTCGGGCCTGGGCAAGACCGCCGGCCGCGGCCACAAGGGTCAGTACGCGCGTACCGGCAAGGGCAAGGTCAAGCCGGGCTTCGAAGGCGGCCAGATGCCGATGCAGCGTCGTCTGCCGAAGGTCGGCTTTCGTTCGCGCTTGAAGGGCCAGACTGCCGAAGTGCTGCTGTACCAGCTCGACAAGATCAAGGGCAACGCGATCGATTTCGCCGCGCTCAAGAGCGCCGGCCTGATCTCGAGCGGCGCGCAGCGCGTCAAGATCGTCAAGAAGGGCGAGATCAAGCGCGCGCTCAAGCTGACGGGCGTCACGGCGACCGCTGGCGCCAAGGCCGCGATCGAAGCGGCCGGCGGCAGCGTGGAGTAATCGATGGCTGCTGCCCAGGCCAACATGCTCGCGGGACTCGGCAAGCTGACCGAGCTCAAGCAGCGCATCCTGTTCGTGATCGGCGCGCTGATCGTGTATCGGCTCGGCTCGTTCATTCCGGTCCCCGGCGTGAACTCCGAGGCGATGACCAAGCTGATCGAGGGCCAGGGCGGCGGCATCATCGACATGTTCAACATGTTCTCGGGCGGCTCGCTCGCGCGTTTCTCGCTATTCGCGCTCGGCGTGGTGCCGTACATCTCGGCGTCGATCATCGTGCAGATGTTCGCCTCCGTGATCCCGAGCCTGCAGGCGCTGCGCAAGGAAGGCGAGTCGGGCCGGCGCAAGCTGACCCAGTACACGCGTTTCGGCACGGTCGGCCTGGCGGCGTTCCAGTCGTTCGGCATCGCCACGATGCTGCAGCACCAGGCCAACGTGGTGTATGCGCCGGGCCCGGGCTTCGTGTTCACCGCGATGATCGGCCTGACCGCCGGCACCATGTTCCTGATGTGGCTGGGCGAGCAGATCACCGAGCGCGGCATCGGCAACGGCATTTCGCTGCTGATCTTCGCCGGCATCGTCGCCGGCCTGCCGAGCGCGGTCGTGCGCACGCTGCAGATGTCGCAGCAGGGCGAATTGTCGCCGCTGCGCGTGCTGGCGGTGATGCTGATCGTGGTCGGAGTCACCGCGATCGTGGTGTTCGTCGAGCGCGGCCAGCGCCGCATCACGGTCAATTACGCGCGCCGCCAGGGCGGTTCGCGCGCCTACATGAACCAGAGCTCGCACCTGCCGCTCAAGCTCAACATGTCCGGCGTGATCCCGGCGATCTTCGCCTCGTCGTTGATTCTGTTCCCGGCGACCGCATCTTCCTGGTTCAGCAACGGCTCCGACATCCGCTGGCTGCAGCAGATCACCGCGGCACTCTCGCCGGGCGAGCCGCTGTACGAAATCCTGTACGCCGTGTTGATCATCGTGTTCGCGTTTTTCTACACAGCGCTGGTGTTCAACTCGGGCGAGACCGCCGACAACCTGAAGAAGTCGGGCGCGCTTATTCCAGGCATCCGTCCGGGCCGGGCGACAGCCGAATACATCGATGGCGTGTTGACGCGCCTGACTGGTGCCGGCGCGGTCTATCTGGTGGGAGTCTGCCTGGTGCCGACGTTCCTGTCGCAGAGTTGGCATGTGCCGTTCTATTTCGGTGGCACGTCGTTGCTGATCGTGGTCGTGGTGGTGATGGATTTCACCGCCCAGGTACAGGCTCATCTGGTCTCGCACCAGTATGAGAGCCTGTTGAAGAAGGCGAATTTGAAGGGATACGGACGCGGCGGCGGCCAGCGCTAAGCCGCCGCGGGTATTCCGGCCTGGTTTGCAGGATTTGAGCCAAAAGGGCTTCAAGTTCAGGGCAAATCAAGCTATAATTTACAGTTCACTGCGCAAACAGCTGATTGGAGAGTAGTTACATGGCGCGCATTGCAGGTGTCAATCTGCCGGTACAGAAGCATGTCAGTATCGGTCTGCAAAGCATTTTCGGCATCGGCCGTGCTCGGTCGAAGCAGGTCTGTGTGGCCGCGGGAGTCGATCCGGCGACCAAAATCAAGTCCCTGACCGAAGCTGAAATCGACAAACTGCGCCAGGAAGTGGCGAAGTTTACGGTCGAGGGCGATCTGCGCCGCGAAGTCGGCATCAGCATCAAGCGCCTGATCGATCTCGGCACGTACCGCGGCCTGCGTCACCGCCGTGGCCTGCCGGTGCGCGGTCAGCGCACGCGCACCAACGCGCGCACCCGCAAGGGCCCGCGCCGCGCGATCAAGAAGAATTGATTCGAATCGAACCAAGACCTTTTGCGGATACCTTGACTCATGAATAAACCGGTCGTTGCCAAGACCAAGAAGAAAGCCAAGCGCGTCGTCACCGATGCGATCGTGCACGTGCAGGCTTCGTTCAACAATACCGTGGTGACGATCACCGATCGCCAGGGCAACGCGCTGTCGTGGGCGACTGCCGGCGGTGCGGGCTTCCGCGGTTCGCGCAAGTCGACGCCGTTCGCCGCGCAGGTCGCCGCCGAGAAGGCTGGCCGTGCCGCGCAGGAGTACGGCGTGAAGACGCTGGAAGTGCGCATCAAGGGTCCGGGTCCGGGTCGTGAATCGGCTGTGCGCTCGCTCAACGCGCTCGGCATGAAGGTCACCAACATCGTCGACGTCACGCCGATCCCGCACAACGGCTGCCGTCCGCCGAAGCGCCGTCGCGTCTAAGGAATCAGGAAAATGGCACGTTATCTCGGTCCCAAACTCAAGCTGTCGCGCCGCGAAGGCGCCGACCTGAACCTGAAGAGCCCCGCGCGCGCGATCGATTCGAAGTGCAAGCTCGAGCAGAAGCCTGGCCAGCATGGCGCCGGCGGCAAGAAGGCGCGTCTGTCCGACTACGCCGTGCAGCTGCGCGAGAAGCAGAAGGTCAAGCGCATCTACGGCGTGCTGGAGCGTCAGTTCAGCAACTACTACAGCAAGGCTTCGCAGATCAAGGGCAACACCGGCGAAAACCTGCTGCGCATGCTCGAATCGCGCCTGGACAACATCGTCTACCGCATGGGCTTCGCCGTGACGCGCGCACAGGCGCGTCAGCTGGTATCGCACAAGGCGATCGAAGTGAACGGCAAGAAGGTCAATCTGCCGTCCTACGCGGTCAAGGCGGGCGACCAAGTCGCCATCGTCGAGAAGTCGCGCAACCAGCTGCGCATCAAGGAAGCGCTGACGCTGTCGCAGGAAATGGACCTGACGCCGGGCTGGATCGAAGTCGACGCGAACAAGTTCGCGGGCAACGTCAAGGCGCTGCCGGAACGCGCCGACCTGCCGAGCGACATCAACGAGAGCCTGATCGTCGAGTTGTACAGCAAGTAAGTTTTTCGCGGAATCCCGGCGCTGCGGCTAGCGGCGCGGATCCGCCCGCCGTCGAGGCCCGGCATTGCCGGGTTTCGACCGTTCTGATCCCGCGATGCGGAAGCTGAGCTTCCACCGAGCGGGACGGTTGTAAATTTATACTTTTTAACTATCTGGAGTGCGCGGTCCATGGCACATTCGCCAACTACCATCCTGCGCCCGCGAGGCCTTCACGTCGAACGTTCCGGCGCCAACCGCGCCCGCGTCGTGGTGGAGCCGCTCGAGCGCGGTTTCGGCCATACGCTCGGCAATGCCCTGCGTCGAGTCCTGCTGTCGTCGATTCCCGGCGCGGCGGTGATCGAAGTCGAAATCGACGGCGTGCTGCACGAGTACACGACCATGGAAGGCCTGCAGGAGGACGTGATCGAAGTCCTGCTCAACTTCAAGGACGTCGCTATCCGCCTGCACAATCTCGACGAAACCACCCTGACCCTGTCGAAGAAGGGCAAGGGCGTGATCACGGCCGGCGACATCAAGGTCGACCACAACGTCGAGATCATCAATCCCGAACACGTGCTGTGCCACCTGACCAAGGACGTGGCGCTGAACATGCGCATCAAGATCGCGCGCGGCGTCGGCTACCAGCCGGCCACCACGCGCCGTCGTCCGGACGAAGAGAGCCGCCCGATCGGCCGCCTGCAGCTGGATGCGTCGTTCTGCCCGGTGCGCCGCGTGGCGTACGAAGTCGACAGCGCGCGCGTCGAACAGCGCACCGACCTGGACAAGCTGATTCTCGACATCGAGACCAACGGTACGGTCGACGCGGAAGAAGCGGTGCGCAAGGCCGCTGAGATCCTGCAGGACCAGCTGACCGTGTTCGGTGACTTCACGCGTCGTGAAAGCGCCGACACCAAGGCCGAGAAGGCCGGCGTGGATCCGGTGTTGCTGCGTCCGATCGACGATCTGGAACTGACCGTGCGCTCGGCGAACTGCCTGAAGGCCGAGAGCATCTACTACATCGGTGATCTCGTACAGCGCACCGAAGTCGAGCTGCTCAAGACCCCGAACCTGGGCAAGAAGTCGCTGACCGAAATCAAGGACGTGCTTGGCGCGCGTGGCTTGTCGCTCGGCATGAAGCTGGAAAACTGGCCGCCGGCCGGTTTGCAGCACGGCATGCAAATGAATTGATGAGTAGCGTCCGGTTGCGGCCGCTCTCATGCAGGACCCGGCGCAAGCCGGACGCTTCGCTCAACAGGGAAGCGGGCAATCTGGAAGATTGCACAAATATACAACTATAAGCGGGCTTTTCCGCGGGACCCGTCTCCAGGCGAGCGGACTTCCATAACAATCGAGACAAGAGGTTTTCACCATGCGTCACATGAAATCGGGCCGCAAGCTCAACCGCACCAGCAGCCACCGCGAAGCGATGTTCAAGAACATGGCCGCGTCGCTGTTCAAGAATGAATTGATCCGTACCACGCTGCCGAAGGCGAAGGAACTGCGTCGCGTCGCCGAGCCGCTGATCACGCTCAGCAAGGTCGACAGCGTCGCCAATCGCCGCCTCGCGTTCGCGCGTCTGCGCGACAAGGTCGCGGTAGGTAAGCTTTTTGTCGACCTCGGCCCGCGTTACCGCGAGCGCAAGGGCGGCTACCTGCGCATCCTCAAGTGCGGCCAGCGTGTCGGCGATTCCGCGCCGATGGCGTACGTCGAACTGGTTGATCGTCCGCGCACCGACGCTGAAGCGGCAGCGGAATAAGCTCGCGCAAGTCTTGAATCGCGGCTCCGGCGGGAAACTGCCGGAGCCGTTTGCGTTTTCGGTGCCGGGAACGCGGCGCTCTTCCCGTGGTCTGAACCGTGTCGATTGGTAGCGAGGCCCGCATGTTGAATCCATTTGCTTGGTCGCTGCGCGCGCAATACGCCGCGGGCGCCGTGGTGTGTCTGGCGTTGCTTGCGTTCGCCTATTACGTGCAGTTCGATCTGGGCATCGAGCCGTGTCCGCTGTGCATTTTCCAGCGCATCGCCTTCATGTTCATGGCGCTGTTCTTTGCAATCGGCGCCATTCACAACCCGCGCCCTGCCGGTCGGCGTGTCTATGCATTGCTGGTCGTGTTTGCCTCGGCAGTCGGTGTCGGTTTCGCGGCTTACCATTTGTGGGTGCAGCACCAGCCGCCTGATCCGATGGCCGGCTGCGTGCCGGGCTGGAATTACTACGTCGAAAACTTTTCCCTGCGCTACGCATGGAGCAAGACGCTCGAGCATGCGTTCACCGGACACGCCGATTGCGCCGAGATCAACTGGACCCTGCTCGGCCTGTCGATGCCGTTCTGGACGCTGGTTTGCTACGTGCTGCTCGGCGCCGGTGCGCTGTGGGCCGGGTTTCGCCGCCGCGCAAACTAGCGCTGCTCGCACTCGAAGCCTGATCGAATCCGAAACCGCGGTGTTCATTAGCGGACACCCGGCCGCGCTCACGTTTCGCTCCTGAGACGAAAAAATCTTTCTGCGGCAGTGACTTGTCGCGTCCGCGTGGCCTTGGCACAGCGCGTGCTCTGCATTGCCGCATGGATATCCGTCGTGACGATTTGAAAATCAAGAAACGCCGCCGCCAGTGGCTGACTGGCGCCGCGGTGGGTGTGGCGCTGCTCGGTGCCGTCATTGCCGTGTCGCGCCTGAAACCAGCCGCGCCGCAGGTCGAGCGCGCCAGCGTCTGGCTCGACACGGTCAAGCGCGGCGAAATGCTGCGCGAAGTACGCGGTCCCGGCACGCTGGTGCCGAAGGAGATCCGCTGGATCACGGCTGAAACCAATGCGCACGTCGAACGCATCGTAGTAAAGCCAGGTGCGCAGGTGAAGGCCGATACCGTGCTGCTCGAACTGTCCAATCCGGAAGTGCAGGAACAGCTGTCGAGCGCACTCGCGGCGGTGAACGCCGCGCGCGCCGACAACGCCGCGAAGAAGATGTCGCTGGAAAACCAGGTGCTGGATCAGAAAGCGAATTTCGCCCAGGTGCAATCCGATTACGAATCCTCCCGCCTCGAAGCCGAAGCAAAGAAGGTGCTGGCGCAGAAGGGTGTGATTCCGACGATCCAATATCGCCAGATCGAGCTGACCGCGGAACAGCGCAAGGTGCGCCTGGACATCGAGCGCGAACGCATCGCCAAGTTCCAGGACAGCGTGCGCGCGCAGATCGATGCCGACAAGGCACGCCTCTCGCAGCTCGAAAACACGCTCGCGTTGCGCCAGCGCCAGGCCGGCGCGTTGCAACTCAGGGCTGGTATCACCGGCGTGTTGCAGCAGGTGCCGGTGCAGGAAGGTCAGACCGTCACCGCCGGGACCAACCTCGCACGCGTCGCGCGCCCGGATGTTTTGCGCGCCGAGTTGCGCGTCGCCGAAACGCAGGCCAAGGACGTCGTGATCGGACAGCAGGTCAAGGTCGATACGCGCAACGGCATCGTCGCCGGCACGGTGGAGCGCATCGATCCGGCGGTGCAGAACGGCACGGTGCAGGTCGACGTCGATCTCGTCGGCGAGTTGCCGCCGGGCGCGCGTCCGGACCTGAGCATCGAAGGCACGATCGAGATCGAGCGGCTCGCCAATGTCGTCTACGTCGGACGGCCCGCATTTGGCCAGCCGAACTCGGACGTGCGCCTGTTCCGCCTCAATCCGAGCGACGGCACCGCCGAACGCGTGCCGGTGCGGCTGGGCCGCAGCTCGGTCAACCTGATCGAGATCACGCACGGGCTGCAACCCGGTGACCAGGTGGTGCTGTCCGACACCACCGCCTGGGACGCCTACGATCGCATCCGCCTCAACTGAAAAACAAGCACAGCCACGGGGATATTGCCATGACCGACACCAACAGCCAGGCGCAAGCGCTGATCTCGCTCGATTCGATCAAGAAGGTGTTCTTCACCGACGAGGTCGAGACACACGCGCTGGCCGGAGTACACTTTTCCATTTTTCCAGGCGAGTACGTCTCGATCTCGGGACCGTCCGGTTGCGGCAAGTCGACGCTGCTGTCGATCCTCGGCTTGCTCGACAGCCCTACCGAAGGCAAGTATCAGCTCAACGGCGTGGCGGTCGAAGACATCGGCGCGAACGAGCGTGCGCGTATCCGCAACCGCGAGATCGGCTTCATCTTCCAGGCGTTCAACTTGATAGGCGACCTGTCGGTGTTCGAGAACGTGGAGCTGCCGCTGACCTATCGCGACGGCATGTCCAAAGCGGAGCGGCGCGATCGCGTGCTGGAAGCGCTCGAACGCGTCGGCATGGCGCATCGGCTCAAGCACTATCCGGCGCAGTTGTCCGGCGGTCAGCAGCAGCGCGTCGCCGTGGCGCGCGCGCTGGTCGGCAAACCGTCGATCCTGCTCGCCGACGAACCGACCGGCAACCTGGATTCGAAGAACGGCGAAGCGGTGATGCAATTGCTGGACGAACTGCACAAGGGCGGCGCGTCGATCTGCATGGTCACGCACGACCCGCGCTACGCCGAATTCGCCGACCGCAAGATCTTCATGTTCGACGGCCGCGTGGTCGACGAGGCGACCATGCATCGCTTGCGGCACGAGGAAGACCAGCGCGTGCGCGCAGCGACGACGCGCAATTGACGCGAACGCAAACCGTGGCCGCGGCGCCGGACTTCGCTCTGCCGCGGCATTCGCCACACCTTTCCGCCGAATGAGGAAACAGATGTTCGCATCGTTGCTACAGGACCTGCGCTTCGGCCTGCGCCTGCTGCTGGCCAAACCCGCCTTTGCGCTTGCCGCGATACTCTCGCTGGCGATCGGTATCGGCGCCAATACGACGCTGTTCGCGGTGGTGCAGAATCTGCTGCTCGCGCCGGTCGCCGGCATCGGCGAACCGGACCGGCTGGTCGAGTTCGGCCGCAGCCGCGGCGGCGACGACCTCGATACGATCTCCTATCCCGACTTCCGCGACTACGCGGCCGACGCGAAGTCGTTCGAGGGGCTGTACGCCTACGCGATCGAACCGCTCAATGTCAGCCATGCCGACACGCCGCAACGCGCACTCGGCATGCTGGTCAGCGGCGACTACTTCAAGCTGATGCGCTCGCGCGCCGTGCAAGGCCGCCTGCTCGGCGCCGGTGACGATGATGAGGCAAATCCGCAGCCCGTTGCCGTAGCGAGTTTCGCCGCATGGCAGAACCTGCTCGGTGCCGATCCACAAGCGGTCGGCCGCAACGTGTCGATCAATGGCCGCCAGTTCACGTTGGTTGGCGTGGCGGCACCGGAGTTTCACGGTCACGTCGCGGTGCTGGCGCCGGATTTCTACCTGCCGCTGCATCAACGCCGCCTGTTGCGCGAGGATTCGCGCGACTTGTTCACGCAGCGTCATTCGCTTTGGCTGCTCGCCGGCGCGCGCTTGAAGGACGGCGTCGCGCTGGCCACCGCGCAAGCCGAGTTGTCCGCGGGGGCCGAGCGCATCGCAACGGCGTATCCGGAGAAAGACAAGCGGCCCGCCGGCGTCGGTGTCGTGCCGCTGCGCGGCCTGCCGGCGTCGATGCGCGGACCGCTCGGCGCGTTTTCCGCATTGCTGTTCGCGCTGATCGGCTCGATCCTGCTCGTCGCTTGCGTCAACGTCGCCGGCATGTTGATTGCGCGCGGCGAAGCGCGCCGGCACGAGATCGCAATGCGTTTCGTGCTCGGTGCCAGCCGCGGCCGCGTGATTGCGCAGTTGTTCGCCGAGAGCCTGCTGCTGGCGGCAGCCGCCGGCGGCGTCGGTTTGCTGCTCGCCAACTGGTGGCGGTCGCTGCTCGTGCTGATCGATCCGCCGTCGCCGTTCCCGCTCAAGTTCGACTTGCCGCTGAATGCGCCGGTGCTGTGGTTCGCGGCGTTGCTGACCTTGGCTACGGCGTTGCTGTTCGGACTGCTGCCGGCGCTGCGCGTATCCAATCGAGCGCCGCGTGCGCATGCGGCGCTCGCCTCCGGACAGATTGTCGGTCGCGGTTCGCGCATGCGCGAAGTCCTGGTCGTGACGCAGATTGCACTGACCCTGATGTTGCTCGCGAGCGCCGGTCTGTTTGCGCGTGCGCTGCAGCGTGCTGCGGCGGTCGACATCGGCTTCGACGTGCAACACGTGCTGACCGCCGCCTTCGATCTCAAACCGAGCGGCTACGGCGCCGAGAAGCGCGCCTTGCTGCAGCAACGCCTGCTCGACGCGATGCAGGCCACGCCTGGCGTGCAGCACGCGGCGCTTGCGATGGTATTGCCGCTGAATTTCTCCAACGTGATGTTCGGTTGCGTGCAGGCCGCCGGCTTGCAGCCCGAAGAACTGTGTCCGAACACGAACCTCGTCTCCGCCGATTTTTTCGCCACGCTCGGCATGCAGCTGCGCGGGCGTGCGTTCGATGCCGGCGACAAGCTCGGCGGTCACGATGTCGCGGTCGTCAACGAAACGCTGGCACGGCGTCTGGCCGCCGATGGCGACGTGCTCGGGCGCAGCTTCGGCTACGGCGACGCGCCGCCACTGCGCACGATTACCGTGGTAGGCGTCGTGCCCGACGGCAAGTACGCCTCGCTCAGCGACGAACGCCAACCGTTCCTGTTCATGCCGTTGGCGCAGTGGCCGCAAGCCTCGACCAGCCTGTTCGTGCGCAGCGCACTTGGCAGCGGCGAGCTCGCCCAACGCCTCGGCGACACGTTGCGCGCACTCGACTCGAGCCTGCCGTTGCCGCAGGTTCGGACGATGCAGGAGGTGGCGGCCTTCTCGCTGCTGCCGCAGCGCATCGCCGGCCTCGTCGCCGGCGTGCTCGGCATCGTCGGCATGCTGCTCGCGGCGGTCGGGTTGTACGGTTTGATCGCATTTCATGTCGCCAGCCGCACGCGCGAGTTCGGCATCAAGCTCGCGCTGGGCGCGACGCGTGCGCGTGTGTTGGGCGAAGTGCTGCACCGTGGCGCCTGGTTGTGCGGCATCGGCATGGTCGCAGGGGCGACGCTTGCGGCGCTCGTCGGCACGCTCGCATCCGGCCTGCTGTTCGGCGCCAGCGCCGGTGACGTGTTCGCTTTCGCCGCCGCTGCCGTGCTGCTGGCGGTGGTTACGGCGTTGGCGTGCTACCTGCCGGCGCGCCGCGCCGCGACGATCGCGCCGATGTCGGCACTGCGTTACGAGTAGACGCTGCTGCAGCGCGATGCGCGTGGTGGCGATGGACAGGTGCGGGGATTAAAGGAGAGCGACGATGCTCGTACATCTGATGCAGGACTTGCGCTACGGTCTGCGCATGCTCGCCGCCAAGCCGGCGTTTGCCGCCGCGGCGATCCTCACGCTGGCGCTGGGCATCGGCGCCAATACGCTGGTGTTCACGCTGATCGACGGTGTCTACCTCAACCCGTTGCCGTATCGGGATGCCGCAGCGCTGGTCGATGTGTACGCGACCACCGCGCAGTTCGGCGGCGGCGTCGACAACGTGTCGATCCCGGACTACGTCGACATCCACAACCGCGTGCCGGCGTTGAGCGACAGCGCGTTGTATACCGATGCGAGCTTCAACCTGGTGGACGCCGGTGCACCGGAGCGCGTGCAGGGCTTGCGCGCCACGCCGTCGCTGTTCGGCACGCTCGGCAGCGCCGCGGCGCTTGGCCGCGTGTTCAGCGAGGCGGAAGCCACGACCGGGCGCGAGCACGTCGTGGTACTGACGGACACGCTGTGGCGCAACCGCTTCAACGCCGACGCCGGCGTGCTCGGGCGCAAGCTGCGCCTGGACGGCGAAAGCTTCGAGGTGATCGGCGTGATGCCGCCGGGCTTCATGTTCCCACGCGCCGAGGTCGGCGCGATCGTGCCGTTCGCGTTCGCGCCGGAGCAGCTGACCGACGATCAGCGCGGCGTGAACTATTCCTCGATCGTCGCGCGGCTTGCGCCGGGCGCAACGCTGGCGCAGGTGGACGCGCAGACCGACGCGGTGATCCGACGCAACGTCGAGCGCATCGGCGCGCCGGCCGGCGGCGGTCCCTCCTACGGACAGTGGGTCGAGAGCGGTGGCTTCCGTTTCGGCGTGCGACCGCTGCGCGAACAGTTGTCCGGCGGCAATGCGCGCGAGTTGCTCGTGCTGCAGGTTGCCGTCGCGCTGGTTTTGCTGATTGCGCTGGCGAATGTCGGCAATCTGTTGCTTACGCGCCTGAGCGCGCGCCATTCCGAACTGGCGGTACGTACCGCGCTCGGCGCGAGCCGCGCCGACGTGGCTCGGCAACTGCTGGTCGAAGCGATGCTGCTGGCGCTTGCCGGAGGGCTGCTCGGTTTCGGCGCGGCGTGGCTCGGTGTGCGCGTGGTAGCGAATTCCGGTTTGCTGCCGGCATGGGCGCAGTATGCGGTCGACCTGCGCACGCTCGCGTTCACACTCGGCGTCACGTTGCTCGCGTGCGTGCTGTTCGGCCTGATGCCGGCGCTGACCAGTGCGCGCGTGGCGCCGCAGGCTGCGTTGCGCGAATCCACACGCCTGGCCGGTGGCGGCCACGCGGCGCGGCGCGTGCGCGCCACACTGGTGGTCGTGCAGCTGGCGTTGGCGATCGCGCTGCTCGCCGGCGCCGGCCTGCTGCTGCGCAGCTTCGCCAACGCGGCCAGTCAGAATCCCGGCTTCACCAGCGCGAACGTGCTCACCGCGCATCTGACGTTGCCGGCGGCGAAATATGCGGACGCCGCGGCGCAGGCGCGCGCGGTGCGGCGCATGCTCGATGCCGCGCGCGCGCTGCCTGGCGTCGAGATCGCCGGTGCCAGCACGCGGCTGCCGTTCGGCGGCGAGAACGGCGGCATTCTGTTCCGCATCGAGGGCCGCAGTGAGGACACCACGCAACCGCATGCGGCGTGGCGCAGCATCGACGAGAAATTCTTCTCGACGTTGCGCATCCCGCTGCTGCGCGGCCGCGCATTCGACGGCAGCGACTGGGACGCGCAGGGCAAGACCATCGTCGTCGATGCGGCGTTCGAGCACCGCTACTTTCCCGCCGGCGACGCAATCGGCAAGCGCATCACGCTCGGCTCGGGCGGCAGCGGCGACGCCTACACGATCATCGGCGTGGTCGGCAGCGTCAAGCATTGGGACCTGACCCAGGTCGCGGACAAGCCGACGTTCTATTTCGATTACGGCGCACGCGGCGGTGAAAGCCTGTTCCTGACGTTGCGCACCAACGCCGCAGCCGGCACGCTGGCCGCGCCGTTGCGCGCGGCGATTGCGTCGGTCGATGCGGAACAACCGCTGTTCAGCATCAGCACGCTGGACGAGCGCATCGATGCATCGCTGACCGGTCGGCGCGTTCCGTTGCAACTGCTCGCGCTGTTCGCGCTGTTCGCGTTGGCGCTCGCCGCGATCGGCATCTACGCGCTGCTCGCGTTCGGCGTGCAACAACGCACCGGCGAAATCGGCCTGCGCATGGCGATCGGCGCCGACGGCAGCCGCGTGCGGCGCGGGGTGCTCGCCGACGGCGCGCGCCTGATCGGCATCGGCATGGGCGCGGGTCTGATTGGCGCGATCGCGCTCGGTTTCCTGCTGCGCCAGCAACTGTACGGCGTGGCGCCGGTCGATCCGCTGAGTCTCGCCGGCGTCGCGCTGGTGCTGCTGGTCATCGGACTGGCCGCGTGCTGGTTCCCGGCCAATCGCGCCGCGCGGCTGGATCCGCTGGTTGCCTTGCGCCACGAATGAGGATGCACACATGACCCATCTGTTCCAGGATCTGCGCTACGGCTTGCGCATGCTGCAATCCAAGCCCGGTTTCACGCTCGCCGCGATCCTCACGCTGGCACTCGGCATCGGCGCGAATACGGCCGTGTTCAGCGTGATCGATGCGCTGCTGATCAAGGCATTGCCGTTTGCCGACGGCGAACGCCTGGTGCACGTCTACAACACCTATCCGCACAACGATCTGCTGATCGCCGGCACGGCGATTCCGGATTACCTGGATCGGCGCGCGCAAGCGCCGGCGCTGAGCGACGCGGCGCTATACCAGAGCAAGAGCTACAACCTGAGCACGCAGCAGGCGCCGGAACGGCTCAACGGCTTGTTCACCACGCCGAGCCTGTTTTCGACGCTCGGCGTGGCGCCTGCGCTCGGTCGCACGTTGCTCGACGACGACGCTAGCGCGGGCAAGGATCACGTCGTGGTGCTGAGCCACGCGTTGTGGCAGAACCAGTTCGGCGGCGACATCGGCATCGTCGGCCGCGACATCCGGCTCAATGGCGACAGCTATCGCGTGGTCGGCGTGATGCCGCAAAGTTTCTTCTATCCCGACCGGCTCACCCAGTTGTGGACGCCGATCGTGTTCAGCGACAAGCAGCGCAGCGACGAGGAACGCGGCCGCGAAGCCTACGACATGGTCGGCCGGCTCGCGCCGGGCGCGACGATCGCGCAACTCGACGCGCAGATGGACGCGATCGTGCAGCGCAATCTGGAGCGCGTCTCCGGCTCGCCGCGCGGCGTTGCCTGGAAACATTTCGTCGACAGCTCCGGCTTCACCGGCCGCGCGCGCAGCTTGCGCGAGGCCTGGGTCGGCGATCTGCGCCCGACGCTGTGGCTGCTGCAGGCGCTGGTCGCGTGCGTGCTGCTGATCGCCTGCGCCAACGTGGCGAACCTGCTGTTGACGCGACTGTCGGCGCGAATGAAGGAGTTCTCGGTGCGCGCCGTGCTCGGCGCCGGCCGCGCGCGCCTGGCGCGGCAACTGTTGCTCGAGAGTGTGTTGCTCGCGCTGCTCGGCGGTGCCGCCGGCGTCGGGCTTGCCTATGCCGGCGTCGCCGCGATCGGTGCGCTCGGGCTCGGCAGGCAGAGCGCGAGCTTCGCGCTGGCGATCGATGCGCGCGTGCTGACGTTCGCGTTGCTCGCCGCACTCGCGACCGGCACGCTGTTTGGCATGGTGCCGTTGTTCGCACTGCTGCGCGGACGCACGCTCGAGGCGCTCAAGGAAGGCGGACGCGGCAACACTGCCGGTCCGGCCTCGCGCGTGCTGCGCAACGTACTGGTCGTGGTGCAGACCGCGATGGCGGTGGCGCTGCTCGGCGTCGCGGGCCTGTTGATCCGCAGCTTCATCCAGGTGCAGCAGCAAAGCCCCGGCTTCGTCAGCGACAATGTGCTGAGCGCCACGATCGACCTGCCGCGCGCACGCTACGCCGACGCCGCGAGCCAAGCCGGCTTCTACCAGCGCCTGCTCGATGCGGCGCGCGCGTTACCGGGCGTGAAGGCCGCCGGGCTGGTCAACAACATGCCGTTCAGCGGCAACGACGGCTCGGGCAGCTATCTGGTCGAAGGCCGCGACGCGAAGGCCGCCACGCCGCACGCCTATCAGCAGATGGTCGATGAGGATTTCTTCAAGACCATGCAGATTCCGCTGCTGCGCGGGCGCACGTTCAACAGCGGCGACAGCGCAACGGCGCCGCCGGTGGCGATCGTCGACGATATCCAGGCGCGCAAGTATTTTCCGGAAGGCGACCCGGTTGGCAAGCGCATCTCGGTCAACTACAGCACGAGCGATCCGTCGAAGACGCAGTGGATGACGATCGTCGGTGTGGTCGGCACGGTCAAGCGCGACAAGTTGTCGGAACAGACCAGCAAGGAAACCGTGTATGTCTTCTACCGCCAGCAACCCGAGGCATACGCGACGCTCGCGCTGCGCACCGACCTGGCGCCGGAAAAACTCGTCGCGCCGCTGCGCGCCGCACTGCACGACATCGACCCCGAGCAGCCGGTATTCGACGTGCGCACGATGACCGAACGCATCCGCCTGTCGCTCGACGACCGGCGCACGCCGATGTTGCTGCTGATGCTGTTCGCCGGCGTGGCGCTGGTGTTGTCGGCGATCGGCATCTACGGCGTATTGGCGTTCACCGTTGCGCTGCGCACCGGGGAGTTCGGCGTGCGCTTGTCGCTGGGTGCGCGACGCGGCGACATCCTGCGCCTGGTGTTTTCCGACGGCGGTCGCCTGACCGTGATCGGGCTCGCGCTCGGCCTGCTCAGCGCCGTGGCGATCGCGTTGACCATGCGCGCGCAGCTGTTCGGCGTCGGCGTGCTCGATCCGCTGACGCTGCTGACCGTGCTGCTGCTGATTGCCGCGACGGCGGCATTTGCATGCTGGCTGCCGGCACGGCGCGCGGCGCGGGTCGAACCGATCGAAGCCTTGCGTTACGAGTGATGGAACAATGATAAAACTTCGCAATGTGGAAAAATCCTATCCGCTCCAGGGCGGTCGCGCATGGATCCTGCGCAATGTCACGCTTGACGTCGCGCCGGGCGAGTTCCTCAGCATCATGGGTCCGTCGGGCTCCGGCAAGACCAGCCTGCTCAACGTGCTCGGCCTGATGGATGGCGAATGGCAGGGCGAGTACTGGCTCGGCGATGCGGCCGTGCACAAGCTCACGTTGAAGCAGCGCCAGGCGCTGCAGCGCGAGCAGGTCGGCTTCATCTTCCAGCACTATCACCTGATCGACGATCTGACCGTGCAGGAGAACCTCGACCTGCCCTTGAGCTATCGCAACATCAAGGGCGACGAACGCAAGGCGCGTGTCGCCGACATCCTCGATCACTTCCAGATCGTGGGCAAGAAGGACCTGTATCCGCGCCAGCTGTCCGGCGGCCAGCAGCAGCTGGTGGCGGTGGCGCGCGCGGTGATCACGCGGCCGCAGCTGCTGCTCGCCGACGAACCGACCGGCGCGCTGCATTCGAGCCAGGGCAAGATGATCATGGACCTGCTCAAGCAGTTGAACGAGCAGGGCACCACGATCATCCAGGTCACGCATTCGGACAGCAACGCCCGCTATGCGCAACGCGTGGTCGAGCTGCGCGACGGCTGGCTCGGCGCACCGGCGCAAGCAGCGTGAGGCGGCAGTGAGCCGGTATACTCGATCCCGTTTCCGCTGCTGCGTGTGCCGATGCCCGACGATTCCCTGCCGATCCTGATCGCCGACGACCAGCGCGACGTGCTCGAAGCGCTGCGCCTGCTGCTCAAGTCGGAAGGCCATGCGTGCAAGACGTTCGGCGATCCGGGCGCAGCGCTCGGCGCGCTCAAGCACACCGCATTCGCGGCCGCGCTGATCGACTTGAACTACACGCGCGACACCACGTCCGGGCGCGAAGGCCTGGAACTGCTCAAGGCGCTCAAGCAGGCCGAGCCCGATCTGCCGGTGGTAGCGATGACCGCGTGGGGCTCGATCAACCTCGCGGTCGAGGCGATGCGCCTGGGCGCCGGCGACTTCATCGAGAAGCCGTGGGACAACACGCGCCTGATCAGCGTGCTGCGCAACCAGATCGCGCTCGGCGCAGCGGCGCGGCGCGAACAGAAGCTGCGCGCGGAGAACCGCCTGCTACGCGCCGATACCGACGCGGACTTCATCGCGCAGTCGCGCGCGATGCAACCGGTGCTGGCGTTGATCGAGCGCGTCGCGCCGACCGACGCGAACATCCTGGTGCTCGGCGAGAACGGCACCGGCAAGGGCGTGGTCGCGCGCCTGATCCACGCGCATTCCAAGCGCGCCGAGCGCACGCTGGTCAAGGTCAACATGGGCGGCATCGCCGAATCGGTGTTCGAGGCGGAGATGTTCGGTCACGTGCGCGGCGCATTCACCGATGCGAAATCCGATCGCATCGGCCGCTTCGAGCTGGCCGACGGCGGCACGTTGTTTCTGGACGAGATCGCGAACATCCCGGTGGCGCAGCAAGGCAAGCTGCTGCGCATCGTCGAGGAAGGGGAGTTCGAGCGGGTCGGTTCATCGCGCACGCTGAAGGTCGACGTGCGCCTGATCGCCGCGACCAACGCGGACATCGGCGCGGAAGTCGCGGCCGGGCGCTTCCGCAAGGACCTGCTGTTCCGGCTCAACACGGTGGAGATCCGCCTGCCGCCGCTGCGCGAGCGGCATGAGGACATCGCGCCGCTGGCGCAGGCATTCCTGGCGCGCAGTGCGCAGCGCTATCAGCGCGTCGGTATCCGCCTGGGCGCCGACGCGCTGCGCGCGCTGCAGTCCTACGCATGGCCCGGCAACGTGCGCGAAATGTCGCATGTGATGGAGCGCGCGGTGTTGACCGCGACTTCGGACCTGGTGACGCAGCTCGACTTCAGCCTGCAACCGGGGCTGATCAACGCTGCTCCCGGCGTTCCGAGCATGCGCCTGGACGACGCCGAACAGGACATGATCCGCGGCGCGCTGGAGCGTTGCGGCGGCAACATTCAGAAGACCGCCGAGATGCTCGGCTTGAGCCGCGCGGCGCTGTACCGGCGCCTGGAGAAGTTCGGCATCCGCGCGAGCGAGTAGCGCGGCGGAGCACGCGCCGCCATCATATCCGCGGTCGATCTCGAGGAACACATGGCGTCCAGCCGCAAGCCCAGTCCCGTGCGCCAGCGCTATTTCGAGAGCTGGACGTACGATGCCCACATCCTCGCCGCGGCGTTGCTGGTGGTGTTGCCGGTCGCGCTCGTGCTGGGGCTGGTGCTCGCCTGGCGCGATGTGCCGTCGAGCCTGCTGCTGCCGCTGCTGTGCATCGCGGGCCTCGCCACGCTCGGTTTCGCCGTGCGCCTGCGCAATCGCGTCATCTATCCATTGTATACATTGTCCAATCTGCTCGAGGCGCTGCGCGAGGGCGACTTCAGCCTGCGCGGTTCGCGCGCGCGCCGCGGCGATCCGATCGGTGAAGTGGTGTGGGAGGTCAATACGCTGTCGCAGACGTTGCGCGACCAGCGCCACCGCGTCGAGGAAACCAGCGCGCTGCTGAGCAAGGTCATCGGCGCCACCGATATCGCGATCTTCACGTTCGATTCGGAGCAGCGTCTGCGCTTGACCAACCCCGCCGGCGAACGCCTGCTGGCGCGGCCGGTGCACGAACTGCTCGGTCGCAGCGCGGAGGAACTGGGCATCGCCGATTGTCTGAGGCTCGAGGAAACGCACATCCGCAAGCGCGCTTTTCCTGGCGGCAGCGGCCGCTTCGAGGTGCGCCGCGCGCGCTTTCGCGAAGGCGGGCGGCCGCACGAACTGGTCGTCGTGGCGGACTTGAGCCGCGCGCTGCGCGAGGAGGAGCGTGCGGCGTGGCAGCGCCTGCTGCGCGTGCTCGGGCATGAACTGAACAATTCGCTCGCGCCGATCCGTTCGATGACGGGAACGCTCGCCAAGCTGCTCGCGCAGCAGCCGCCGCCTCCGGACTGGCGCGAGGATGTCGGCGGCGGACTGGCGGTGATCGGCGACCGCGCCGAAGCGCTCACGCGCTTCATGGCCGGATACACCGCACTGGCGCGGCTGCCGCCGCCACACAAGCGCGCGATCGAGATCGGCGAACTGATCCGTCGCGTGGCGCGGCTGGAACAGCGCGTCGCGGTCGCGATTTCCGATTCGCCGTCGGTAGAAGTGCAGGCCGATCCGGACCAGATCGAGCAGGCGCTGATCAACCTGCTCAAGAATGCCGCCGATGCGACCCTGCCGCGCGCCGATGGCGTGCGCGCGCGCTGGCGCGCGGATCGCGAGCACGTGCACGTCGAGATCGAGGACGCAGGCCCGGGCCTGGGCGCGACGGAAAATCTCTTTATCCCTTTTTATACAACCAAGCCCGGCGGCTCCGGCATCGGCCTGGTGCTGGCGCGCCAGATTGCCGAGGCGCACGGGGGTGCGTTGACGCTGGAAAACCGCAGCGGCGCGCACGGCTGCATTGCGCATTTGCGGCTGCCGCTGCAGGAGGGGTAGATAAGACCGGCTTTGCGCGAACGCGCAAAATGCGCCAATCGTGCGGTTGCTAGGCTTTTTTCGCGCCCTTTGCGCCTGCGCGTGTACCAGATTTCTCGCCTAGAGCCTAAACTGAACGAGCCGCGGCGCCGCGTTTGGACGTCTGCTTGCAAGTGCCGTGCACTGTGGCATGATGGCTTTCCGCAGTGCAGCAAACGTGATCGCCATGCAGGCAGACAAGCGCAATCTGGTTCCGGTACGTGAAGCCCGCGACTGGACGCCGGAATCCTGGAATACCCGACCGGCCGTGCAACAGCCGACCTATCCGGATGCCGCCGCCCTGGCGCGCGCACTGGACGAACTGCGCGAACTGCCGCCGTTGGTGACGTCGTGGGAAGTGCTCGCACTCAAGCGGCAGCTGGCCGACGCTGCCGAAGGCCGCTGCTTCCTGCTGCAGGGTGGCGATTGCGCCGAAAGCTTTGCCGACTGCAACTCCGCGATCATCTCGAACCGGCTCAAGGTGCTGCTGCAGATGAGTCTCGTGCTGGTGCACGGCCTCAAGCTGCCGGTGGTGCGCGTCGGGCGCTTTGCCGGCCAGTACGCCAAGCCGCGTTCTGCCGACAGCGAGACGCGCGACGGGGTGACACTGCCGAGCTATCGCGGCGACATCGTCAACGCGCCGGAATTCGAAGCCGCCGCGCGCGAACCGGATCCGCGCCGCCTGATCGAGGCGCATTCGAAGTCGGCGCTGACCATGAACTTCACGCGCTCGTTGATCGATGGCGGGTTTGCCGATCTGCACCATCCGGAATATTGGGACCTGGGCTGGGTCGAGCACTCGCCGTTGCACGACGAGTACCGGCGCATGGTCGAGTCGATCGGCGATTCGGTGCGTTTCATGGAAACGCTGGCCGGCCCGATCGGCAGTTTCGGCAAAGTGGATTTCTATACATCGCACGAAGCGCTGCTGCTCGCCTACGAACAGGCGCAGACGCGGCAGGTGCCGCGGCAGTGGGGCTGGTTCAACCTGTCGACGCACTTCCCGTGGATCGGCATGCGCACCGCCGCGCTGGACGGCGCGCACGTCGAGTATTGCCGCGGCATCCGCAATCCGATCGGCATCAAGGTTGGGCCGGGCATCAAGCCCGACTTGCTGCTGCGCGTGATCGATGCGTTGAACCCGGACAACGAGCCGGGGCGCCTGACGCTGATCCATCGCATGGGTTCGAGCCGCATCGACACCGAACTGCCGCAACATCTGAACGCGGTGAAAGGCGAGGGCAAGCGCGTGTTGTGGTGCTGCGATCCGATGCACGGCAACGGCGAGACGCTCGGCAACGGCGTCAAGACGCGGCGCTTCGAGAATATCCGCGGCGAACTGGATCGCGCGTTCGACATCCACGCAGCGCACGGCACGCGCCTCGGCGGCGTGCATCTGGAGCTGACCGGCGAAAACGTCACCGAATGCCTCGGCGGCGCGCGCGATCTGACCGAAACCGATCTGGCGCGCGCATACAAGTCGACGGTCGATCCACGCCTGAATTACGAGCAATCGCTGGAACTCGCCATGCTGATCGTGCGCAAGCGCGGCCATCTGCCGGCGTCGGGCACGCCCGCCGTGTAATTCGCGGCGGCCAATCCCGCCACTTGTAATTTTACGTCCCTCGTCGTACGATACTGTTCGTAATTAGCGCGCAGGACGCGCGTGTTTGCGAGCGGCGGAGGCGGTGCCTTCGCGACATCCGCAATCTGTTTGCATGCGCTCCTCCCCTGGCGCGTGCATGGCGACAAGCGTTCGGCCCGGCAGCCTCCCACCGGGCCGCGGACGCCGCATCAAACGGGCGGCTATGCGAGTACGGCGCCGGCGTAGTAACGGGACTCGTCGGCGCCGTTTTTTTTTCCCGCGCGCACGCGCGCTGCGTTCAACCAGAAGTCAATCGAGATGCGCTGGCACAAGCGCCGGGCCTAGCATTGGTTTGAGCCATCTTTTCGTTGTCCACTACGGCTGCCACCGGTGTGCTGCCTGCTGCGGCAGCAACGCCGGCCGATCGACACCTCCGCGTACGAAAATTCCTACGCCACGGCGCGACGAAGCGCCATGTCGCGCCAACGCGACGCGCGGCACAGTAGCTGCGTTGTCCGCGTATCGGGCCATGCTCACCCAAGGTGGGATGGTCATGTTCGGTGCGGCGGCATGCAGCGGATTGGCCGGTGCGGCCGCTAAACTCAGCTCCCGCAGGGCCCTCCCGCCGTGCGGCGAGATGCAACCGAACGCGCGCGGCGCGCCTGTAAACCCCCAGGGCGCGCCGCGCGGATACTTTTTTCCGAGGCGACGCGCGGGGCGTTTGCGTGCCGATGCCGCTAGCAGGCAATCGTAGGGGCGCGATTCATCGCGCCCCGCTCTCGATCGCGCCACCCATGGAAGCGGGCGCAATGATTCGCGCCCGACACCTGCAACCGGCGATTTGGGCTGGCGACCCTGAGCCGGCTCAATCGCCGGCGTGGCCGACCATTTCGTAGTGCTGCACGCGCGGCTCGAATTCGAGCAGGAACTCATCGTCTTCCGGATAGTATTTCGCGATCTCGACGTCGGCGCCGGCGAAGCCGCGGATTGCGGCCATGCTGTCCCACATCGTCAGCGTGATGAAATGCGTGACCTCGCCATCCTGGCGTTCGAGCACGCGCGCGCTTACGTTGCCCGGCACCGAGCGATAGTCGGGAAGTGCGCGCTCGATCAGGAACGCGCGATAGCGCGCCGCCTTGTGCGACGGCACGCGGTCATGCCACATGCGCACGATCACGGCGCGCCCGAACGCTTCTCGGCCAGATTCGCCAGACCTTCCGCGGCGCGCACGAATTCGGAAGGCATCATCACCACCATCATCGTGTTCTGCTCGGCGCCGATCTCGGTCATCATCTGCATGCGGCGCAACTCGAGCGAGATCTTCGACTGCGCCATCAGGTCGGCGGCTTCGCGCAGTTTCTTCGCCGCCTCGAACTCCGCTTCCGCCTTGATCAGGCGCGCACGCTTTTCGCGCAACGCCTCGGCTTCCTGCGCCATCGCACGCTGCATCGACTCGGGAATCTCGACGTCCTTGATCTGCACGCGCTCGACCTGGATGCCCCACGGTTCGGTCACGTCGTCGATGGTCTTCTTGAGCATGGTCGAGAGCTTGTCCTGCTCCTTGAGCAACTCGTCGAGCGAATGCTGGCCCATCACGGTGCGCAACGTGGTGAGCGAGGTCTGCGCGATCGCGCCGTCGTAGTCGGCCACTTCGATGATCGCGCTTTCCGGATTGGTGACGCGATACCAGACCACCGCACGGATCTGCACCGGCACGTTGTCGTTGGTCATGGTCTCCTGCGGCTCGACATGCAGCGTGACCACGCGCACGTCGACGATCTGCATGCGGTCGACGATCGGAATGATCCAGTTGAAACCGGGACCGCGCGCGCCGGCGAAGCGGCCGAGGCGGAACACCAGACCGCGCTGGAACTGCTGCACGATGCGGATGCCGGCGAAGACGAATACGAGCAGGGCGACGACAAACGGCAGGTACATGGCGATCTCCCGCGGCGAAACGCGTGCAGCTTAGCACTGCATGCAGCATCGTGGCGCGGGTGTTGCGGTGGGTTCGGCGCAGCAACCGTCCGCGCATCCGTGCGCGGACGGTAGTTCGACTTTTTTGCCTCAGGCGGCCAGCCGTGCGGCAAGCGGGAAGTCGACGTCGGTGCGCGCGATGTGGTTGGTGTAGTTGGTGAAGATGTTCAGCACCACGCTGACCAGCACCTCGAGTACGTCGGCGTCGGCGAAGCCCGCCGCCTTGAACGCATCGAGTTGCGCCGTCGGCACATGGCCGCGATTGTCGATGATGCTGCGCGCGAGCTTGAGCACGGCGGCGTCGCGCGGATTGTCCGATTTCGCCGCGCGCGCGGCGGCAATCTGTTCTGGCTTGAGTCCGACCAGCCCGCCGATCGCGCTGTGCGCGGCCAGGCAGTAGTCGCAGGCGTTCGCTTCGCCCACCGCCAACGCGATTTGTTCGCGCTGCCTGGCGTTGAGCTTGCCCGTGGCGGTGACGTCGGCCAGCTGCACGTAGGCATTCAGCGCGACCGGCGTGTGCGCCAGGGTCAAGAACAGATTCGGCAGCTTGCCGAGCTTGGCCTTGAGCGCGTCGAGCGTGGCGCTGACGGCGGCGTCGGCGTTGTTGCGGTCGATCGGTTGGATGTACGACATGGCGATCTCCTTCGAGTGGGTGGGAAGTGCGTTTTGCGCACGGACGCCACTTTAGATGCCGGAGCCGGACGAATGGTGATATAAAGTCCACATCTAGCAACTAATCGTCCAATGCCAATGCCTTTCGACCGTCTCGATGCCTTGCTCTCGCGTTTTTCCGTCAGCGCGCGCATGTTCCACTCCGGCGCGCTGTGCGGCATCAACGATATGGATACCGCCAGTGGCTGCGGCCAACTGCATCTGATCAAGCGTGGCCCGCTGCGGGTCGAGCACGGCAAGCGGCGTGCGTTGCAGCTCGGCGATGCGAGCCTGCTGTTCTATCCGCGCCCATACGCGCATCGGCTGATCACCGACGCGGAACGCGGCGCCGACATGGCCTGCGCCTACGTCGAATTCAGCGCCGGCGCGGACAATCCGATCGCGCGCGCGCTGCCGCCGTTCATCGCATTGCCGATTGCCGAAGTGGACGGCGTGGAAGCCGTGCTGGAGCGCCTGTTCGCCGAAGCGTTCACCCAGCGCTGCGGCCGCCGCGCGATCGTCAACCGCTTGTTCGAAGTCGCGCTGATCTACATCCTGCGCGCGTTGATGAACAACGCCGCGCTGGACTCCGGGCTGCTCGCCGGCATGGCGCATCCGCAACTGGCGAAGGCATTGGTGGCGATGCATGAGACGCCGTCACGCGATTGGACGCTCGAACGCCTCGCCAAAGCCGCCGGCATGTCGCGCAGTGCGTTTGCCGCCGCGTTTCGCGCCACGGTCGACACCACGCCGGGCGACTATCTGGCGCGCTATCGCGTGAGCGTGGCGCAGGATCTGCTGCGCCGCGGCCGGCCGCTGGCGCGCGTGGCGCAGGAAGTTGGTTACGGCAGCGCGACAGCGTTTTCGCGAGTATTCAAGGCGGTGTGCGGCGTGGCCGCGGGTGAATGGCGCCGACGCGAGGCGCCCGGCAATGCCGGCTCGGGGTGAGCGAGCAACGCGTTTTTCCTCAGGCAGTTTCGCGCACGCTGTGCAATGCGGGCGCGCTGCTCGAAGCAATGAATTCGATGATTTCGTAGTCGGCGACGCCTTCGCGCACGAATGGATCGCTGCGCACGATGGCCTCCATCTGCGATCGATCCGCGACCTGTGCCAGGATCACACCGCCGGTGCGCGGTTGCTTGCGTCCGGAGAGCAGGAATTCGCCCGTGGCGTAGTGCCGCGCGAGGAATTCCATGTGCGCGGCAACGTGGCGATCGACCTCGCCCAGAGGCTTCCTGTAGGAAAGCAGGACGAGGAACATTTCGGCCCGCTTACGCCGCCTGGCGCGATGCCTTCTTGCGATCGTTCTCGGTCAGGTGCTTCTTGCGCAGGCGCACGGCCTTCGGCGTGACCTCGACCAGTTCGTCATCTTCGATGAACTCGAGCGCCTGCTCCAGCGACATCTTGATTGGCGGCGTCAGCTGCACGTTCTCATCCTTGCCGGCGGCGCGGATGTTGGTCAGCTGCTTGGCACGCAACGCGTTGACGGTGAGGTCGTTGTCCTTGGCGTGGATGCCGACCAACTGGCCTTCGTAGATTTCCGCGCCTTCCTCGATCAGCAGGCGGCCGCGTTCCTGCAAGCTGACCAGCGAATACGCCGGTGCCATGCCGGTACCGTTGGAGATCATCACGCCGTTCTGGCGCTTCGCGATCGCACCTTCGGCGCGCGGGCCGTAATGGTCGAACACGTGGAACAGCAAACCCGTTCCGGCGGTGACGGTGCGGAATTCGGTTTGGAAGCCGATCAGTCCGCGCGCCGGGATCATGTACTCCAGGCGCACGCGGCCCTTGCCGTCGGGTTCCATGTTCTTGAGCTGGCCCTTGCGCGTGCCGAGGCGTTCCATCACGCCGCCCTGGAATTGCTCTTCCATGTCGACCACGAGCTGCTCGTACGGCTCCTGGATCTCGCCGTCGATTTCCTTGAGGATCACTTCCGGACGCGACACGGCCAGTTCATAGCCTTCGCGGCGCATCGTTTCGATCAGCACCGACAAGTGCAGCTCGCCGCGGCCGGAGACCTTGAACTTGTCCGGGTCTTCGGTCTCCTCGACTTTCATGGCGACGTTGTGCAGCACTTCGCGCAGCAGGCGCTCGCGGATCTGGCGGCTGGTCAGGAACTTGCCCTCGCGGCCGCAGAACGGCGAGTTGTTCACGCAAAACGTCATGCTGATCGTGGGTTCGTCCACGGTCATCACCGGCAGGCCTTCCGGCGCGTCGGGCGAACAGACCGTGTCGGAAATGCTCAGGTTCTCGATGCCGGAGATTGCGATGATGTCGCCGGCTTCGGCTTCGGGAACTTCGCGGAGCTCCAGGCCCATGAAGCCCAGCACCTGCAGCACGCGGCCCTGGCGCTTCTTGCCGTCGCGATCGACAACCGTGACCGGCATGTTCGTGCGCACCTTGCCGCGCTGGATGCGGCCGATGCCGATCAGGCCGACATACGAGTTGTAGTCGAGCTGGGACAAGCGCATCTGAAACGGACCGTCCGGATCGACTTTCGGCGCGTGCACGTGCTTCATGATCGCTTCGTACAGCGGCGTCATGTCGCCTTCGCGCGCATCCGGATCGAGACTGGCGTAGCCGTGCAGCGCGGATGCGTACACGACCGGGAAATCCAACTGTTCGTTGGTCGCGCCGAGGCGGTCGAACAGATCGAAGGTCTGATCCAGCACCCAGCCGGGACGCGCGCCGGGGCGATCGACCTTGTTGATCACGACGATCGGCTTGAAGCCCATCTGGAACGCTTTCTGCGTGACGAAGCGCGTCTGCGGCATCGGGCCGTCCATCGCGTCGACCAGTAGCAGCACCGAATCGACCATCGACAGCACGCGCTCGACTTCGCCGCCGAAATCGGCATGTCCCGGCGTGTCGACGATGTTGATGCGGTTCTCGCGCCAGGTGATCGCGGTGTTCTTCGCCAGGATCGTGATGCCACGCTCTTTTTCCTGGTCGTTCGAGTCCATCACGCGCTCGGCGAGCACGGTGCGCTCGCTGAACGTGCCGGACTGCTTCAACAGGCAGTCGACGAGCGTGGTTTTGCCATGGTCGACGTGGGCGACGATGGCGATGTTGCGCAGATTTTCGATGGACATGACGATACGCCCGCGGTTGGCGGACTCAGCCTGAAGGTAAGCCGAAAATTATACCCTGAAAACGGGTCAAATTACCGCATCGCAACAAGATTCTTCCTTCTCCCCGCCTCGGCAAGATGCGCGAAGCGCCAAATAGAGGGTTCGGGCAGCCGCGACTCCGGGGCAATTCCGGACCCTCACCCGTCGCCGGCAGGAGCCGAAGTGCCTCGTAGGTCATGGATGGCCGAAGAGGCCGCGCTGAGCGCGCCGACCTCTCCCGATGGGAGAGCCAAAAGCAGTTCGGCTATCATGCTCGCCGACAACAAGGAGCATCCCCGCATGACCGCCAGCAACGACCTGCAAGCCCATATCGTGACCGGACGCGGCACGATCCACCTGCGCCTGTTCGCGGATCAGGCACCGCTGACGGTGGCGAATTTCGTCAATCTTGCCAACCGCAAGTTCTACGACGGCCTGATGTTCCACCGCGTCATTCCCGAATTCATGATCCAGGGCGGCTGTCCGGAAGGCAGCGGACGTGGCGGTCCGGGCTATCGTTTCGAGGACGAGATCGTGCCCGCGCTCAAGCACGACAAGGCCGGCGTGCTGTCGATGGCCAACGCGGGACCGAGCACGAACGGCAGCCAGTTCTTCATCACGCACGTGCCGACGCCCTGGCTGGACGGCAAGCACACGGTGTTCGGCCAGATCCTGTCGGGCGAGGACCGTGCGATCGTCGACGCGGTGCGCGTCGGCGAAAAGATCGGCTCGATCACGATCAAGGGCGACTACGCGCCGTTGATGGAAAAGATGAAGTCGCGCGTCGAGCAGTGGAACAAGATCCTGGACGCGAATCCGCGCTGAGATCGAGCGCGCCGCTCGCGCGATGCCCTGGATGGCAGCGCGAGCAGCGAACGAGGGCGAGGCAGGACGCAGCGCGGAGGAATTCCGCAGCCGGCTCCGCGCCGGGAAGCGTTGCGGCATTTTCCATTTGTGGAAACTGCCGCAGTTTGCCTATTTCAGCGCAACAGGTGGAAGTGCTCGACCAGGTACAGCAGGACGAGGGCGCCGATGATCGACAGCAGGAAGCCGGCAGGATGAAATGGCGAGCCGGGTGCGGGACGCTGCACGATCATGCCGATCACGCCGCCCACCAATGAACCGCCGATGCCGATGATGGCGGTCATCCAGAAGCCCATCGCGTCCACGCCCGGCATGATGGCGCGTGCGATCAGACCCACCACGAAACCCACGATAATCGACCAGAGCAGGTGCAACATCGTTGTCTCCCTTGATTGTCGAGCGCGTCACCCAGCGCGCCGCAGCTTAGCATGATGTCGGCGTGCGTCGAGTCGGTGATCGCGGCCGGAAGAATCGGAAGAACAGGGTTCGCGCGTATGCGCGAGCGACGCGAAAATCCTGCGCATGATTGCCGCGAGATGCGCGACCACCGGATTGCGGCAATGCTCGGGATTGCGGCAATGCCTGGCGCGTGTTTCGCATCCATGGCGCCTTCGCGCGCCATGCTCTGAAATCGCCTCGCGCCGTTCGCAAACGACCGCTTTCAGAGCGAAAACCAGAGCCACTACGGCGATTGTGCGTCGCAGCGTGCTCGGTGCTAGAATTTCGCGCCTTTCCCGCCCCGCTAACGAGGAACGTCGATGCTCAAGCTTGCCGAGCGCATGAGCCGCGCCAAACCGAGCGCTATCATGCTGGTCGCCGACAAGGCGAAAAAGCTCAAGGCCGCGGGCCGCGACATCATCAGTTTCTCCATCGGCGTGCCGAACTTCCTGCCGGGCGAGCACGTCTACGCCGCCGCGCACGAGGCGCTCAAGCACGACAGCGGCCAGTACGGATCCAATCGCGGTTCCGATGCGTTGCTCGACGCGTTTCTCAAGCATCTGCGCGAGGGCGGCTTCGAAGGTTACGGGCGCAAGAACCTGGCGTGCGGCATCGGCGCCAAGCAGGTGCTGTTCAATCTGATGTACGCGCTGCTCGACGAAGGCGACGAGATCCTGATCCCGACGCCGTACTGGACCAGCTATGTGGACATTGCCGAGATCCTCGGCGCGAAGATCACGTTGCTGCCTTGTCCGCCGGAGCAAAACTACAAGCTCACCCCCGCGCAGCTCGAGGCGGCGATCAAGCCGAGCACGAAGCTGCTGCTGTTCAACAATCCGTCGAACCCGACCGGCATGGTCTACACGCCGGACGAGGTCAAGGCGATCGCCGACGTTCTGGTCAAGCATTCGATGTGGGTGCTGTCGGACGACATCTACAACCGCATGATCTTCGACGGCCTGCCGTACGCGCATCTGGTCAAGGCGCGGCCGGAGCTGCGCGATCGCGTGATCCTGATCGATTCGATATCCAAGACCTACGGCATGCCTGGCTGGCGTTGCGGCATGATCGCCGGTCCCGAGTCGGTCGCCACCTCGCAGGTGACGCTCAATTCCAATCACATCACGAACCTGCCGGAGGTCGTGACCGCGGCCGCCACCGCCGCATTCGACGGCCCGCAAGATGTGCCGGTGGAAAAGCGCGCCGACTTCCAGCGTCGCCGCGACGAAGTGCTGGCCGCGCTCAACGCAATCCCCGGCGTGCGCTGCCCGCGGCCGCAGGGCGCGTTCTATGCGTTTCCGGACATCTCCGTGGCATTCGGCAAGAAGCACGGCGCCAATGCGATCGGCAACGACGTGGACTTCTGCAACGCGCTGCTCGATGCGAAAGGCGTGGCGTGCGTGCCCGGTTCGGCGTTCGGCGAGCCGCGCGCGATCCGCATTTCGTATACCTGCAAGCCGAAGGAACTGAGCGACGGTCTGAAGCGCCTGCAGGAATTTTTCGCCGAGTTGAAATGAGCCAATAGACATGTTCGTCATTCCCGCGTAAGCGGGAATCCACTTTGATCTTGCATCGAAAAGCGAAAATGGATTCCCGCTTGCGCGGGAATGACGGCCTTCCGAAAACCGAGGAGTGCTGAAGATGAAATCCCCCGTCCGCGTTGTCGTCACCGGCGCTGCCGGCCAGATCGGTTACGCCCTGCTGTTCCGCATCGCCGCCGGCGACATGCTCGGCCCGGACCAGCCGGTGATCCTGCATCTGCTCGAAATCACGCCGGCGCTGCCCGCGCTGCAGGGCGTGGTGATGGAATTGAACGATTGCGCGTTCCCGCTGCTCGCCGGTGTCGTGGCGACCGACGACGCGAACGTCGCCTGCAAGGACGTCGACTACGCGCTGCTGGTCGGCGCGCGGCCGCGTGGCCCGGGCATGGAGCGCAAGGACCTGCTCGAAGCGAACGGCGCCATTTTCGCGCCGCAGGGCAAGGCGCTCAACGCGCATGCCAAGCGTGACGTCAAGGTGCTGGTGGTCGGCAATCCGGCCAACACGAATGCGCTGATCGCGCAACAGAACGCTCCGGACCTCGACCCGAACTGCTTCACCGCGATGGTGCGTCTGGATCACAACCGCGCGCTGAGCCAGCTCGCCGAGAAGACCGGTGCGCATACCACCGACATCCGCAAGGTCACGATCTGGGGCAACCATTCCTCGACCCAGTATCCGGACATCCACCAGACCACGATCAAGGGCAAGCCGGCGCTCGGTCAGGTCGATGAAAAATGGTACAAGGATACGTTTATACCGACCGTGCAGCAGCGCGGCGCGGCGATCATCAAGGCGCGCGGCGCTTCCAGCGCGGCTTCGGCCGCCTCGGCGGCGATCGACCACATGCGCAGCTGGGCGCTCGGCACGGCCGACGGCGACTGGGTGTCCATGGGCATCCCGTCGGAAGGCAGCTACGGCATCAAGCCGGGCGTGATCTACGGCTATCCTGTCACCTGCAAGGGCGGCAAGTACTCGATCGTGCAGGGCCTGGACATCAACCCGTTCTCGCGCGAGCGCATGGATGCGACCGAGAAGGAATTGCGCGAGGAGCGCGCCGGCGTCGAGCATCTGTTCGCCAAGCGCTGATAACTGCGGCACAAGCGACACACAACGGGCCGGCGCGACAGCTCCGGCCTTTTTCCTTTCGGGTGGAGGGCACCATGAAGCACATGAAGATTGCGGTATTCCTCGCGCTGCTGATCAGCGGCGCGGCATTCGCGGGCGAGGGCATGTGGACGCCGGACAACCTGCCAGTCAAGCAGCTCGCGGAAAAGTATAAATTTTCACCGGACGCGAAATGGGCCGAGCACGCCCAGCACGCGGCGCTGCGTCTGGCGGGCGGCTGCTCCGGCTCGTTCGTGTCGCCGACCGGCCTGGTGCTGACCAACCATCACTGCGTGAATTCCTGCGTGCAGCAGCTGTCCACGGCGGACAAGGATTTCATCGCCAGCGGCTTCTACGCCAAGGAGCACAAGGACGAGATCAAGTGTCCCGAGATCGAGCTCAACAGGCTCGACACGATCTCGCACGTGACCGAACGGGTGAAGAAGGCCACCGAGGGCAAGACCGGCGAGGACTACAGCAAGGCCGAGAAAGCCGTGAAGTCCGAGATCGAGAAGGAATGCGTCGGCAGCGACAGCGAGAGCTCGCGTTGCGACGTAGTGTCGCTGTATCACGGCGGCGTGTATGACCTATACAAGTATCACCGCTACCAGGATGTGCGCCTGGTGTTCGCGCCGGAACTCGCCATGGCGTTCTTCGGCGGCGATCCCGACAACTTCAACTTCCCGCGCTACGACCTGGACATGGGTGTGCTGCGCGCGTACGAGAACGGGGAGCCGGCGAAGGTCGTCGACTTCTTCCCGTTCTCCAAGAGCGGCGCCGAGGAAGGCGAGATGACCGTCACGGTCGGCAATCCGGGCGGCACCGATCGCCAGCTCACGATCGCCGAACTCGAAGTCACGCGCGACGTCGATGCGCTGCATGCGCTGCTGCGTCTGGCCGAGATGCGTGGCTTGCTCGAGCAGTTCCGCAGCGAAAGCGCCGAACACGCGCGCATCGCGCAGAGCGATCTGTTCTACACCGAGAATTCGTACAAGGCGTTCGTCGGCCGCCTCGAGGCGCTGCAGGATCCCGCGGTGTTCGACATGAAGCGCAAGGACGAAGCCGCGCTGCGCGACTACGTCAACGCCGATGCGACGCGCAAGCAGAAGTACGGCGGCGCCTGGGACGCGATCGCCAAGGCGCACGTCACCTACCGCAACATCGAGCAGCCGTACACGTACATGGAAGGCCGCGGCAGCTTCTTCTCCAAGCATTTCGCGATCGCGCGCCAGCTCGTGCGCGGCGCCGAGGAGCGCACCAAGCCGAACGGCGAACGCCTGCGCGAATACACCGAATCGAAACTGCCGAGCCTGACCCAACAACTGTTCTCGACGGCGCCGATCTATCCGGACTACGAGAAGGTCAAGCTCGGCTGGTCGCTGACCAAGATGCGCGAGCATCTCGGTGCCGACAACGCGTTCGTGCGCAAGGTGCTCGGCAAGGAATCGCCGCAGGCGCTCGCCAACCGCCTCGTCGACGGCACCAAGCTCGGCGACGTGGCCGAGCGCAAGCGCCTTTGGGAAGGCGGCAAGGCCGCGGTCGACGCGTCGACCGATCCGTTCATCGTGTTGGCGCGCGCGGTGGATCCGGACGCGCGCGCGATCCGCAAGCGCATGGAAGACGAAGTCGAGTCCATCGACGACAAGAATTCCGAGCTGATCGCCGCGGCGCGCTTCGAGAAGTACGGCACCAGCGTCTATCCGGACGCGACGTTCACGCAGCGTTTCTCGTTCGGCGAAGTCAAGGGTTGGGAAGAGAAGGGCACGATGATCAAGCCGTTCACCGACATCGGCGGTGCGTTCGCGCGCGCCACCGGCTTCGAGCCGTTCAAGCTGCCGCAGACCTGGCTCGACGCCAAGCCCAAGCTCAACATGCAGCAGCGCTTCGACTTCGTCACCACCAACGACATCATCGGCGGCAACTCCGGCAGCCCGATGATCAACCGCAACGCGGAGATCGTCGGCTTGGTGTTCGACGGCAACATCGAATCGCTCGGCGGCGACTTCTGGTTCGACGAACGCGTCAACCGCACCGTGTCGGTGCATTCTGGCGCGATCCTCGAAGCGCTGCACAAGGTATACAACGCGGAAGGGCTGGCGAAGGAGCTCGAGGCGGCGCGCAAGAAGTAACTGCGCCGGCCGCTGCATCGAATCCTGAAAAACCGTGCATGCTCTCTCCCGCGTGCGGGAGAGAGCAGGATGACGGAAGGTTTGCAAAACCTTCCCCGACTTGCCCACCTGCCGCCAGCTCCGTATCGTGCGGCCAATGAGCTCCGTGCAAAACCGCCTGGCGACGGCGACGCCCATTCCGGAACTACGTGGCGTGGATCGCGCGCGTTTCGAGCGTGAGGTGCCGCCTGCGGCGCATCCGGTGGTGCTGCGCGGCCTGGTCTCCGACTGGCCCGCGGCGAAACTCGGTCGCGAGTCCCCGGAAGCGATCTGCCGCTACCTGATCGGCCTCGACAACGGCACGCCGGTCGATGCGCTGCTGCTGGCGCCGGAGGAAAAAGGCCGCATTTTCTACAATGCGGCATTCGACGGCTTCAACTTCGCGCGCAACCGTCTGCCGCTGTCGCGCGTGATCGAGCAGGTCGCGCGCTATTCGCAGTTCGAGCGCGCGCCGGCGGTAGCGGCGCAGAGCGCACTGATCCGCGCCTGTCTGCCGGCCTTCCTGCCGGCGCACCCGATGCCGCTGCTCGATGCCGTAGTCGAGCCGCGCATCTGGCTCGGCACCGCGATCACCGTGCCGGCGCACTGCGACGAGACGGACAACATCGCCTGCGTGGTGGCGGGCAAGCGCCGCTTCACGCTGTTTCCGCCGGGCCAGATCGGCAACCTGTATATCGGACCGCTGGATTTCGCACCGACCGGCACGCCGATCAGCCTGGTGGATTTTGCGGCACCGGATCTGCAGCGCTTCCCGAAATTTCGCGACGCGTGCGCGCACGCGCTCAGCGCCGATCTCGGCCCCGGCGATGCGATCTTCATTCCTGCGCTGTGGTGGCATCACGTGCAGTCGCTGGACGTGTGCAACATCCTGGTGAACTACTGGTGGAACGGTCCGGCGCGCGCGCACGACGACCGCGATTGCCTGCTGCATGCACTGCTGACGTTGCGCCGTTTGCCCGCGTCACAGCGCGCGGCGTGGGCCGAGGTTTTCCAGCATTACGTGTTTGGCGACCGCGACGCCGGCAACGCGCATATTCCGCCATCGCGGCGCGGCGTGCTCGGCGACTTGAGCGAAGAAGGCCTGCGCGAACAGCGTCGCCAGATTGCCGCACGCCTTGCCGGCGAGTGAGCATGCCACTCGCGCGGCTTCGCGCGGAAATTCCTGCGCTGTTTCGCGCGCGACTACGCGCGGGCCTTCGGCGTCCACAATTCGATCTTGTTGCCATCCGGATCGACGAAGTGGCCGAAGCGGCCGTGGTCGTAGTCGGCGATCTCGCCGACGACCTGAGCGCCGCCGGCGTGCGCGCGCTCGAGCATGCCGGCCACGTCGTCGACCACGAGATTGAGCATGAACTCGCGCGTGCTCGGCGCGAAGTAGTCCGACTTCGAGTCGAACACGTTCCACACCGTACAACCACCTGCGGGCATGGTTTCCGGCTGGAACTTGCAGAAGCCGTACGGGGAGATCGCCAATCCCAAATGCGTCGCATACCACTCGCGCAGCTTCTTCGGGTCGGCGCTCTTGAAGAACACGCCGCCGATGCCGAGTATCTTCGCCATTCGCAATCTCCTTGGCCCGAAGCGGGCGACACGCCGGTCGAGGAGTCGACCGGCCGCGCGCATGATCCTTCGCCGCTGCTGCACTTGGCAAGTCCTGCCGGTGCGAGGGGAACGCTTCGTGCGTGCCGTTCGAATCGTCGCCGTGACGCGGGTTCCTGCGCGCCCGCGCGGATCGCCTCAGCGATAGTGACCCTCGATCCACACATCGCCGCGCGGTCCGCTCCAGTGGCCAGGCACCCAGACTTCGGCGTAGTGCGCACGATAGGGGTGAGCGGGATAGTAGACGCAGCCGCTGCCGAGCAGAACGAAAGCGATGGCGCCGGCGACCAGCAGCATTCGGGTAAGGCGGGGCATGAGTTCTCTCCGTTGTCGTTGCGAACATCGACCAAAACGGCTCGGCGCGCGCAGTGTTTACCGCCGCTGGTAGCGGCTGCGTCACCCGTTCAGGAACTGTTATCCTGCGTTCGTCGCGCGCTGCCGAAGCTACGCTGCCGTGGCAACTCGGAGGTCGCATGGGATACGACGAGCTGTATCGCCGTTCGTTGGATGAACCGGAAGCGTTCTGGGCGGAAGCCGCGCAGGCGATCCACTGGCACACGCCGCCGCGGTCGATCCTGGAGTATACGAATCCACCTTTCCGCAAGTGGTTCGCGGGCGGCGAGACGAACCTGTGCTACAACGCGGTCGACCGCCATCTGGTCGCGCGCCCCGAACAGCTCGCATTGGTGGCGGTGTCGACCGAGACGAATGTCACGCGCCGGCTGACCTACCGCGAACTGCATCGCGAAGTATCCACGTTCGCCGCGGTGCTGCGCGCGCTCGGCGTGGCCAAGGGCGAGCGCGTGGTGATCTACATGCCGAACATGGCCGAGGCGGTGTTCGCGGTACTCGCCTGCGCGCGCCTCGGCGCGATCCACTCGGTGGTCTTCGGCGGCTTCGCGGCGCACAACCTCGCGCTGCGCATCGACGATGCAAAGCCGAAACTCTTGATCTGCGCCGACGCCGGCATGCGCGGCGGCAAGGTGATCCCGTACAAGCCGCTGGTCGATGCCGCGCTGCGCGAGGCGCGCTTTCCGCCACCGCATGTGCTGATCGTGTCGCGCGGTCTGGATGACGCGATGTCGCGCGAACCAGGCCGCGATCATGACTATGCGCTGCTGCGCGGCGCGCACGAAAACGCCGACGTGCCGGTGACCTGGCTCGAGTCGAACGAGCCGAGCTATCTGCTGTACACGTCAGGCACCACCGGCAAGCCCAAGGGCGTGCAGCGCGATGTCGGCGGTCACGCCGTCGCACTGGCATTGTCGATGCGCACCGTGTTCGACGTCGGCCCAGGCCAAGTGATGTTCTCCACTTCGGATGTCGGCTGGGCGGTGGGACACAGCTACAACATCTACGGGCCGCTGATCGCCGGAGCGACTTCGCTGCTGTATGAAGGACTGGCGATCAACCCCGATCCGGGCATCTGGTGGCAGCTCTGCGCGCAGCACGGCGTGCGCACGATGTTCTCCTCGCCGACCGCGATCCGCATCTTGAAAAAGCAGGATCCGGCGTGGCTGCGCAAGCACGACCTGTCGCAGCTGAAATACCTGTTCCTCGCCGGCGAGCCGCTCGACGAACCGACCGCGCGCTGGATTTCCGAGGGGCTCGGCAAGCCGGTGATCGACAACTATTGGCAGACCGAAACCGGCTGGCCGGTGTTGTGCCTGCAGCCGGGCCTGGACATGAAGCCGATCCGCTTCGGCTCGCCCGGCCTGCCCAACTTCGGCTTCAAGTTGCGCGTGATCAACGAGGTCACCGGCCAGGATGCGCCGCCGGGCGAGAAAGGCGTGCTGACGTTCGTGCCGCCGCTGCCGCCCGGCTGCATGACGACGATCTGGGGCGACGACCGGCGTTTTATACAAAGCTACTTTTCCCATTTCCGCGAATTGCTGTACAGCTCGCTCGACTGGGCGATCCAGGATGCCGACGGCTACACGTTCATCCTCGGCCGCACCGACGACGTGATCAACGTCGCCGGCCACCGGCTCGGCACGCGCGAGATCGAGGAATCGGTCGCCGCGCATCCGCTCGTCGCCGAGGCGGCGGTGATCGGCGTGCACGACGAGCTCAAGGGCCAGGTGCCGATCGTGTTCGCCACGCTCAAGGCCGCCGCCGCCGACGTGTCAAAACAGGATGCAGCGGCGGGCATGCAGCGCTGCGTGGTCGACGTGCTCGGCGGCATCGCGAAGCCGGCGCGCGTGTACGTCGTCAACGCGTTACCGAAGACGCGCTCCGGCAAGCTGTTGCGACGATCGCTGCAGGCGCTGGCGGAAGCGCGCGATCCGGGTGACCTGTCCACGCTCGACGATCCGAACGCGCTCGAGGAGATCCGCGCGGCGCTCGCGCGCGGGCCCGACGTCGGTTCCTGACTCAGAGCCTGGCAGCAAGCGCGGCTGGCGCAACCAGGCGCCAGCCCATCGCCAACGCCTGCCGCACGCTCTTTGCCTTTGCTGCCGGCAGGTACACCAGCGTGCTGCCGGAAAGCCCCCACTTGCCTTTCGACGGCGAGAACACCTTCGGCTCGCGTTCGACGAACAGGCTTTGCTGCTCCGGCATCAACTTGATCATGCCGTGCGCGTCATCCGGATAGCCGAGCGTGGCGAAAATCTTCTTGCGCACGCGAAAGTCGGGATGGCCCATGTGCCCGATCTCGACCGCTTCGGGCAGGGACAGGGCGAGGGCACGGAATTCGTCGGCAGTCATGGACGCAGCCTGAGCAAAACCGCAGCCAGCGTAGCGCACGACGGGCGCCGTTGCGCTAAAATTGGCGTTTTCGCGGACCATTTCGCCAAATGAACCCGAATCCTTCGCCCGGTACGCGTTTCCGGGCGGCGCTCGCCGCCGAGAAACCGCTGCAGGTGATCGGCGCGATCAACGCCAACCATGCGCTGCTTGCCAAGCGTGCCGGCTACCGCGCGATCTACCTTTCCGGAGGCGGCGTGGCGGCCGGCTCGCTCGGACTGCCCGACTTGGGCATCAATACGCTCGACGACGTGCTCACCGACGTGCGCCGCATCACCGATGTGTGCGACCTGCCGCTGATGGTCGACATCGATACCGGCTTCGGACCGAGCGCGTTCAACATCGCGCGCACCGTGCAGTCGCTGATCAAGTTCGGCGCGGCCGCGTGCCACATCGAGGACCAGGTCGGCGCGAAACGCTGCGGCCATCGTCCGGGCAAGGAAATCGTGTCGCAGCAGGAGATGGCCGATCGCGTCAAGGCCGCGGCCGATGCCAAGACCGATGCGGATTTCTTCCTGATCGCGCGCACCGATGCGATCCAGGTGGACGGCGTCGATGCCGCGATCGAGCGCGCCCGCGCATGTGTCGAAGCCGGTGCCGACGGCATTTTCGCCGAGGCCGCTTACGACTTGCCGACCTACAAGAAATTCGTCGATGCCGTGAAGGTGCCGGTGCTCGCCAATATCACCGAGTTCGGCAAGACGCCGCTGTTCACGGTCGACGAACTGCGCACGACCGGCGTGGGTATCGTGCTGTATCCGCTGTCGGCGTTCCGCGCGATGAACAAGGCCGCGGAAAATGTCTACACCGCGATCCGCCGCGACGGCCACCAGAAGAACGTGCTCGACACGATGCAGACGCGCGAGGAACTGTACGAGCGCATCGGCTACCACGACTACGAGCGCAAGCTCGACACGTTGTTCGCGCAGAAGAAATAGCGCGCAATGCGGATCGACGAACAGGAGTTGCCGCAAGCCACGCGCGACGAGCTGGGCAGGCTGCCGAGCCGCCGCAACTGGGACGGGCTGGCTGCGGTGATCGCCGCATTCGTCGGCCTGCTCGCGCTGTGCGTGTCGGGTTACACCGCGTACCTGCAGCGCCAACAGGTGCGTGCGCAGGTATGGCCGTATCTTGAGCCGGGCATGTCCGGTTCGAAGCATGAACTGGTGCTGTTCAACAAGGGTGTCGGCCCGGCCATCATCCAGAACGTGCAGGTGCTGGTCGACGGCAAGCCGCAGCGCAACTGGCCGGCGGTGTTCAAGTCGCTCGGCATCGACTATGGACATCACATCCCGTATTCCACGATCAACGGCGTAGTGATCTCGGCCAACGACCACATCGATCAGCTGATATTTCCGAACAGCGACGAGTTCAACCGCTTCACGCGCGAGGCCAAGCGCGTCGAGTTGCGCCTGTGCTACTGCTCCTCGCTCGGCGAATGCTGGACGTACCGCGACGTGGCCACGCTGCCCGGCGCCGCGCATCAACCTGTCGCGCAATGTCCGGCGCGCGGCGACGATCAATTTTTCGACAACGAAAACGCCGAACCGGCGCAGCCGGAAGGCAAGCAGGAAGACAAATCATGAGCGAGCCCGCAGCGATTCTCCCGAAGCCCAAGAAGTCCGTCGCGTTGTCCGGCGTCGCCGCCGGCAACACCGCGCTGTGCACGGTCGGCCGCACCGGCAACGACCTGCACTATCGCGGCTACGACATCCTCGACTTCGCCACCTCGAGCGAGTTCGAGGAGATCGCCTACCTGCTCGTGCACGGCAAGCTGCCGACACGCGCGGAACTCGCCGGCTACAAGCTCAAGCTCAAATCCCTGCGCGGCATTCCGGCGGCGGTGAAAAGCGTGCTGGAACAATTGCCGGCCTCGACGCATCCGATGGACGTGATGCGCACCGGCGTGTCTGCGCTCGGCTGCGTGATGCCGGAGAAGGACGACCACAACCATCCCGGCGCGCGCGACATCGCCGACCGCTTGATGGCGTCGCTCGGCTCGATCCTGTTGTACTGGTACCACTACGCCGTCAACGGCAAGCGCATCGAGGTGGAGACCGACGACGATTCGATCGGCGGCCACATCCTGCACCTGCTGCACGGCGAGAAGCCCAGCGAGCTGTGGGTGCGCGCGATGCATACCTCGCTGATCCTGTACGCCGAGCACGAATTCAACGCCTCGACCTTCGCCGCGCGCGTGGTCGCCGGCACCGGCAGCGACATGTACTCGGCAATTGCCGGTGCGATCGGCGCGCTGCGCGGACCGAAGCACGGCGGTGCGAACGAGGTCGCGTTCGAAATCCAGAAGCGCTACGACTCGCCCGACGAAGCCGAGGCCGACATCCGCGCGCGCGTCGAGAAGAAGGAAGTCGTGATCGGCTTCGGCCATCCGGTCTACACCACCGGCGATCCGCGCAACAAGGTGATCAAGGAAGTGGCGCGCGAGTTGTCCGCGGCGCAGAAGAACATGAAGATGTTCGATATCGCCGAGCGCCTGGAATCGACCATGTGGGACGTCAAGAAGATGTTCCCGAACCTGGACTGGTTCAGTGCGGTCAGCTACCACATGATGGGCGTGCCGACCGCGATGTTCACGCCGCTGTTCGTGATCTCGCGCACCTCCGGCTGGAGCGCGCACGTGATCGAGCAGCGCATGGATGGCAAGATCATCCGGCCGAGCGCAAACTATACGGGACCGGAGAACCTCGAGTTCGTGCCGATCGACAAGCGTTGAAAGGAAACCGCCATTTCAAAGGAGTGAGCATCATGTCAGCAGGGAAATGCAGGGCGTTATTCGGATTTGCGGCATTCGCGTTCAGCGCGACGGTGCTGGCCGATGTGCCGATGGCACTGGATCGCGTCAGTCTCTCGCTCGGCGGGTTCTATCCGACCGTTGACGCGCGCGTGTCCGCGAACGGACCTGCGGTGGCGGGCACCGACGTCAGCTTCCAGCGCGACTTGAACCTGGCCAAGAACCAGACGCTGCCGGCCGTGCGGCTGGATCTGCTGCTGTTCGACAACCAGGGCTTCAGCATCGCCGGCTACCAATACTCGCGCCATGCCGCGGCCACGCTCGCGCGCGACATCACGTTCGACGGCAACGAATACGACGCGCACGCGTTCGTCGAGGCACGCCTGCGCCTGAACACCGTGTTCGGCAGCTGGCACTGGTGGTTCTCTCCGACGGCGACGGATGTGTTGGGCATCGGCTTGGGTGCGGCCTACTACGACCTGAAGGGCTCGATCGACGGCTCGGTCAGCGTCAACGGCACCGGGGGCTCGGCGCGTGGTGCGGCCGAAGGCGACGCGATCGCGCCGCTGGTCACGCTCGGCTGGCGCCACGCCTTCAGCGAGCGCACGCGCCTGTACGCGGACTTTTCCGGCGTGCGCAAGTCGAGCGGCGCCTTGACGGGACACCTGCTCAATGGCACCGTGGGCTTCGAATACTATCCGTGGTCCAATGCCGGCGTTGCACTGGAGTACAGCGCCAACGATCTCGACCTCAAGGCCGACAAGGAATCCTGGGAAGGCCGGGCGCGGATCCACTTTCGTGGGCCCGCCGCGTTCGTCCGCCTGCGCTTCTGAGGTATAACGCGCAAAAGGTGAACTTGTGAAAAATGCCAGTTTGTGGATTCTCGCCGGCGCGGTGTTCGCGTTTGCCGCGCATGCCGACGACGCGCAATTCGAACGCATGCCGTCCGATGCCTACAAGGCGATGCTGCGCGATGCCACGACCATCTACGACCGCAAGGACTACACGCGTGCGTTCGAGATGAATCACCGTGCCGCCTGCGCCGGGGACAAGACCAGCCAGGCGATTCTCGGCCGCATGTACCTGCTCGGTCAGGGCACGCAGAAGGACGACATCACCGGCTACGCCTGGATCAAGCTCGCGGCGGAATTCCGTTTCGGCGACTTCACTTCGCTGGCGAAGAAGCTCGAGGATGCGATGACGCCCGAGCAGCGCGCGAAAGGAACGGCGAAGAGCGACGAGCTGCGCAAGGACTACGGGCTGGCGGCCACCAACATGAGCTGCCGTGGCGAATCCACGCACGGCGTGTACCTGATCGACGGCGTCGGCTGCACACCGGCCAGCGGCGGCGGGGGCACGGTGCTGGTGCGGCGCTGCGTGGACGCGCCGGCAAAGTAACAGCTGCATCGGTGTTCGTGCGCGTTCGACGAATCACGCGCGAACACTCGCTTTCGACACGATGCCACGCGCGCCGGACGACGGATCGTTCGGCTGTGCGCGCGTTCACCTCTCGCGCTGGCGGGAGAGGTCGGCGCACAACGCGCGCCGGGTGAGGGTGGCGCCTGTGCGTCCGACATCGTTCCAGCGCTGCCTTTCAGTCCTCTGCCCGCGCCGCCGTGCGCGCGCTTGCGCAGATCCGACTAGCGCCGCTCGATCAGATCCCAGCGATTGCCGTACAGATCCTCGAACACCGCAACGGTGCCGTATTCCTCGTAGCGCGGCGCTTCGATGAAGTGCGCGCCGCGTGCGCTGAAGTCGCGGTGGTCCTGCGCGAAGTCGTCGGTGTGCAGGAACAGGAACACGCGGCCGCCGGTCTGATTGCCGACGCGGCTGGCCTGCGCGTCGTTCGCCGCCTTTGCCAATAGCAGCGCGGTGCCGTTGCCGCCGCGTGTCGCCACCAGTACCCAGCGCTTGCCGGGACCGCGCGCTTCATCCGCGATCAGCTCGAAACCAAGCACGCGCGTGTACCAGTCGATTGCTTCGTCGTAGTCGCGCACCACCAGGGCGAGGTGCGCGATCGTTGCGCGCGGCATTGGACGGACTCCTGGCTCAAGTGCCAGTGCGGAATCCTACCGGGTTTTGTCGGCCAACGGCGCAGCCGCGCTCGCGATACTCGCGGCGGACTGCGTCGCCGGCGCGTTCAGGAAACGGCGTCGTCGCGCCGCGTCGGTGTGCTGCTCAAAACGATCGTCTCGCCCTGCTCGACCGGATCGATCGCGCCGACGTGCTCGTCGTGATTGCGATGCTTCTTGAATTCCTCGAGACGTTGCGACATCGCCTCGCTGCGTGCGCGCATGGCGAGAAAGCCTTCGCGTACGCCGACCGCACGGATGTTGGCCTGCTTGCGTGCGAGGTTCTGTGCACGTTTGTCGATCACTGGCACCGGCTGCGGACCAAACATGCGGTCGACGAAAGTGTTGAGGAAACTCGAAACCGTTTTGACACCGTGAATGGACGAAGCCATGATCGTTCCCCGCGTTGTCTGCGGCGACGGCACTCGCAGCAGATCCAGCAACCTGACTTGCCGGGCGAGCGTGACAAGTAGCGCTCGTCCCTCGAACGGGAATGGAGCAGGAACTGTGCCATGCGTCACATTTTGCGGAAAGCCCCTGGCGCACGCCGTTCAGCCGTCTTTACCGCCGCGCGGCGGTTCCGCCCGCCGACAGCGCTTCGAAGCGGACATTTTGAATTGCATAGGATTTCCAGTCCTGGTAGTCGAAATGCCACCACTCGTGTTCGTACACCGTGAAACCAGCCGCTTCCATGCGTTGACGCAGCAGGTCGCGCAGGTGACGCGCCGCGTCGCTGCCGCCGGCGTAGCCGGGATAAGCCCGTTCGGACATCTCGTCATACAGGCTCGGCATGTCGACTGCGCGGCCGTCGCGCAGGGTATACAAAGTCAGGTCCACCGCGCAGCCGCGGTTGTGGCGCGAGCCGGTGGCCGGATCGGCGACGAAGTTGTGCTTGTCCGCGGGCGTCGCATCCCAAAACAGCCGAGTCACGTACCACGGACGATAGGCGTCGTGGATCAGCAGCCCGTAGCCGAGTGCGGCGAGTTCGCGATTGACGCGCACCAGCGCTTCGGCCGCCGGCCGCTGCAGGAACGCGCGCGCCTGGCTGTACAGCGGCGTACCGAGGAAGTTGCGTGGCGTGGCATAGCGAATGTCGAGCTTGAGCGTGGCATCGAGGGTCGTCAGTTCGACCAGATCGGGCGCGCGGAATTCGCCGGCTTCGACCGGCGGGGTGGCAGCGAGCGCGATCGGCAGCAGTTCCGCGACCGGACGCACCGGCTCGATATGGAAATACGGCGTCGCCGATGCCGGCGCGGGATGCCGCGGCGCCGCGGCACAGCCGGCGAGCGCCAGAAAGAGCAGGGCGGAGCAGCGGATGCGCGGCATGCAATTACTCCTCTGGGTGCGGCAATCCTTCCAGAATCGCGAGTGCCGCTGCAAGCGTCTTGCGCTCGTCGCGGCCGAGACCGGACATGACCTGCGTCAACACGCGCACGCGTCGCTCGCGTCCGCGCTGCATCAGGCGCACGCCCTGCGTCGTGGCGACCAGGCGCAGCTTGCGCCGGTCGCTCGCATCGGCGTCGCGCCGCACATGACCGGCGCGTTCCAGCGCGTCGATCATGCGCGTCATGGTCGGCGCGCGCACCTGTTCGATGCGCGCCAGCGCCGACAGCGTCTGCGGCCCGCCGAATACCAGCACCGACAGCGCCGAGGCCTGGCCCGGCGGCAGCCCCATCGTCGTGTCGTCGCGGCGCGCGCGCCGCAGCAGGCGGATCGCCGCGCTGTGCAGGCGCTGCGCGAGCGCGGCGACGGCGGGTTGACCCGGATCATGTCGAGCCGAATCGTGTTGACCGGAACCGGGATATTTGTTAGCTTTACTAATCATTAGTGCAAGCTAACTTAATTCACGATGCATGTAAAGCATGTAAGGGAGCGCGACATGGCGATCGGCACGGGCAACGTCACCGGCGTGGCGCAAATCGCATTGAGCGTGCGCGACCTCGCCGAGGCGAGCGCGTTCTACCGCGACATACTCGGCCTTCGGCATCAGTTCGACGTGGCCGGAATGAGCTTCTTCGACCTGGGCGGCGTGCGCCTGATGCTGAGCGCACAAGGCGGCGAGCCGGGCGGACGCGGCACGCTCATTTATCTCGAGGTCGACGACATCGAGGCAGTGCACGCACGTCTTGCGGCGGCGCAGGTGCGTTTCGAGCAGCGCCCGCATGTGGTCGGACGCACGCCGCACAGCGAGGTTTGGCTCGCGTTCTGTGTCGATCCCGCCGGCAACATGCTCGGGCTGATGTGCGATCGGCCGCTGCCGGCATGATCCGGAGGGCCGCGTTGCTGGCGCTGGCGCTGACCGCGCTGATCGGCTGTGCGTCGACGCCTCGCGCGGACTATGTGCAGCGCGTCGAACTGCTTGCGCTGCTGCAGACATTGAACGCGGAGCTGCTCAGCCACGACAGCGCCACTGCGACGCTGGAGCGCTGGTGTGCCGAGCATCGCCTGGCGCAACCCGCGCTGATCGTTGCGCGGCGCGTGCGCGAAGCCGACAAGCCCTTGCCGGCGGAATTGCGCACGCGCCTGGCCGCTGCGCCGGACGAACCGATTGCGTATCGGCATGTGCAACTCGCGTGCGGCGAGCGCGTGCTGTCGGACGCCGACAACTGGTATCTGCCCGATCGCCTGACCCCGGACATGAACCGCGAACTCGAGCGCACCGACACGCCGTTCGGCAAGGTGGTCAAGGCGCTCGGCTTCCAGCGCCGCACGTTTGCGGCGCAACTGCTGTGGTCGCCGCTACCGCCGCAATGGGAAATGGGCGACCTCGCCGCCACGACGCAAGCGTTGCATCCGCCCGCGTTCGTGTTGCGCCACGAGGCCGTGCTGTACACGGATGCGCGGGGTCCGTTCAGCGTGGTGGTGGAGAACTACACCGACGCACTGTTTGATTTCGGCCGCTGGAGCAAGCCACGTTAGAACTTGCGACGCCAGATCAGGTGGCGCGGCAGAAGCGCGTACAAGGTGCGCACGCGCGCGCAGCGCTTGCGTGAAACCGGCGCCGCCGTTGCGGCGGCGCCGGGCATGACGCGTGTCACTTCGTGCGCTTGCAGGTTTCCTCGTCCGTCTTCATCCACTGCTTGTCCTTGCCCTGCATTTCGCCGCTGTGCGTCAGTTCCTTCGCGCCTTTCTTGACGAAGGTGTCGCGCACGCCCATGTCTTCGCCGCTGCCCTTAGCGGTACCTTCGAACACCAGCTTGTCGCCGTCCCAGCCGCTGCCGGCCTGCGTGCAGTAGCCACCGAAACTGTCGACGCAGCCCTGCACGAATTTCTTCGCGCCGGCGTCGTAGCCCATGTACACGCCGACGTGGATCGGATTCGTGTTGGCCTTGGTCTTGGTTTCATCGTAGTCGACATGGATCCACGCGTTGCCGACGGACCTTGTCGCGTGCACGGTAGCCGCCGTTTCGTGCTCGGGTCCCATCGGACTGGCAAACGCCTTGCCGGTGCAGCTCCAGGTGCCGACGAAGAAATCGAGCTTCGCCAATTCAGCGTTGCCGGAGTGTGGTGGTGGCGGTGGTGCGGGCGGCTGTGCCGCAGGTGCTGCGGCCGGCGCGGCGGGTGGCGGCGGCGCGGCGGCGGGTTTGGCCGGTTTGTCGGCCGCCAGCGCGGGCGTCAGTGCGAAAACTGCGATGGCTGTGGCGAGCAAATGCTTGTGCATATCTCCTCCCCGAAAGTTTGTCTGCTGCGCGCTGCGACGCAGCGCGTGGCCGGCGCACGTGGCGTGCCGGCCGGGGCATTATGATCCTGCCGCGTCAGCGCGGGGTGAAAAATTTCAGAGCTGCGTCGCGAGCTTCGTGCCTTGCGCTATGGCGCGCTTGGCATCCAGCTCTGCCGCCACGTCGGCGCCGCCGATCAGGTGCACGCTTTCAATGCCGGCTGCCTTCAATCCGTCGTACAAGTCGCGGCGCGGTTCCTGGCCGGCACAGACGACGATGTTGTCCACCGCCAGCAACTGCGGCGTGCCATCGACGCTGACGTGCAGGCCGGCATCGTCGATGCGCTCGTAACTGACTCCGCCGAGCATCTTGACCTGTTTCATCTTGAGCGCGGCGCGATGCACCCAGCCGGTGGTCTTGTTGAGCCGGCGGCCGGGCGCGCCGGGCGTGCGTTGCAGCAGCCAGATCTCGCGCGGCGAGGCTTCCGCCACGGGTTTAGCGAGTCCACCGCGGTTCTCGTACGCCAGATCCACACCCCACTCGTGTGACCAGCGCGCGATGTCGGTGGTGGGCGAGGGCACGTATTGGCTCAGGAATTCCGCGACGTCGAAGCCGATGCCGCCGGCACCGACGATCGCGACGCGCTTGCCGACCGGGCGGCCGTGCAGGATCACGTCGAGGTAGTTGAGCACGTTGCTGCGCTCCGCGCCCGGGATCGACAAGGCGCGCGGCGTGACGCCGGTGGCGAGAATCACGCCGTCGTAGCCGCGCAGCGACTCGACCGTGGCGCGCGTGCTCAGCTGCAGCGTCACGCCGGTATCCTCGATGCGATGGCGGAAGTAGCGCAGCGTCTCGTGGAATTCCTCCTTGCCCGGAATGCGCTTGGCCATGTTGAACTGGCCGCCGATTTCCGCCGCGGCGTCGATCAGGGTGGCGTCGTGGCCGCGCTCGGCCAGCACCGTGGCGCAGGCGAGTCCCGCCGGGCCGGCGCCGACCACCGCGTACTTTTTGCGCATTGTGGATTTGTGGATAACGAGCTCGGTCTCGTTGCAGGCGCGCGGGTTGACCATGCAGGTGGCGCGCGTGTTCTCGAACACGTGGTCCAGACAGGCCTGGTTGCAGGCGATGCAGGTGTTGATGCGGCTGCTGCGGCCGGCGCGCGCCTTGTTCGCCCACTCGGCGTCGGCCAGCAGCGGCCGCGCCATCGACACCATGTCGGCGTCGCCGTCGGCGAGGATCTTCTCGGCCACTTCCGGCATGTTGATGCGGTTGGTGGTGATCAGCGGGATCGCGACTTCGCCCTTGAGCTTCTTCGTCACCCAGGTGAATGCCGCGCGCGGCACGCTGGTCACGATGGTCGGCACGCGCGCTTCGTGCCAGCCGATGCCGGTGTTGATGATCGTCGCGCCGGCGGTTTCGATCGCCTTCGCCAGCTGCACGATCTCGTCCCAGCTCTGCGCGTCATCGACCAGGTCGAGCATGGAAAGGCGATAGATCATGATGAAATCCGTGCCGACCGCCGCGCGCGTGCGGCGCACGATCTCGAGCGGGAAGCGCTGGCGCTTCTCGACGCTGCCGCCCCACGCATCGCTGCGCCGGTTGGTGCGCTCGGTCAGGAACTGGTTGATCAGGTAGCCTTCGCTGCCCATGATCTCGAT
>Ga0157378_10000288_pt1 | contig 49108 bp, 49 predicted proteins | sample M65metaG_FD_115309 | JGI IMG/M metagenome (GOLD analysis project Ga0157378, IMG submission 115309) | Miscanthus rhizosphere microbial communities from Kellogg Biological Station, Michigan, USA - M6-5 metaG | ecosystem: Host-associated > Plants > Roots > Rhizosphere > Soil | place: USA: Michigan... | reverse complement strand
TGGAACCGCTTTTACCACGATGTCATCGTGCGCCAGATCGCCTACGGAGCGGCCTCTGACCGCGGCCGTACTCTGCTCGAAATTCTGGAAATGCTCGATCCAGCGGTCGTGCCGCAAGCGCTCGATGAAATCGGAATGTCCGGCGACCGCAGTGCGGCTCCACCCCTGATCGTGATGGCAGGAGCGGGCGAAGCCGAAGGGCGCTCCCCACTTTTACAGTTGAAAGCAATCGAAGCCTTGGGGCGTTTGCGCGAGCCGGATGCAGTCCCGGTACTCAAGACTCTGTTTGAAGCCAAGCGCATGTTCAAATGGCAGCACCAACGCGAGCTGCGGATTGCAGCAGCACAGGCTCTGGCCAAGATCGACCCTCGGTATGCCACCCGAATCATGGCCGACAGTGGTCTTGAGCCCGGCGAACTGGCAATCGGCCCACTCGATTCTGCGCCCGCCTGCCCTTGGGTTCGGCAACGGCGGTACGAACGTATCCTGCTGGGGAAGCCGGTTGCGGCCATCATCAGCAGTTCTTGGGGCAAGTCCACACTCTCGGTTCGGGAAATGAGCCTGGGCGGTGGAATGGGAACCAAGGAAGATGCTTTACGCATCGGCTCCGACGCCGATATCGACATCCAAGTTGGCATGCGCCACATCCGCGGACAAGTCGTCCTCAGGCGCGCGCGGGTGAACGAAGTGGGATTTGAATTTGTGAACACCGACCTCGAAAGCCGTCATCGGCTACGCCATCTCTTGATGGACTCCCTTGCACAAGCACCAGAAACACGTGCGGGCAAGTGGGGCGATCGCAGCGAGTAAACTCAGAGGAAAATTCTATCGAAGCGAGGTGTGCGCGCTAGCAGGCGGCATGCGCCTGGCGGCACCCGCATCCGAGCGCCGCTAAGGCATGGTCAAAGGTGGAAATATCGAAGATGCAATCAAGGTGCGTACGGGTCAGCATTTCGTTGACAAACGGGCGTGGATTCACAAGCGTCAGATGGGTTCCATTGCTGTCCGCCCACCGGTGCAGCGACACGAGCAGCGTCAAGCCGCCCGCATCCAGAGACTCGACATCGGTCAAATCCACCAGGATCGTACGCGCGTGTCTCTGTTCGAGTACGGCGCTCTCCAGAACGATCTCCTGCCCACGCACGATGCGTCCGTTGCATTTCAGGATTGCCAGGTCATCAGCGTGTTCTGTACTTACCGTTAACATAACCACTCCTGTTGTGCTGTTACGGATATAGACGACCTGAAGTTCCCAATGTAATCAGAACATTTATCAATAGTTGGTAAAAAATTGTCAGGCTCCGGCCCCAGGTGCTGCTAACGTGTAGGGAATATGGCATTTGCGAGAGGTCGAAGGCTCGAAACCGAATCCGAACTGTATGAATACGCGCTCGGAGCGCTCGGGCGGCGCATGCGCACGGTCGCCCAGCTAAAACGTTTACTGCGAAATCGGGTCGATGCGGAGAGCGAAATCGGCAAAACTCTGGTGGAACTGGTTGTGCGGAAGCTGAAAGACCAGGGATACCTCAACGACGGAAAATATGCTGCCGCGTACTCTGCCTTCCGCCGTGACAACGAGAAGTATGGACGGCGGCGGGTGATCACGGACCTTAAGACCAAGGGTGTAGCCGGAGAAGTTCTTGACAAGGCAGTAAACGAGTCCTTTGCGGGAGTCGATGAAGAAAAGCAAGCCCGCACCTACATCCGCCGGAAGCGGCTGGAAAAACCGAAAGATAAGAAACAGGCGGCCCGAGTTTTTCGGCAACTCGTTCGTGCGGGGTTTGGGTCAAAGACGATCTTCACCATCCTGCGCAAGTGGGATGTGGAGGAAGACCTTCTGGAGGGGATGGCGAATGAAGCGGAGGAACTGGATTGATGCAATTCGTCCACTTGTCAGCGGCCGGCCATGATTCTGCCCCGCAGCCCTAGCGATCCTTCGCCATCCCGGAGTGATGTCTCAGCAAGTCTTCCACGTCCTCTATCTTCTCCCCCAACAGGTTCATCTTGCGCGCTAACCCTTGGATTTCGGCTTCGGCCCGGCGGTTCACCTCGAAATCCAGCTCACTGCGCAGCCGGTCTTTCTTGTCCTGCCGGTTCTGGCTCATCATGATGATCGGAGCCTGAACAGCAGCGAGCATCGAGAGAAACAGATTGAGCAGTATGAACGGATAGGGATCCCAGGATCGCTTTCCCGCGAGAATGCTCGTAATCGAATAGCTTGCAAGCACCAGCGCAAAGCTCAGAATGAAGGTCCAGGAACCGCCGAAACTGGCTACCCGGTCGGCGACGCGCTCAGGGAAAGTTTCTTCCTCTTCGATCACTTGGTTGGGATTCCGTGCTGCGCGCACTCGAATCAATTTCTGCGAGCCGTGGAACTGTTTTCCCAACACTGCCAGCATGTCCATGCCAGCCATGGGTTTGCGATGAAGCAGGATCTCGATGTCGTGGCGGTCTACCTCCAGGCACACCGTCTCCTCCTGGGCTACGGCGGTCGTCTGGTGCGGCGTTTGTTCGAGCATCGAGGCGAATCCGAAGAATTCGCCGTGCGCGGGCTGATCGACCACGACTTCCTGATTTCTTCATCGACCGTGGTGAGCCGCACCGAACCCGACACCATGACATAGGCCTTGCCTCCGGGGTCCCCCATTTTGTATATGCGTTGACGCGGCACAAAATTCCTCATCTCGACTTCTTTGGCCAGCACAGCAGTTTCTTCTTCGTCGAGAAGCGCAAATAGCGGCACCTGACGCAGAGTGGATGGATTACAAGACATTGAGCCTCCGGAATTGAATCATTGAGCTTGGATGGATTGAATCATTGCTGGGTCGGATGTTCAAGGCTGACTCGAACTTCGAGCTTGCCTTCCGGAACCAGGATATTCTTGACAGGTGTTCGGGAAACATCATGGCTCGGAAGATCGGCAGTCCGTCGGCCAATGCGGGACCTGCCGCCACATGCGACGGATTGTTTCTGACCGAGGCTCTGTGTTTATTCTGTGCCGCCGGTCCGCCGAGGACAGCCGTTTCCCGAAGTATCCGCGCCTGCCCGTGATTGGCTGCGCCGGGTTTGAAGCAGAGCCGGATGCCCGCGACAAGAATCCTGAAAAGCCGGTCCGCTAGCAGCCCACGGCGAGTGGCTAGCTCTTAAGGATTCCATCCCGGCCGGATTCCATCATTTAGAATTGTGCTTCATGCTGACCGGCTCTCAGATCCGCCGCAAGTTTCTGGACTTTTTCGTCCAAAAGGGACACCGCGAGGTACACTCGTCGTCGCTTGTGCCGCACAACGATCCCACGCTGCTCTTTACCAATGCGGGGATGAACCAGTTTAAAGACGTCTTCCTCGGCCTCGAAAAGCGCGACTACACGCGCGCCACGACCTCGCAGAAATGCGTGCGAGCGGGTGGAAAGCACAACGATCTTGAGAACGTCGGGTTTACGAACCGCCACCACACATTTTTCGAAATGCTGGGGAACTTCTCATTCGGCGATTACTTCAAGAAAGACGCGATTGCCTACGCTTGGGAACTGATTACAGCCCCCAATTGGTTCGCAATTCCGAAAGACAAGCTCTATGTCACCATCTTCAACGGCGAAGGCGGCGTGCCTCGCGACGCTGAAGCCTACGATTTATGGCTCGGGCAAGGAGTTGCGAAGGATCGCATTTTCGAGGCTGGACTGAAAGACAACTTCTGGCAGATGGGCGACACCGGCCCCTGCGGCCCGTGTAGCGAGATTCATTACGACATGGGCCCCGCCGCCTCCGATCAGGGTCACACCGACTGCAAGTTCCCCTGCGACTGCGGCAGATACGTCGAAATATGGAATCTGGTGTTCATGCAGTTTGACCGGGACTCCACCGGCAAACTCAACCCTCTGCCCAAACCTTCAATCGATACTGGCATGGGGCTCGAGCGCGTTTCCGCAGTGCTACAAGGGGTGATCTCAAATTACGAAACCGATCTTTTCGTCCCCCTGATCAAGAGGGCAGAAAAACTAACGGGAACGGTCGCCGAAGGCGCAGACCGGGGGGTTCCCGCCCGGGAGGCCGGGCGAAGCTCGCCCGAGCGAAGCCACAAGTCCGCTGCATCCCTTCGGGTCATTGCCGACCACTCGCGCGCGGCAACATTCCTGGCTTCTGACGGCGTCCTTCCCTCAAACGAAGGCCGCGGGTACGTCTTGCGCAAAATCATTCGCCGCGCCATCACTCACGGGCGCTTGCTGGGGCAGACCAAGCCGTTTCTACACGAAATGGTGTTCGCGGTTCGTGACTTGATGCAAGACGCCTATCCGGAGTTGAAAGAGACCGCAGATCGAGTGAGCAAAGCGGTTCTAGCCGAGGAAGGCCGCTTTGCTCACACCTTGAACATTGGCCTCGAAAAGCTCGAGTCCCTCATGGCCGATCGGCGGTTCACCGGACAGGAAGCGTTCAAGCTTTATGACACCTTCGGCATGCCGCTGGACTTCATGCAGGATGCCGCCCGGGATCAAGGCCTCGAATTCGATCAGGCTGGCTTCGAGCGTGCGATGTCGGAGCAGCGCGAGCGCGCTCGCGCCTCCTGGAAAGGTGCTGCCAAGCAGACCGCTAATCCTGCCTACCAGCAGTTGCCGAGGTCGGTGTTCGAAGGCTACCTGGAGACACGGTCCGAAGACTGCGAAATTTTGGCCATCATCAAGAATGGTCAGGGTGCCGAGAGCCTAGAGCCTGGCGAAGAAGGCGAAATCGTCCTCGATCACACGCCTTTTTACGCTGAATCGGGTGGACAGGTTGGAGACCGCGGCATGCTCTATAGCGACGAACTCAATACCGTCGCCGCCGAGGTGGAGGGCTGCTACTACCCTGTGCAAGGCGTGCGTGCGCACCAGGTGGTCGCGAAACAGGGGCTTCGCGTGGGCGACAAGGTCGACGCCGTCGTCGATACCTCCGTTCGCCAATCAACCATGCGGAATCACACAGCAACCCATCTGCTGCACGCGGGCTTACGCGAGGTTCTGGGCAAACATGTGAAGCAGGCGGGATCCCTCGTGAATCCTAACCATTTGCGCTTCGACTTCTCCCACTTCACTGCCGTCGAAGACGAAGAACTGCAGGACATTGAAGACCTCATCAACAAGGAAGTGCTCCGTAACGAGCGCGTCGAAGTCATCAACGACGTGCCGATCGATGTAGCCATCAACGAATACGGCGCCATGGCGCTGTTCGGCGAAAAGTACGGCGAGAAAGTGCGGGTGATCAAGATCGGAGACTTCTCCACCGAACTTTGCGGTGGAACGCATACTGGAGCAACGGGCGAGATCGGCCTGATCAAGGTCCTCAAGGAAGGCAGCGTGTCCTCGGGTGTGCGGCGGGTCGAGGCGGTGACCGGGGAAGGCTCGCTCTATCATTTCCGCAAGGATCACCAACTGCAGAATTTTGTTTCATCCTTTATCTCGCCCGCGCTCGCCAGTAAAGGCGCGAAGGGGAACACGGTCGAGACCGGGGCGTCTTCACCCGCGCATGAGGTCTCTCCGACTGAAGCCCTGAGATTTGAGCTCGAGAAAAAAGATGCTGAGATCAAACGCCTCGCGCGCGAACTTGACCAGGCGCGCATGAAGCAGGCGTCGTCTTCAACCGCCAACATCAGTGACAAGATCAAAGAGGTTCGCGGGGTCAAGGTGCTTGCACATCGAGTCGACAATTTGGAGCGCTCGCAGATGCGCACTTTAGTCGACCAGCTTCGCGAAAAACTCGGGTCCGGCGTGGTCGTTCTGGGATCGGCTACGAATGGAAATGTCGCCTTGATTGTCGGGGTCACGAAAGACCTGGTTCCCCGTGTGCAGGCAGGTAAAGTGATTGGTCCAGTCGCCCAAAAGGTTGGCGGGAAAGGCGGTGGCCGTCCCGATCTTGCCGAAGCCGGGGGCAAAGACCCCGGGGCCCTCGATGCCGCGCTGGGTGAGGCCTACGGAGTGGTAGACGCAATCTTGAGTTAAGAGTTGCCGGAATCCGCACCGTAGGAAGCCGCGCCTAGCCCGGCCCGCCCTCAACCTAGAGTTTCTTCCCCGTTTCCTGGAGAATGGAGCGAAATAGAAACGGACGAGCAGTTCCAGAGATTCTTGGCTCGCGGTTATTTGCCCTGCGCTTTTTTCAGATCGTCGTGCTCAAACGCCGACGCCATGCGATCGATTTCCGTTTTTCCGATGTGATGCTTTCTCGCTTCGTCCCGCCATGTCGAAGCCGCTTTCCCGACCTGGGCGGCAATGGCTTTCGCCTTGTCCTTTTTCAGTTCGAAATACTCGCTCACGCTCATCGCCAGGGCTAGTGAAGCTGTGCCATCGTCCTCGTTAAGGGCCGGTTTCCCGGTCCATCATTTTTCCTTGGGCGTCTTTTGCTTTCTGGGACCACGAATGCGCTTCGGAAGATTTTCCTCATCGAGCTGGAGACCTACGGGGTCGTTCCTCGGATCGACAAGATCGGCGAGGTGGTCCGCCATACCCAATACAAAAAGAACCGTCGCATAGCTTCCGATAGCAACGTGGTGATCGCCTCTTTCGATCCTGATTAGGGTGGGTTCGCTGATCGAAGCCCGTTGCCTTACGAGAGACATGGGAAGCCGCCGCCGTCGCCGGGCGTCCTTGATGTCGTGCCCCAGCTTGCGCAGGGCGCGGGCGACTGGTATGGGTAAGGTCAGCAAGAGCAGGAAAGCTCTTCAATGCGTTTGCGGGCCATGCACACGAGCCGCTCTTGCCTCATGGGCCTCACCGGTAGCTGCGAATGGGATGACCTTAGGACAAGGCGGTCAGGCAGACAAAGAGACTGTGACCAGCTGGCACCGAGGTTCAGAACTCACGACCTGCCGATTTCCGCTGTGCTTGGCAGTTGCGTGCCAGCGCTCGCTCGCAAGGGTTCGACCAGCGTCATTTTGTAGTGCAATCGCAAAATCGTGAGCCCCACGAATGCGATCTTGTGATCGCACCGCAAAACGTCTTCCGTGTCCAGGTAAACGTGAAACAATTCGTGCAGAGTTCTGAAGTTACGCACACGCCAGCGGTCAGGTCCAACCTTTACGATGCGATAAAATCCTGAGCGTCCCCATCCTGATCCGCTCGAATCGAGCCCGAACGAACCGTCCGGATATGCAACTGGCCGAAGATAGACATTTGCGCTTCCTCGGCATGGGAACGTAACTTTCACCATCGGGTTCTCTTCCTTGGGGATTCGACAGACGGAATAGACACCCGCATAGATCACCCGGCCTGAGGACTTGAGTCTTCGCAGCCAGCCGGTGTGGCGAACCTCGCCCGTCGCCGGATCAACCAGCTGCACAACCTCGCTGCTCATTCCTTTGGCCACATCGAGTGAGGAAAGCGGGAAGTTCAGCTGATCCATGTGGGTGCTGAGAAACTCCACCAGCAACCACAAGAAGAATCGGCCTACCAGGTAAACCTCGCTCCATACTTCCAGGTTATAGGCCGCCGCATGTTCGTAAAAATGTCGGATGCGCGAATCGACGACGTCAGGATTGAAACTCGGGCCTCGCAGGGTTTGAAAATCAGAGATCAAGCCTGCTCCTGCCGGGGTGCGCAGCTCCAGGTTTTCCTCAGTCCCGATGCGCTGGTAGATTCCTGCACCGATGCGTCCACTGGTTCCCAGGAAACACGCAAGCCAAGGGTGCTCCGCTGGCCGAATCCTGCGCCCGGTCGCCCGGACCAGCAGTTCAATCCCGATTGCCAGGACAGTTCCAAACAGAGAGTGCAATCGGCCGGGCGTACTCCCCTGCCGAGCGGGATTGGATGTCGTCGATGGGACCGCAGTACTCAATTTTATGAAATTGTGCCATTTCTCCCGCGAGTTACAACAGCACAAAAGTCACCGGCGATCGCAGAAGATCCTGAGCATGTTAGTTCGTGATAGAGTCACCTGCCTAGGAGAAACCATGCTTCGACTTCTAACTGCCACTTTCATCACAATCTTCGCTGCCTCCGCGATGGCACAGGACCCCTCCCAGATCGTCTATTTCAGCGGCCAGCAGATCCAGACGGATATACGCAAGGCTCCAGCCAACGAAATCGGCGAGTCTGAGATCAACCTGATCGAGCGCACGCCCCAACACGCGGGCATCCTGCTGCGCCGCACCAAGCCAGGTAAGGCAGAGGCTCACACGACGGAAGCCGACGTCTGGTACGTGATTGAGGGAGGGTGTGTCCTAACCACAGGCGGGTCGATCAAGGATGGCAAGGAAGTCCGGCCTGGTCAGATTCAGGGCAGCGAAATATCCGGTGGCACCGACTACAAGTTGGGCAAGGGCGACTTTATTCGAATTCCGCCGGGGGTGGCGCACTGGGTCAAAAAGATCGAAGGCGGGGAACTTGTGTACACCGTTGTGAAGTACGTGGACAAGTAGAATCCTCTTCGTCTGCATTTCTCAGATTGATTCTCATCCGCTACAATCACCTGCCACCAGGAGGTGCTATGCGCAAAGCGTCTTTGCTTCTCGTTGCTTGGTTTTTGGCGTTCCCACATTCGCGCGCCCAAAACCAGGACTTCAGCAAAGTGGAGATGAAGGTCACGAGAGTAAGTGGCAACGTGTACATGCTCCAGGGAGCAGGCGGCAACATTGGCGCATCGGTGGGGGAAGACGGCATCGTCATTGTTGACGATCAGTTCGCGCCACTGGCCGACAAGATTCGCGCGGCACTGAAGGGCATCACGGGCAAGCCCGTGCGTTTCGTTATCAACACGCACTATCACGGGGACCACACGGGCGGGAACGCTCTGTTTCAGAAGGACGCGCCCATTCTCGCCCAGGATAACGTCCGCAAGAGGATGGAACATGGCGGGACAGCCGGCAATCTCGGCAAAATCAGCATGCAGACCGAAGTTCAGCCCAAAGAAGCCCTGCCCATCATCACCTTCGAGCATGACGTGACCGTCCACCTCAATGGCGAGGATATTCACGCTCTGCATTTCCCTAGCGGGCACACGGATGGCGATAGCGTGATTTTCTTTCCCACGTCGAATGTGGTCCACATGGGCGACGACTTTGTAACCTATGGCTTCCCCTTCGTTGATCTCGGCGCCGGGGGCAGTGTGGAAGGGATGATTTCTGCCGTCGAAAAGGTTATGGCGCAGCTTCCGCCAGACGTGAAAGTAATCCCCGGACATGGCCCGATCTCGAACCTGGACGACATGCGTCGGTTCGTCACCATGCTGAAGGAAACTCTGGCGGCGGTCGACAAGGGAGTGAAGCAAGGCAAATCCCTCGCTGAACTCCAGAAGGAGAACGTGCTTGCACCCTGGCAGAAATGGTCGGGCGATTTCGTAAAGGCCGATACTTGGCTCGAGACCCTCTACAACGACCTAACCGGCAAGAAAGGCGAGTTCATCAAGCACAACTGAGGCAGTTCTGAGGGCCCGTCGAGCGACCATGTTTGAACGCTATACAGAAAAAGCACGCCGCGCGGTCTTCTTCGCCCGCTATGAGGCCAGCCAGTTCGGGTCTCCGGAGATCGACACCGAGCACTTGCTTCTCGGACTCCTGCGTGAAACCAGAGCCCTGCGATTGAAGCTCGAATCCAGTGGAACTTCAGCTTACAAACTTCGCGCGAAAGTCGAGTCGAGAACAACCTTAGGCGAGAAACTCCCTACTTCCGTCGATCTTCCTGTCAGCAATGCGTCCAAGCGAGTTTTGGTGTACGCGGCGGATGAAGCGGAACGCCTCGCGGATCAGCAAATCGGGAGCGAACACCTAGTGCTAGGCCTGTTACGCGAGGGGGAAGGATTGGCTGCACAACTGCTCAAGGAGGCGGGCTTGAGTCTCAACTCCCTTCGGGAAGAGATTTCCTCTTGGAGGGTTGATTCGGGCACGAGCGCCACAACCATACCGAATCTTCCCTGGGACCCGAATCTTCCGTCGGTAGAAGTGCACGGGCGGCGGCTCTTAATTGCTTGGGTGAAGAGATCAGCGCAAAGGCTCAAGCAATTCGCCTGGGTGCGCCGCGTTTGGAAGCCATTAGATGTTGTTGCCGATAGCAAAGAAGGCGGAATCTCCTTTGATCTCTCAGTGGAAGACGGCCAACGATACAGGGTCGTTGCTGGTGGGTGGACCAAGGAACCCTGCGCGATCTGTGGTTGGGAGTTGAGTGCAGAAGGTGGACCCGAGCGCAGCGAAACATTTACCAATGGCCGAGAATGGCTTTGCCTCGAGTGTTACCACAAGTTTGTTGCGAAGGAAGGGGCGGAGGTCGCCTAACCGGGTCCGGGTGCGAACTCACTCGGGCCAAACCGGAAGACCATCTCACCTGCGGCTCTCTTTCGAGTGGGTCTCTACCAGCCCTTTGGTCATGATCAGCAAGCCGAAGATCTGCGTCCATTCGGAAACGATATTGCCAACAACCTGTCCCCATTTTGAGTTTGGGTTGGAGCGCGCGAACAGCATTACCCAAATGACGCCAGTCAGCAGCAGAAAAACGCTGAGTGAATGTTCCTCCAGAAACTCCCGTAAAGGTCTCAGGTAGCGATGTGGGGGCTTCCGGCTTTCGGCGGACCCGATCTCATACATGAACTTGGTCGCCACCACCGTGACTAACAGTCCGGTCCAATCGGCGATTGCATTTCCGAAGAATGCTCCCCAATGGGTGTCTTGATCAGAGTGGGAGTAGAGCACAATCCAGCCGATCAAAACGATGCTGGAGACAATGCTGAGCGAATGACGGCGAAAGAAGCTTTGGCGGCTTTTCACACCGATTCGATGAAAATAGCCCTGGGAGGGTAGGCCAAACCTTTCGCAACGGGAATGTCCGGGCCCGCGCCCGCAAAATAAAAAGCCCGGCTGGTTGACCGGACTTCTTATCTTTCAGACAGGGCAGGCATTTTGCCTGCCGAAATCTATTTGGTTTCGTTACCGGGCGTGGCGGTGAATTCCTTCGACTTTGCAATCGGACGCGCTGCCCGATTGACCAGGGTCGGAGCACCGGCAGCGGCTCCGTAGCGTTCCATGAGCATCGGAACCATTGCGCCTTCGGCTTCCTTGGTGAAGGTGAGCTTGCCTTCGCCATTGAGATCGATCCGGACGAAATCGCCAAGGTGAATCTGGCCGGTGGCCACCAGGTTCGCCAGCGGAAACACCAAATGCCGTTCGATCGCGCGCTTCAGGTGTCGTGCACCGTAGCGTGGGTCCGTTCCCTCGTGCAGCAGGAAGCTCTTCACCTTCGGGGTGCAGGAGAACACGAACTGGTTCGCAGCCGAAGCCATGAGCACGCGCTGCTGCACCATACCAAGTTCGATTTCGAGAATCTGCTGCAAGTGCTCGGGCCGAAGCGTCTTGAACACCACGACCTTATCAATTCGGTTCATGAACTCGGGCGTGAACTTGCGGCGTGCCGCCTCGACCGCCGTGCGATCAATCTTGTCGTCCAAGCCGTCGTCTACCACGTTCGGCTTGGGAGCGAAGCCGAACCCGCCATCGACCAGGCTGGTCATCTCACCCGCCCCGAGATTCGAGGTCATGATAATGATGCATTGCGAGAGGTCCACACGGCGGTTATCGCCGAGCGTGAGCGTCGCCTTGTCCAGGATTCCGAGCAATAGCTGCCACAAGGCATCAGATGCCTTTTCGATCTCGTCGAATAGCAGGATCGATAGCTTGAGCTTGTCCGTGTGCCACTGGTTGAGTGCCTCCTGCGTGAGCAGGGGATGGGTTTCACGGTGCCCGAGATAGCCTGGGGGCGATCCGATCAGTTTCGCGATTTCGTGCGAGTGCTGGAACTCAGCACAATCGATCTTGATGCAGGCGCGGGTATCGCCGAACAGCGATTCCGCGAGAGCTTCAACGACGCGGGTCTTCCCCGATCCGGTGGGCCCTAAAAATAGAAGGTTTCCGACTGGGCGTCCGGGGGGATTCAGACCGGCGAGGAACATCTGGTAAATCTCGACCACTTTCTCGACTGCGGCGTCCTGGCCAACAATCTTGCGGTGAAGTCCACCCTCGAAGTCACGGGCATCGGCGCTGCGGCGGTTGGGGTCGAGAACCATACTGGCTGTCGTCTTCATAGTCTCTTCGCACCTGCTCTACAGGTTGTCGGGCCAGCGCCTCAGGCTTTGGCCTCGGTTTCCGGAGTGACAAATTTTGTCACTTGTTGCCAGTGCAGCTTTCGCCAATGAGTGAGCACGCATTTCGCCATCTCCGGCCAGTCCGTTCCAACCCTCTTTCTACAAGACTTAGATGCCGCTGCTGTGTCGAGGGAGTCACTTACATTTACCAGTGAGATCGTGTAAACGGAAATGTTTTGCGCATGGCGCCAGCGCGAGGTGCACCCAAAAGTCCTTGTCCTGGCCCCCCGATTACCTGACGACCGTGGCCACCCGTAACTGGCGATCAGAATTCTGCATCAGTAGCATCGACAAGAATGATGTCACTGGAGAGGAACTTGGGTAATCAGCGGTCGAAAGCGATTTTCTTTGCAGCAATTTTGGCGGTTGTGCTCGCAGTGATCGGTTTTCGAACCGTAGATGCAGCGCAACCCGGTGACGCGAAAGTTCTCTCCGCGAGTGCAACCATCGCTTCGACATCCACAACACCCAAGCTGCCGGTCCCAGGGACGGCATTCTATCAGGCGAAGCGCGGCGATACCGTAGTTTCTGTAGCTCGGAAGTACCTGTCGCAAACTTCCTACCTAACCTCCAGCGAATTGGCAGGGGCAATGCGCGCCGCCAACCCTGAGCTGAAAGGGGCATTTGTAAAAGCAGGCCAGGAAATTACCATTCCTGGAATCCTGGATACGCCCATCGCTGAAAAATCGGTTCCCGTGGCCAAGGATTTCGAAGTTCGTGCCATTTACCTGACTGGCCTGATGGCCAGCAGTGACCATGGAATGCAGATCGTGAAGCGCTGGCGTGAGACCGGCGGAAACGCCGTGGTCTTCGATATCAAAGACAGCGATGGTACGGTAAATATTCCCTTTGAGCACCCGTTGCTAGGAGCCCACAAGACTTACCTGCGGGATCTACCTAAGTACACGCGTTTCTTGCACTCGCAAGGAATGCACGCGATCGCGCGTATCGCGATCTTCAGGGATGAGCGGTTGGTGGTTTCTCATCCCGAGCTGGCTATCAAGTCGAAGAAGACCGGCCAGCCCTGGCGCGAGAACGGCAAGCTGGTCTGGACCGATCCTTCTCGGATTGATGTCCAGGAGTATGACATTGCTCTGGCTCAGGCGGCCATTGCCGGCGGCGCCGATGAGGTCCAGTTCGACTACGTCCGCTTCCCTGCTGAAGGAGACCAGAAGGATGCCAGCTTCGCCTTCCAGAAGTCACATCCGGAGTGGCAGCGGGCCGATGTCATCGCTGATTTCCTGCAGCGCGCCTACACTTCCATCCATCCCAAGGGTGTGCTGCTCTCACTCGATGTTTTCGGTGTAATGGCGTGGCAGCGCCAAGTGGACCTTTCGCACACGGGGCAGGACATCGTGCGCATGGCCAGGTTCTGCGACGTGCTCTCACCCATGATTTATCCTTCGCACTTCTTTGGCATGGACGGCTACGACAAACCAGGAGACGCGCCCGAGCACTTCATCGGCGAGTCGATGGACCGCTTTCAGCTGATCACGAAGGGCAGCGGTACGGTGCTGCGTCCGTGGCTGCAGGCGTTCGCATGGCGAACCAAGACCTACTCACCGAAGTACATCGAAGTCCAGGTGCTCACCTCCAAGAACAAGGGCGGGATCGGATTCCTGTTCTGGAACGCCAACAACGACTACAGCAAGCCCTACGCCGCCATGCCGGAAATGAAGTCGGGCAAAGGCCAATACTTCCGTGGCGACGAGGTCCCTAGCGTGCTCAAGGCGCAGTTAGAACCGCAGCCGATAAAGGCACAATGAACCCGAATCAGCCAAGCGGCTGTTGATCCAGGTTTTTGACGGTTTTCCTCAACCAGACTCACCTTTCTGATTCCAATCATGCAGGATGTCCTGGTTCGGCCTGGGGCTGGACTGGGCACACTAATGGCTCCCTTGGTATTCTGCCTCCATCAAAGCCATGTCCACTTCCCCCGATCCGGCCGGAATACTGATCGAATTAGGCGTCGCTGTGGTGGGACTTGCCCTGCTTGCGCGACTTGCCAGCCGGTTGGGCTTTTCCGCGATTCCGCTCTATCTGCTCGCTGGGCTGGCCTTTGGAAAAGGCGGACTGGCTCCGCTGAATCTCACCACCAACTTCATTCACATCGGCGCCGAGATCGGCGTACTCCTACTCCTGTTTATGCTCGGCCTCGAGTACGGAGGGGATGAGCTCAAGCGAAACCTGCGAGCCGGGCTTCCGGCCGGAATCGTTGACCTGCTGCTCAATTTCCTGCCGGGACTCTTGGCTGGCCTTTTGCTCGGGTGGGCAGTCTTGCCGAGTATTCTGCTCGGCGGAATTACCTATATCTCGTCGTCGGGCGTTATTGCCAAGGTTATCGCCGAACTTCGGCGGGCAGAGAATCCCGAGACGCCGATCATCCTGTCCATCCTGGTGCTCGAAGACCTTGCGATGGCGATCTACTTGCCCGTAATTGTAGTCGTAATTTCCGGAGGCGGATTCGAAAAGATGGCGGTATCGGTTGGGATCGCCCTCGCTGCAGTCGCCATTGCGCTTGCGGCGGCGATCCGTTTCAGCCGGCCAATCAGCCGCTACGCCCATCATCAATCGGACGAGATTCTCCTTCTCACCGTCTTTGGCGCTGTGCTATTGATTTCCGGGGCTGCGCAGCACTTCGGTGTCTCGGCCGGCATTGGAGCATTTCTCGTCGGGATCGCATTGTCAGGTCCGGCGGCAGAACAGTCTCATCGGCTGCTGGGGCCGCTGCGAGATCTCTTTGCCGCCACGTTCTTCTTTTTCTTTGGGCTTGAGATCGATCCCGCGGCCTTGCTACCCAGTCTGCCTCTTGCCCTGGGCCTCGGAGTGGTCACGGCAGGCACCAAGGTTTTGACCGGCTACTGGGCATCTGGCCGAGCTGGCCTTCAAAAGCAGGCGCGTTTACGTGCTGGCGTCGAATTGATTCCGCGGGGAGAATTCTCGATCGTGATCGCGGGGCTGGGGGCAGCGACCGAGCCCCGACTCGGCCCACTCTCGGCTGCGTACGTTCTTTTGCTGGAGCTCGCCGGACCTCTGCTGGCGCGGTTCACGAAATGATGCGCTTAGGCGTTCCGGCTCTTTCGCTCCCGCTCGGCTTTGCGTAGTTCACGGCGGTGCCCTGCGTCCTGGTAGCGGCGCTTTTGGACTTCCGTTTCGGGAATGACGGGCGCGACCTTCAGGTGACGGCCTGCCGCATCCACGGCCACGAAGGTCAAGTACGCCGAACTCACAAGCCGCGATTCATCCGACAAGTAGTTCTCTACCCAGGCCTTCACCCCGACTTCCATTGAAGTATTGAAGACTCGGTTTACCGATGACCGCAAGATCACGATGTCTCCGACGTGAACGGGCGTGTGGAAGTCCAAGTGATCGATGGACGCGGTCACGACGTAGTTGCGTGAGTGCCGGTGTGCCGCAAGCGCTCCCGCCATATCAATCCAGTGCATCAGCCGCCCTCCGAGTAATGCGCCCAGTGGATTGGCGTCGTTCGGCAGAACAATCTCATTCATCTCGGATTGCGAATCGCTGACGGGCCGTGGAATGAGGGAGTCAGGTTTTTCGTTCATGGCATGTGCCTCTGTGGGTGCGCCTCAAGACAATTTCACCACATAGGACACAGAAGCAAAAGAGGAGCCGCCGAAAGCACCTACTGCCGCTCTGCCCAGGCGAGGCCGTCGGGCTGGCCGCCAACATCGATATGCCCGGTGACCTCGAGCGTCTTCAGGTCAATGACTGCGACGTAGTTATCCGGGGAACATGCCACGAATGCACGTCCACCGACAGGATCCATCAGGATACCCGCAGCCCCGTGTCCTATCGGCACTCGCTTGACCTCCTTCCGGGAAGCTGCGTCGTAAACGACCAGGTCACCGCCGCGCAAGCTGGTAATGAAAACCAGTTTCCCATCGGGAGAGAACTTCAGCCGGTTGGATGCAAGGATGTTCGCATCGATTGTGGCGGTGACTTCCTTGCGCGAGAGATCAATCACCGAAAGCGTGCCGTCTTGCGAGTTGGCCGTCCACAACTCTCGTCCATCCGGCGACACGTCGAACCCCTCGTCTCCGTTTCCCACCCGAATTAAGGTTTGATTCCAGTCCATACCCTGGGGAACCGCCGGCGCAGAGCCGGGCTGCGCAGCACCCGTCGGAGGCCCGTTGACTGGCAGTGCGCCCGCTTCGAGGACGCTCACCGTCCCCGAATTGACATTGGTGGTGTAGATCTTCTTTTCGTCACCGGTAACGTACAACATGTGCGTGCGATTCTGTCCCGTACCGAAAATGCGATCGATGCTATGGGTGGAAGGATTGAATCGAGAAATGGCCTTGGCGCCTTCGGCTGTGAACCAGATATTTCCGCCCGCAACGGCGAGTCCATGCGGCCCGTTCAGCGCGCCCGTGTCGATGTCGGGAAGTGCCTTCTGCGCGACCAGGTCGAGCACAGACAGGGTGTGATAGCGGCCGAAGCCGTAAATAGAGACGTAAGCCCTGGTCCCGTCAGCAGAGGCGATGACCTCATGCGGATCTTGACCCACCGGCAGCCGGGCAATCACCTTCAGGGAGGCTGGGTCGACGATGGCGAGGGTTCGTTCGCGCTTAGAAAGTGCCAGAAGAGTTCGCTGGGGTGTCGATTGCGACACTGCCAATCGATCCGGACACATGAACCCCGCTAACACCGCCCCTAAGAAGAACAACGTCGATTTTTGCCGCATGTCTTAGCTCCGTGCTCGGCTCCGTGCTCGGTTTGTTGGCTGAGTGACATGAAAATCAGGGCATATGTCTCTCGAGGTAAGCCTCGAGAAAACAATCGGCCAACCTTTGTATTCTGGAATCGCTATGCTGTGATGTCCAGCAGTGCGAAGTGCGGTCATACTGCAACTTCCCGTGCTCAATGGGCAGATGTTTCGACTCAAGGACGAACTGAATTTCGAGCTGTTCTGCCGATTCCTTGTTCACGGCGAAACGCACCGCATCCGCAGTGCGCTCCCTGGGCAGCCGGGGGCAAGCATGCGCATATCCGAGATTGCAGGACTCCAGTTCCACCGCCCCCAATTGAACCAGTTCGCCTCCGGGTACAGCACAAGCTCCCCTCCACGCCGCCCCCAGCGGTAGCCGCGCAGGATGAGGCAACGCCAGGTTTTCCGCACGCTCGCTCGGGGAGAAGAAAGGGCAGGCCATGTTGTTTCCTAGCCCCGATTCTACGCATCAGGCGAAACGACTGCTACCAAGTTCTAGCGCTTGGCTGAGGAAAACCGCGATTATCCTGACCGGCCCCAGGTGTTGGTAAACTCCTTTCATGGACCGCACCACAACTCTCGAAGAGATCCTCGCGCAGGATCCAAACAACATTCTCGCCCGCTATGGACTCGCGATGGAATACGCGAACTCCGGCCAGACGGATCGCGCGCTCGAAACATTCCGCGCCCTGCTGTCGAGCAATCCAGACTATCCCGCCGCGTATTTTATGTCCGCCCAAACCCTGGTGAAAGCCAACCGTGTGGAGGAAGCAAGGAAAATGCTGGTGGATGGAATTGCGGCAGCCGAGCGCAAGCGAGATTCGCACGCCGCGTCGGAAATGCAAGGAATGCTCGACGAGCTCGGCTAGACTTCAGCCGCCAATTCTCGCTCACTCGTCAACTTCTCACACCCAGCCGCCGTCAATGATGAAGTTCTGACCTGTGATCATGGCGCTATCGTCGGAAGCGAGGAACAGCACCAGTCGCGCCACATCTTCCGGAACAAGCTCGCGCTTGAGGGCTTGCGCCTTCATGATGTCCGCCAAATACTCGGGAGTCATCCACAAACGGCGCTGCCGCTCCGTCATAATGGCCCCGGGCAAGACGCAGTTCACGCGAATGTTTCCCCCGCCGAGCTCGCGTGAAAGCGTCCGCGTCAACCCCACGATTCCAGCCTTGGCGGTAACGTAGGCCGGCAGCCCGGTGGAAGGAATGATCCACGAAATAGAACTCATGTTGATGATCGAGCCACCGCCAGCGCTGGTCATTCCGGGCACAACCGCCTGAGTAGCAAAAAACTGGTGACGCAGGTTGACTGCCATGCGCTCGTCCCAATACTCAGGCGTTACGTCGGCGGTCGCATGGCGGTCGTCGCGCGCTGCGTTATTTACCAGGCAGCTCACCGCCCCCCATTTCCCCTCAATGTTGCGAATCGCCGAGCGCAGAGCGGTTATGTGGGTGAGGTCGCATTGGATGAAGAGCGGAGCATGGATGAAGTTAGGCTGGAGACTGTCGGCCAGCTTTGACGCGCTCAACACATCCTTGTCGAGGAAAGCCACTCGCGAGCCTTGGGAAACGAAGTGCTCGACCATGGATGCGCCAATACCCGAAGCGCCTCCCGTGATCAGAACCACCTTGTCTTCGAGGCTTGGATATCGCGCATATCTCCCCATGTTCAACATGCGGTGGCTCCCTCAGTACTTACTTAGGTCTTGTGCTTCAGGCTGCGTTTCATGGTGAATTCAACCAGACCAGGAAACAACTGGTACAACTTGATCACCGGATGCATGAACCACGGCACCACCACTTCCCTTTTGTTTTTCAAATATCCGTCGAGCGTCGCCTTTGCAACCCGCTCTGCGCTGATACCGCGAACCGATTTCGGGCGGACCGCCTTGTAATCTCCACCCTGGATCGCATTTACGCCAAAATCGGTGCGTACGTAGCCGGGGCAAACCGTAAGTACATTGATCCCTGAGCTAGCCAGTTCAATGCGCGCAGCCTTCCCGATGGCATTCATCGCAAATTTCGTGCCACTATAAATCGAGTGAAAGGGCAGCGGAATATGTCCGGCAACACTAGAAATGTTGATCAACGCTCCCCCACCCTGCTCTTTCATGACCGGCACAACTGCCTTCATACCTTCTAAGGTGGCAAACAGGTTCGTTTCGAACACCTCACGAGCATCGGCCATGCCCGCCCCGGTGAGGGAAGTCAGGATTCCACGGCCCGCGTTGTTCACCCAGATATCAATGCGCTGAAAATGATGGAGAGTCAGCCCGATCACGCGATCGATTTCTTCCCGATGGCGCACATCGCAGGCCAGGGCCAGGGTTTGCCCGCCCAATCCAATACGCGCCCGCGCGGCCTCAGCTCGCCCTGAATCCCGGGAGAGCAAAACCACCCGTGCGCCGTTTTCAGCGAAGATCTTGGCGATCGCCTCGCCGATTCCCATCGACGCCCCTGTGATGACCGCGACCTTCCCATCCAGTTTCGGTCCCTGCACGGCTTAGCTCCTCTCCAAGGCGGCTTCAAATGCGTCGAGCGACAGTGAACGCAGCAGATTGCGGCGCATGCCTCGCTCTACATCCCCCAACCGGTCGACCGCGGTTGCGAGCCATTCGAAACTCGAGGCTTGCGCCAGCTTCTCGAGTTCGCCCGCGATGTCAGTGTTGCGGACCAGTTGCGGAGATCCGGAATCAAGAAACATCAAATCCTTTAGGAGCGAGTAGGTGCACCCGAGCAGTACTTCTGTCTTCTCCCGTCCTTCCGCGCCGGCGCGGTAAGTCTCCGTCGTCTTGAAAAGCTCGCTGTGCTCACTGGATCGGAGCGCGGTTCGCAGGATGGTCAACGCGTGCTCGCGGGCCTGCTTGTAGGCAGCCAGATCAAAGCTGCGGGCTCGGCCAACGGCGCCTTCGGAAAGCCGCGCCACCAGCATACGTTCGGCGGGCTTCCATTCTGGGCGATGCTTCCCGAGATATTGCGCAATCTCTTCCGTGGAGAGGCTCTTAAGCTGCAACACCATCGAGCGGGAACGAATGGTTGGCAACAACTCGCCGGAATTTTCCGCCAGTAGGAAGATCGTCGCGAACTCGGGTGGCTCCTCGAGTACCTTGAGAAGCGAGTTCGCCGCCTCCTTCATGAACGCCGAGTCGGTGAAGATGAACACTCGTTCTCTCGCCTCGAGTGGGCGGAAGTAGATGTGTGCAATCACCCGGCGCACCTGGTCGACCTTAATCATCATCTGTGGCGGATCGGGCGGAATGACCAGCACATCCGGGTGTGTCTGCACAAACAGCCGCGTTTCCTTCTTCTCGGACTCTTTGAGCGCATCGCGGGCTTCGACAGCCTCGCTACAACGGGCGGCGAGGTCTTCCGCTTCGGCAATGCGAAGGCAGTGGGAGCAGCGACCACAGAAATCCGGGAGACCATCGGTTAAGGGGCGCTCCTGGCAATTCAGCGCGCGCGCCAGCATGGTGGCGAGCGTGTACTTGCCGGATCCAGCCGGACCGGACAGGATCACGCCGTGAGGAAACCGGTCGCGTGCCAGCATCTCGCGCAATTGGTGTACAACTTCGCCGTTACCGTGAAATTGGGAAAAGCTCATGACCGTCTTTGAGTCTACCCTCGCGAGAGCGCCCACTTCACCGGGGTACCGGCGCCCCCGAGCCCCCGCAGTTCGATCGCGCCGTTCACTACTCTCGAGCGATAGCGGTTGCCGTTAACCTCAACCCGCCCAAAACGCTTTAGCTCCTCGGGAGAGAGTTTGATGCGAATGCTGTATGTATTCTGCGTCTGGGGTGCGTACCAGCCCTCGTATCCACTCGCCGTTTTGATAATTCCTATGAGCAGCGATTCAAAGCGGAAGGCTGGAACCGGCAGACTGGGGGCGAGTGCAATGCCAGTCTCGGTAAATTCCAGGCCAAGTAACTTCGCCGCCGAGTAGAGGGGGCAGGCATGGGTATGCATGTTGAGTACCGGAAAATCCGTCCACCCAAAGGGTTTCCCTCGGGTTGTTTCCCCGGGGTGCTTGCTCGTGGCAGAGTTCAACACGTCGGGTCCGCTCCAGGTTCCGTACCAGACCTCGGGGTACACCTCAGCGTGCCGGGCGAAAGAATTCTTCTTCCATTCCTCCCACGCCATGGCCGGATCGACTTTGGCCAGTGCCCAGATAAGCGTTTGGTTGAGTGACGGCCATACTCCGCCCGCAATCGAGGTGCCCGGTTCGGTTGGCCAAGTCCCGTGAGTGACGCGATCCGGGCTGTCATTGATCTGCACAGCGCCAATCGGAGACACCCGCCGCAACTGCTGATCCATGTTCTCGACCAGGATTCGCGTCTGCTCCGGACTCGCGGTTGCGCCGATAATGGCCCAAGGCTGTGGCTCGATCCATAATCCTTTTTCGCCGAGCCATCCGTTGGTTGGTCCCAGCCAGCAGCGCTTGAACCAGTTTCCTGCCCACTGCTCCCGCACTGCAGCACGATGCTCCTCCGCCTTGCGCCGGATGGGAGTCGTGACCCGTTCTTCTTCTCCCGCGTAGGCCAATAGGCGGGCGTAAGAATCGAAAACGTATGCTGCCATCGCGGAATTGAGCACGCTTTCGCCTTTTTCCAGGCATTCTTTGACGTCTTGGGCCGGCACCCATCCCTGCACCAGAGCGTCATTCCAATCATCCTGGAGCATGCGCATGAGTCCGTGTTCGCCGACCTTCACGTCTTCAACCAGATGCTTGTAGCAGCGCGCCAACAGTCCACGAACGGACGCCCGATTCGCACCCTGCCAATGGGCAGCCTTGGCGGCTCCTCCGTACGCGGTAACCACATCGGAATCAAGGAAGTGGACATCGCGGGTAGCCAGCACGTACTCGCTCACCCCCCATAACAGCCACATAGGCATGTCGCTCGAGTTGTCACTGACGGTGGGCATGGGCATTCCATGGCCGACAATACCGTAGGGGATCGAGCCGTTGGGGCGCACTGCTTTCAAGGTGTATCGCAATACTTCCTTCACCAGCCGCGGTTCGGTAAACAGAAACGGCAATACATGCTGCAGCGGATCGCGCGCCGCGCCTTGGAATCCCATGACGTATTGATAAAGGCTGGCCTGGGAAACGATGTGCTCGTGGAAGAAGTCGTCGTAGCTGAACCCGCTGCGCAGCGAACAGTAGTTCCAGGTCGTTTCGCGCTCGACCCAAGGCTCGTCGGGCACGATGAAGCGCAAAGAATTCTTCTTCCACTGGGCGCTCGAGTCGCCCAGTGCGGTTGCCGCGCTCTGGCGATACTTGCTTACCAGCGTGTCCACATCGAAGCCAGAAGCCGCGTAGCCGTAGAGAAACGTGAGTGTCTTGCTTTCACCAGCCTTCAACGAGAACTTGCGTTCAAGAAGCAGGGCGCTGTCGGGCCCGCTCGAAGACAGGGCCCCATCGAGGCTGGCGTTGATTCCGTCTGGCTTCAGCACTCCGCCGGTCCCGAAGAACTTTTTCCCATTCGTCGAAAATCCATCCGCCCGAGCATCGAGCGAGACCAGAAATGTCGAGGGCGGGTTGAGATCGTCGAAATCCGCCCCGTTGGGCAGATCTTTCTCCGGCGCGGCTAAGAACGGATTGGGGTTCTTCTCGAGGAACGCGACCATGCCTTGAAATTGGCGGTCTTCAGCCGGGTCGCGTCCGAGAAACTCTTTTTTTTCGCTTAAGCCGGCCCCGTCCGAGCTTTGGCGGAAGGAATTCGTGAAGCGCATGCCGAAGTCGCGGCGACGATCGTGCACGCTCTTGCCGGTGAAACCTTCCATAAACGAGCGGAAGGAAAACTGATACTGCTGGCATCCCCAATATTCGATCCAGCGGAGGCTGGCATCATTCCCGCCGGAATTGGTGATTGTGACCTGTGAGAGCAAGACCGGATCGTCGCCGAACGGCGCAAAGACGACTTGGTCGATCCCGTAGGGTTCGTCGTGAACCTTCTTGCGAAAATACCCTGCGCCAAATACTCGATCGAAGCTCTTGGCATTGCCCGGATAATAAGTGCTGAGAACGGCCTTGCCGTCGGTCAGATAACCGAACCCGCCAGCGAAGCAGCCATGCTCGGGAGCGTAGTCATTCAAGAATTTAGGCGCGCCTTCATCCTGCCGCACGCGCACGTGACCATAGTTGGACGCCAAGGCGACGATGCGATCATTGCCAATCTGGGAAATGTGCTCGGTCGCGGTAAGAATGCCAGGATTGAGCTCGGTTCGAGCTTTGGGATCACTCGTCTGATTGCAGGTGTAATGAAATGCCGGAAGGCCGAACTCGTCTTCGATCCACTTACCGAAATACCCTGATCCATAGGACCTATCGGACGGCGCCGCACCGGCTCGGGCGTTCTCGGCCAGCATCCATTCCTTCGGTGCGGCTTTCAGAGCGGCCGCGGTTAAGGCAGCACGAGACAGGAACTGCCTCCTGTTAACCGGCATTCTGGATCCTCCTGGGCGAAGTAGCGGAACCTATTCGCGAAAAAACGATCTCAAGGATCTTCGCGTGGGTTTGATCGGGGGTGCCGCGCGCATCGACGAGCGCAACCCGTTGCGGTTCGCGCTTCGCGATTTCCAAATACGCGTTGCGAACACGGGTGAAAAAAGAACGGTTCTCGCTTTCAAAACGGCTCTCGTCGAGAGACTCTGGGCCCCGGTCCCGGTTTCGGCGGCGGGCACGCTCGAGGCTCGAGGCGAGGTCGGAGTCCATCAAGATGGTGAGATCCGGCTGCAGGGCTCCGCACAGGATGCGATGGAGATCGAGAATCGCCGTTCCACCTAGTTTCCGCCCACCACCCTGGTAGGCTTCGCTCGAGTCGGTAAAGCGATCGCAAAGCACGATTTGCCCTGCCCCGAGAGAGGGAAGAATGACTTCGCGAAGATGCTGGGCACGCGAGGCAAACATCAGCGCCAGCTCCGTCGAAGGATCCAGACCCGCGGTTCGGACATCGAGCAGTAGCTGGCGAATGCGTTCGCCAGTCGGGGTGCCACCGGGCTCTCTGGTGGTGACAACCGCCAGGCCACGAGCGCGCAACACCTCCGCCAATCGTTCGAGTTGAGTGCTCTTGCCGCACCCGTCCAGCCCCTCGAAAGTGATAAAGGTTCCGCGCCTCTGGCTCACGGACTCGATGATACCAGCAGCAAAAGGCACCGGCGGCTGCGAGCGAACCCAACGCGTTGGTGCCGGGGGAAGTGACGAACCGATTCCGCCACTGCTATATTCAACGGTTTGGATATGCGCTTCAGGAGACCCCATTGATCTCAGCCCGTGTGCTCGCCGTTTTGGCGGTCGTATTCACAATCAACATCACGCTTCATGCCGCGCCACCAACTGCGCCCAAGATCACTGTTTCCGTGGACGCAACCGAAGCGCCGCGCAAGATGTTCCATTCCCAACTCGTCATTCCTGCGAGCCCGGGAAATCTAACGCTTTACTATCCAAAATGGATACCCGGGGAACATTCCCCGAGCGGCCCCATCCTCTCCGCAGCCGGCTTAAAGTTCACCGCCAACGGACAAATTCTGAAGTGGCGGCGCTCCCTCGACGATGGATGGACCTTGAATGTCGAAGTTCCCCCGGGAGTCAGCGAAGTTCACGCAACGCTGGACTTCCTTTCTGAAACCGAGGCCGACCAGGCGCTCTACAGTTCTGGCCAGTCTGCGACCGGGAAACTCGCGGTTCTCAGTTGGAATCAACTGGTGCTTTATCCGAAGGGATGGACCGCCGACCAGATCAGTTTCACAGCCTCCCTAAGGCTGCCCCCGGGCTGGAAATTTGGCACCCCGCTACCGGTTTCCTCGCAATCCGGAGACGAGGTCCATTTCAATACCGTTTCCTTGTACACCTTGGTCGATTCTCCGGTGCTCACGGGCGAGTACCTGAAAACCGTGGACTTGAACGAGGGGCAGACCCCGCCCGTCCACCTGGATGTCGCCGCCGATAGTTCCATCGCGCTAGAACCGCCTTCTGAAGTTTGGGACCATTACCGCAACGTGGTGAAGCAAGCGACAACCCTGTTCGGCGCGACTCACTATCGCGACTACCATTTCCTGTATACCTTGAGCGATCACGTCGCGCATTTCGGGCTGGAGCATCATGAATCGAACGACAGCCGAGTAGAAGAGCGCACGCTGATCGATCCGCAGCTCCGCATGCTGCATGGCTCGCTGCTCACTCACGAATATGTGCACTCTTGGAACGGGAAGTACCGCCGCCCTGCGGACCTCATCACTCCCGACTATCAACAAAACATGCGCACCGATTTGCTGTGGGTCTACGAAGGCTTGACGGAGTATCTCGGCGATGTCCTGGCGGCGCGCAGCGGCATCTGGACCCCGGAGCAATATCGCGACAATCTGGCAAGCGTGTTTGCCGATATGGATCACCGCACCGGCCGGAGCTGGAGCAACCTTCAGGACACCGCAGACTTCGCTCCGGAGCTCTATGACGGCCCCCATCCGTGGCGTTCCTGGAGACGGGAAGTCGACTTTTACGATGAGGGCGAACTGAATTGGCTCTGGGTGGACGCGATCATTCGCCGGCAGTCGAAGGGAACCAAGTCGATCGACGACTTCTGTCACCTGTTTCACGGCACACCCAGCTCTCCCCCCATGGTCAGAAGCTACACCTTTGACGAACTGATGAATGCGCTCAACCAAGTGGTGGCTTACGACTGGCGTGGCTTCTGGACCGAACGGCTGACCACGCACAATCAGCAAGCTCCGTCGGGAGGGATCGAGGATAGCGGCTGGAAAGTCGTCTATGACCGGAACCGCAGCGATATGGTGCGCGCGCGGGAAGAGGACGATCGCGAACTCGATGCCTCCTATTCGGTCGGCCTGCTCCTCAAAGAAGACGGCCTAGTGGTGGACGCCATCGAAGGCATGCTGGCGACCCGCGCCGGTATTGGGCCAGGCATGAGTGTGGTTGCGGTGAATGGCCGGCGGTTCACGCCGCAGGTTTTCCGCGACGCCCTGGCCTCCGGCATGAACTCGAAGGAACCGCTTCAGTTGTTGGTTGAAAATACGGACTATTTCCGCACCTTCAATCTCGACTATCACGAGGGCGAGAAGTATCCGCATCTCATACGCGATGAGAGCAAGCCGGACCTGCTGACGGCCATTGTGAGCGCGCACTAGGACTCGGACTAGAGGCTGTCCTCAACCCCTGCGAAGAGGTCCGTCTCCTGGCGGATAGCGCCAGCCTTACTGGACGCGGCAAGGTGAAAAAGCTCCCGGCCGCCCCCTCTCTCGACGCTTTGCTCGAGCAAAGGAAACAACGGCGCTTGCGTCGCATGCGCTCTGAATGCGGCCAACTTGCCTTCCAGGTGATCCTTGATGTCGATTACAGCGGTCGTCGGCGGCAGCATGATTGGCTGCCGGTCAGGAATCACAAAGTCGGCCGTTCCGTAATAAAGCTTTTGCGCGCGATGGGGTTTAATCTCGGCATTGAACTGATCTGCGTAGCGGTTGGTTCGCCCCGCCCATTGAAAGGCTAGGGCAGCGAAAATGCCGGCGATCCCGTGATCCGGATGTCCGGTGAGCCCCCCATCGGCGCCAAAAGTGGCAACAACTTGAGGCCGGAAACGCCGAATTTCCAGCGTCAGGGCATACACCACCCGGTTGAGGTTCTGAAGATAGAGCTGGCCGTCGGGGTAGTCGTAGATCACCGGATGAGCCACCTTGAGAATCTGGCATGCGGAGGAGAACTCTTGTTTCCGGAGTTCGGCAAGTTCCCGATCGCTCTTGGCCGGGCCCCTATGGCTCCCCGCCTGACCCGGCGTCAGGCAGACGACCGAGGTTTCAACCCCGGCAGAATGATATTTGAGTAAGCTTCCGCCGAAGTTTCCTGCCTCGTCATCCGGATGCGCGGTCACGCACATGAGTCTTAACATGCGGTGATTGTATCGGAGTAGACCTCGCTAGGCAGCGGTGTGCAGCTTCCTGCACAACCTGCGCAAAGCCTGCGCTCGGGAGAAAAAGCTTCGCCAAATAAAGCATCCAACATAGAATGAGGGAACTCGTGGCCCCATGCACGTTCTGATCACATCGGACACGCTGAACGGTAATTGGACCTATACCCGCGAACTTGTGTCTGGACTGATCACTCGCGGCTTACGAGTCACCCTGGTGAGTTTTGGCGGAATTCCACTGCCTGAACAGACGGCGTGGATGGAACGGCTTTATGGCCTGACCTACCATCCCACCGCCTTCCGTCTGGACTGGATGGAAGAAGGCCAACACGATTTCGCCGATGCTTCGGACTACCTGTGTTCAGTCATCCGGGAGTCGAAGCCCGACCTGTTCCATTCGAACCATCTTTGCTACGGAGCCTTGCCGGTTGAAATTCCCCGCGTGGTTGTCGCGCACGGCGATCTGATCACCTGGTGGCAAGCCGTGCATGGACGCGAACCAAAGCCGAGCACATGGTTGCGATGGTATCGCGAGACCATTTCAGAAGGAATCGGTGCCGCTTCGGTCGTGGTCGCTCCGAGCGAGTGGCTGTTGAATTCTGTACGCGCCTGCTATGGTCCTGGCGCCCGCGAGCTCGTCATTCATCACGGCCGCAATCCCATTTATTTCAATCCCTATACCGCGAAAGAAGACTCGGTACTGGCTGTCGGACGCCTGCTCGACCCCGCCAAACAGGTTGGGCTGCTGACCCAGCGCATGCAGCCATTTCCCGTCTGCATTGTGGGGGAGGAGGAACCACCGGCCAATCTCGCGGTTCGCGCCGATGTTCGTTTCCAGGACGGGAGCAGCGGCATCGCTTTTCGGGGACCTCAGTCGGAATCGCAAATGCGGATGTTGAACAGCAAGGCAGCAATTTTTGCCGGGACCTGCCGCTATGAGCCTTCCGGCATGAATATTCTGGAAGCCGCTTTGTCGCGGTGCGCCCTCGTTCTGAACGACATTCCTTCGTTGCGCGAATTGTGGGGAAACGCCGCACTTTACTTCGAGACCAACGATCCCGAAAGCCTCGCCGACACCATCCGTATGCTGAGCGACGATCCTCAGCTCCGCCGCAATTTTGCCAACCGCGCCTTTCAACGGGCGCGCGAGTGTTTCAATGCACATCGCATGACCGACAACTATGTGCAGCTCTATCACAGCGTGATCGCAAAGAAAGCAGCGGCGGCATAGTCTCGGCCTCGCGACAGCCCGCCGGGCGAGGCGAACTCCGTTCTGCCTTGACACACACGCCGACTCAACAAACTGATATGTTGGAAGCAACAATCATCCGGAGGATCGATGGCCGCAATCAAAATTACCGTGAGACCGAACGGGCCCTATCGCGTGGAGGCTCCCGAAGGCTCAGTAGAACTGGTCGATGCTCAAGGCAACAAATATGACCTCACCGGCAAGACCGCCTTCTCGCTCTGTCGCTGCGGTGGTTCGATCAACAAACCATTCTGCGACGGAACCCACAGCAAGATTGGATTTCAGGGTGCAGAACTTGCGGTGCAGAAGGCGGAAGAAAGTGGACCGAAGCCTTAGTCGTCCGACTCTTGCGCCTTCAGCTGGGCGGCCTTGCGCTGCGCTTCCGCGGCTTCGGCTTTCATCCCCTTTGCCTGATAGGCCTCTGCTAAACCGGACTCCAGGTAAAAATCGTCCCCTGCCTGCTGCTGGCCGGCCAGAAAGGCTGCCAATGCTTGGTCGTACTTCTTTAGCTTGAGATACGAATTTCCCATCTCGTAAAAGGCACCGCCAGCGGCAGGATCGAGTTGTGTGACCGTCTTGAATTCCTCGATCGCAGCCTGCTGATTCTGTTCGGCAGCCAGCGCCAGGCCTAAGCCATAATGGGAATCGGAATCTTTCCCGTTTAAGGCGATGCGGCTGCTGAAAAGCTTCTTCGCCTGGTCAATTTTGTTCTCGCTCAGATAGTTAATCCCAAGCTCGTAGTTTGCCCACCGATTGTCTGGCTCGATCTGCAAGATACCCTGCAGTTCCCGTTCCGCCTCACGGTATTGCCCAGCCCGTTGATAAGCGGTTGCCAATGCGAAATGGCCGGTAATGAACTTGGGATCTTTGCCGACCAGCTGCTTGAGTTCCGCGATGGCCTCGGGATTCTGCCTCTGACCGAGCAGCTGATAGGCCCGGCTGTTGCGAGCTTGCGCTCCTCTTGAATGCTCGAGCCAAAGCCAAGCTCCGCCAACCAGAAGGGCTACGATCGATAGGACTGCGACCCGAGCCACCCCGGCATTTCCCCCGGAGGCTGCCCGCGCGATCAGCACTCCCAAAACCAAGCCGGCGGCGAGTCCGCCGACATGCGCTGCATTGTCGGTGGTACCGGACAGTACCCCGAAGATCAAGTTGTAGGCAAGGAATGCGAGCAAGCCGCTCACCTGACTCCCCATCATGGAACGGGGCAGGGAGAATTCGCCATATTTGATGGAGGCGAGCAGGGCACCGGCAAGGCCAAAAATGGCCCCCGATGCGCCCGCGCTAACTCCGTTGGGGTGCCACCAGATGCTCGCGACGCTCCCGCTTACCCCGCAAATCAGGTACACGGCAGCGTAGGTCCAGGAGCCGTAGAGGGGTTCGGCGAGCGTGCCTAAGCTCCACAGGCACCACATGTTCAGCGCGATATGAATGAAACCTATGTGAAGGAAGACGTTGGTGAAAAGGCGCCACCAATCGCCTGACAGGGTCAGTTGAGCCGCGTTCGCTCCCCAGTGCACCAGGTCGTGCGAGGTGGGGTCCGTTACCGAGACTCCTGAGAGCACCATTCCCAGAAAGACCGCTGCATTGATCCCGAAGATTGCCTGGGTTACGGGACGCCCGCCCGCGTGGCGAAGCCAAGGTGCCGGCATGACGCGCTGCACCGCGTCTTCGGAGGTCTCGCCGCGCTTGGCAGCTTCATATTCCAGGCACCACTGGCAGATCTTCTTGCCAAAGGAGAGTCCCGGCAGATTGCGGCCACACTGTGCGCACTTCGCCATAGCCGTCGTGGGGGGATATCAGCAGTTTGCCACGTCTCGGACGAATTCGGGAGAGAAAACGCCGAGCCACAATCCGCTTCTGATGAATCAGTGAATTGTCTTGGTTTTACGCGACATGTAGTCCATCAACAAGTATTGGCCGAGGGTGTAGGGCGTGGTGAAATACGCCTTTCCCCGGCACATTTCCGTAACTTTCTGAACAAACTGAACCAGTCCGTAATCGGACGCCAGCATAAAGGTGTTGATCATCACCCCCGAGCGCTTGCACTTTGAGACCTCTTCGAGCGTCTGGCTCACAACCAGAGGATCGAGTCCAAATGCGTTCTTGTAAATGCGGCCATCCTCAAGGGTTAGCGCCGAAGGCTTGCCGTCGGTGATCATCACAATCTGCTTCATGTCCTTGCGTTGACGATCGAGAATTCTTTGAGCCAGCCGCAAGCCTTCCCGCGTGTTGGTGTAGTAGGGTCCCACTTTGACGCGAGCGAGCTGCGACAGAGGTACCTCTTCGGCGGAGTCATGAAAGAGAACCAAGGAAAGCGAATCCCCCGGATATTGCGTCCGCAGCAGGTGAGACAAAGCCATCGCTACTTTCTTCGCGGGGGTGAAACGGTCTTCGCCATAAAGAATCATGGAGTGCGAGCAGTCGAGCATCAGCACCGTCGCACACGACGACTGGTACTCGCACTGATGCACCTGCAGGTCAGAGTACTCGATATTCAGAGGAAGGCTCAGGCCCTCACGCTGGATCGCGCTCGACAGTGTCGCCGTGATGTCGAGGTTCAGCGTGTCGCCAAATTCATACTGCCGCGAAGCGCCGCTCGCCTCAATGCCGGTAGCCATGTCGCGGGTATCGTGACGCCCAAAACTGGACTTGCCCAGGGATCCGAGTAGGTCGCGCAACGCCTTGTACCCAAGAAAGTCCAGGCTCTTATCGGTAATTTCGAATTTGGCTTGTGGTTGTGCTTCTCCCAGCCGCCCGCCGGGATTGGACGCCTTCGAGGGATCCTCGGGCTGGTCGATGCTGATGTAGTCCTCCTGCTGCAAACGCTCCATCAACTGCTCGATCAGTTCGTCAAGCGTTCCTTCCATTTGCATTTGCTCGAGCTGTTCCCGCATTTCCTCGGGCAGCATGTCGCTGTTCATCAAAGCCTGCTCGATGGCCTGACGCAAATCCTCGACGGTTTGATCTCCCTCGGGCATCTCGTAATAAGAGAAGTAGTTTTGATATCCGCTCTGCAGCAAGTAGTCCGCCAAGGCGCCAAGCAGGTCTTCCATGCTCATTTCGCCGGCGGGATCAGGAACGTATTTGGAGTAGCGGATGCGCTTCATACAACCGGCTAGTTCAACGGCCTTCGCGGCCGGTACTGCCCCTCTTCGCGCTCGTAGGGCTTTTCGGCGATGCGAGGCTGCTTTTCCCCAGCGGTGAACACGCGTTCCTCGTTACGGCCAATGCGCTTGTGCGCATGCAAGCCTTCGAGCACAAACTCGGCAGCTGAAACCTGGGCTTCGGAGGAGTCCTTGGGACCAACATTCAGGCGCGTAAGTTTGTCCATCAAGCCCTGGATCCCGCGAAGGGTTTGCACGATATCGTCGGCCGGGGCGTTGTCGGCGACTTGAATCTCTCCTCCCAAATCGAACCACTGGATCACTTGCTGCATATTCGCGCCCTGGAAGTACTGATCGTAGGTCTTTCCGATCGCAACCCGAATCAGCTCCCGCCCGACGAAATCGGCGCCTTTCACTTCGCCTTCATATTCCAGTTCCAGTTTGCCGGTAATGGCAGGCAACGCGGCATAGATATCGCTGACGCGGGGAACGACAACTTTTTCGTGGTGGCGAATCGCTCGCAGCTCCGCATTGGAGATCACGTTCTCCAGGGCCGAGATGGGAAGTCGCTGGCTCACCCCTGACCTTTTGTCGATCTTCTTGTCCTCCCGCGCCGCGAAGGCGATTTGCTCGATGACTTCGCGAACGTATTTGGGGACGGTCAGCTGGTTCCCGTCACGCGCGGTCCATGCCTCTTGCGCAGTAATCGCAATCCCCTCTTCCACCGTAGCCGGGTAGTGGGTGCGAATCTCGGAGCCGATACGGTCTTTGAGCGGGGTAATAATCTTGCCGCGAGCCGTGTAATCTTCCGGATTGGCGGAGAAAACCAGAGCGATGTCCAGAGGCAAGCGTACGGGATAGCCTTTGATCTGAACATCTCCTTCCTGCATGATGTTGAATAGGCTGACCTGGATTTTGCCGGCAAGATCGGGCAATTCGTTGATGGCAAAAATTCCACGGTTGGCGCGAGGCAAAAGCCCGTAGTGCACCGTCAACTCGTTGGCCAGCTCGTATCCACCCCGCGCCGCCTTAATCGGATCGATGTCGCCGATCAAGTCCGCGACCGTAACATCAGGTGTCGCGAGTTTCTCGACATACCGGTCGTCTGGCGTGAGATAGGCAATGGCTGTCGACTCTCCGCACTCAGCAATCAGATCCGTACACCGGCGGCAAATTGGAGCGTAGGGATTGTCATGAATCTCGCATCCCGCTACGTAGGGCAGACGCGCATCGAGAAGCGAGGTTAATGCCCGCAGAATTCGGCTCTTCGCCTGACCACGCAATCCCAATAGAATGAAATTATGGCGAGACAAAATCGCATTCACGATCTGCGGGACAACCGTGTCTTCATATCCGACAATTCCCGGAAAGATTGTCTTGTCCCCACTCGCTTGCAGGCGCGCAATCAAGTTGTCGCGCAGTTCCTGCTTCACGCGGCGGGTTCGCAGTTTTTCTTCTGGGAAGGGGCTTCGGCGAAGCTCGCCGAGAGTGCGGGGAAGACTCATCGCATACTCCACGAAACAACCGTAGGCCCGATTATACGCCGCTCGCCGCGTCTAACTGACGTGACCGTTACCGCCGGCTTTCCGCTTGGCGCGGGCATTCCTCTGCAATACGGGCAGGATGCGTTCGAAAAAAGAAATGATGGCCTGCATGCGCTCGCGCTCGGAGTTCATCTCAAGCAGTGCCTGCTGAAAGTCGGGATCGAAGGGCAGCGAACCGGCAAGCCGATATGCCAACTGCGTGGTGTCGATTTCTTTATGACTCTCGGTTTCGGCCCCTGCGAGTTGCATGATTTCATCATGCAGACGAAGGGCGGTTTCGACGTCGGTTTTTGCGGCTGCTTCCGGGTCATCCTCGAGGAAAAATACGTCCGCCTGCAGAAACGATTTTTCCTGGTTGGTCTCGAGAACTTCAAACCGGCGCTTGCCTTCGGTAAGGATGTCCGATCGCCCGTCCGGATAAGTCTTCATCACCTGAATGATCTCCGCCGTACAGCCGATGGTCGCCATGGTGTCATCGTGCATGCGGATGAGCCCAAAGTGCTTCTTCCCGTCCACGCATTCCTTGATCATTTCCTTGTAGCGAACCTCAAAGATGTGCAGCGGCAGCGGCACTCCCGGGAGCAACACCAGGTCGAGCGGAAACAGAGGAATCAGCATGTTTGCCTAGGGTCTTTGTGGGAGACAAAATGCACTGCTGGGACCCGATTCTCCACAGCCCTACTGGAGTATACTGCGCTCAAGACTTGAACTTTAATTCTCTAGGAAAACGGCAATCATGAACTTACGAGCGGTCGAAGAGGTATCCACCCAGGTTCCGGCGGACGATTTTCAGGCTTTGGAAGACAAGGTTTATCGCACTATTGAGTTATACAAGTCTGCCCGGGAGGCGCGGTCCATCGCAGAACGGGATGTCGAGCGCCTGCGCGAGCAGCTTGAGCAGCGAGAAGAAGAGGTTGAGACCCTGCGGCGCGAACTGGTTTCTCTTCGCAAGGACCGCGAGTTGGTACGGTCCCGCGTAGAGAAAATGTTGGCCCAGATCGACCGCATCGAAGAACCGGCCGCAAGCTGAAACGGATGTCAGGAGCAACCATGGCAACTGCCACCAAACACCCACACATGCAGGATGCCTCCAATGGCAGCGTTCGCGTGGAGATTTTCGACCAGGGCTATAACCTGCGCGGCACCGACCCGGACTATATCCTGAAGCTTGCCGAATACGTGGACACCAAGATGCGGGCAGTTTCGCAGCAAACCCACACCGTGGATACGGCCCGTTTGGCGGTCCTCGCCGCAATCAACATCGCTGACGAATTCCACATGCTGCGCAAGAAGATGGATGGCGGAACTCCCGATTCATCACGCCGCGCCAGGCAATTGCTTAATGCTTTAGATGAAGTTTTGGATGAAAGGCGTCGCTGAAGAGCTAGCGTGCTTTTCTCTGAAATGAGGCTTCCCCGCCCCGCCGGGCGATCGAAGTAAGCACTAACTCCGCTTTCAACCCTCGACTCTTCAGAAGTGCCTCGATCCGCGCCTTGGTCTTTTCCGTTGCCGACTTCGGGTTAAGAAACATGAGCACCGAAGGGCCCGCCCCACTCAGGGCAACCCCCAGGATCCCGTCTTCTGGATCCAGAGTTTCAAGCGCTGGTAGAAGAGGACATAATTCCGCGCGATAGGGCTGGTGAATGCGGTCTTCGAGCGAGGATGAGAAAAGTTTTTGGTCGCCCTGAAACAAAGCAGCCAGGAGCAGCATCGAGTTCTGAATATTCGTGACCGCATCGGCACGCGAATATTCCGGAGGCAGGACGGAGCGTGCCTTCTCGGTGGACAGGGGTTCTTGTGGAATGGCCAGCATCAATGGCCACTGGCCCTTGGGAACAAATCGCGCCACGTGGGCGTCGGCTTCGCCGAACATCCTGGCCACGGTCACGCCCCCCATCCAGCATGCGGCTGCGTTGTCCGGATGATGCTCCCGTTTCGAGGCTTCCCCTACAATGCGGGCGCTGTTCCAGCGGAGGTGGCCGAAGCGCACGGCGAGAGCGATGCCCGCCAGACGGGCGGCCGCCGAGGATCCGAGCCCTTTGCCGATGGGAAAACCGTTGTGGATGCCCAACCTGAGAGCCGGAGCAGGCTTTTTCTCGCCGGCGAGAACGTCTTGATAGGTCTTCACAATCAGGTGATTCTCAAGGGCACCGCAGATCTCCGGATCGTGACCGGTGGCATCGATTGAGTACTGTTTAGCGCGCGTTGCCCGAACTCGAAGAGCCAGGTTCATGGCCAGGGCGGCGGCGTCAAAGGCCGGCCCCAGGTTGGCCGAAGTGGCTGGCAAGCTGATGGTGAATTCCGTCGTCTTCGAACCAGTATCGGGCGCCATGGTAAGGTACTCGCATTGTCAGGCTGCCGACTGCAGCAGCTTGATGACTGCATCCACGCTCGGTTCTAGCACTAGGGGAGAGCGCTCGAACGGCTTTAGGCTTCTCGTCTCCTCCTGGTAGCGGGTTCCATCGAATAAGTCACCCCGATGAAACTTCAAGGTGAAGTCGGCATCTTTCAGCGTGTGCCCCGTGAGCACCAGAACCACCGTCTCATTCGGCTTCACAAATCCTTGTTTCACGAGTTTCTTCAGCCCAGCCAAAGTCACAGCCGATGCCGGTTCGCACCCGACGCCTTCGGCGCCAATCTCGGCCTTGGCCAGCGCAATTTCGGTTTCGCTCACCTGCTCCACCGTGCCACCGCTTTCCCGAATCACCCGCAAGGCTTTTTTCCAGGAAGCCGGGTTGCCGATGCGGATGGCCGTGGCCATCGTTTCCGCATGCACTGGAATCAACTTCTCGCCACCGTTCTCGCGCACGGATCGAACCAGCGGATTCGCTCCTTCTGCTTGCATGACGGAAATCTTGGGCAGGCGTGAGATGAATCCCAGCTGCTTCATCTCGCGCAGAGCTTTGCCCATGGCCGAGGAGTTCGCGAGGTTCCCTCCGGGAACGATGATGTGATCCGGAGGCTCCCAGCGGCGTTGCTCCAGTAATTCGAAGGCCGCAGTTTTCTGCCCTTCCACCCGATACGGATTCACCGAGTTCAACAAGTAAACCGGCATGCGTTCGACAACTTCGTTCAATACCCGGACGCAGCCGTCGAAGTCGGTTTTGAGCTGAACGGTGATGGCCCCATAATCGAGTGACTGCGAAAGTTTGCCCCAGGAAATCTTCCCGTCGGGAATGAGTACGAGCGATCGCAGGCCGCCACGAGATGCGTAGGCGGCCATCGATGCCGAAGTATTTCCGGTCGAGGCACAGGCTACCCACTGGTACCCGGCAGCGCGGGCGAACGATGCGGCCGCCGTCATGCCGGTATCTTTGAACGAGCCTGTCGGGTTCATGCCCTGGTGCTTGGCATGAAGAGATTGGATTCCCGCGCTTTTGGCGCAGTGCGGCAACTCATAGATGGGGGTATTGCCTTCGCGGATGGTGATGATTTTCGCTTCGGCGATCTCCGGCAGCACCTCGCGAAAGCGCCAAACACCGCTTTGATCAATGGGTTCAAAGGACGACTTCCGGCTGAGCCAGAGCTTCTTGAGGGAAGCGGCATCGAGCCCGTACGGCCCAGCCTGCTCCCAACCGGGGAAAACGATCTCGAGCAAATCCCGGCAAGTCTCGCAGCGGAAACGGTCAGGCAAAGCCGTCCGCCCGCACCCGATGCACTTGAGTTGAGACACACTGACGTCTGTCTTGGTCGCCGGTTCAGTCATTTGTCGGAACCATAAGGATAGCAGAGCAGATGGCTCGATCGGCTTCTGCTCTCGACCTTTCCACTGCTTGTCTCATCGGCGGAGGTAGTCGTCGGTTCTTCTGATCCAGTCCATGCGCGGAGGATGAAAGATGTCGAGGCTGACCGTGTCGCGCAGAGCCTTGACCAGGTGTGGCAGGTGCGGCGGAATGGTGAGTACCTCACCTGCCCGCACAATGGTGTCCTTGCCGCGAATCGTGAACTTTAAGACACCCTCGATCACGTAGGAGAGTTGCTCGTTGTGATGGCTATGCAAGGGAACGACGCATCCTTTTTTGAGCAGAATGCGCGCGAGCATCACCTTGCTCCCGGTAACAAGCTGCCGTTGGAGCAGAGGATTCAGCGTCTCAAGCTCGACCTTGGTCCATATATGACGCTTGGCCTGGCCGGGCGGCACAGCTTTCGAAGATTTGCCGCCCTTCCGCGATCGAGATTTCTTGGTAAGCCCGGCCATAGGCACCTCCGACCTTGGTTCGTGTCCGCTTGCTCGTTGCAACCCTCAACGTTACCATTTCATGATCGCCCAGGAGAGCACTATGGCAAAGCATCGTTTTCGCCCGGAAACCGAAGCGGTTCGCGGCGGGGCAAACCTCGATAAGCAAAATGCGCCTGTGTCGGAGCCGATTTATCAGACCTCGACCTTTCAGGTAACCGATTCCGAGATGCAGGTACGCGTGACCAACACCGATATGTTCTACACGCGTTACGGCAACCCGACGCACACCGCGGCAGAGAACCGAATTGCCGAACTCGAAGGGGCGGATGAGGCTCTGCTGTTCGCCTCCGGCATGAATGCCATCACCACCGTGCTGATGGCGCTCATGAAAGCCGGCGACCACATCGTCGCGCAGCGGGACATCTACGGTGGCGTGACCAAGTTCTTGTCTGGTTGGCTACCAAAATTCGGCATTGAGACCACATTTGTCGATACCACCGATTACGATCAGCATGTCCGCGCCATTCGGCCGAATACGAAGCTCTTATATTTGGAGTCTCCCACCAACCCAACCTTGCGGATTGTCGACCTGCGAAGGACGGCGGCCATCGCGCGCGAGCATGGACTGATCAGCGCAATCGATGGCACGTTCGGCACCCCTATCAATCAACGGCCAGTCGACTTTGGAATTGATCTCGTGCTGCATTCCGGAACCAAGTATTTCGGTGGTCACACCGACCTGATTTGCGGCGTGGCTGCTGGCCGCAAGGATCTGATCGACGCCATTCGCAGTACCAGAACGACGCTCGGCGGAGTCATGGATCCCCACGCCGCTTATATGCTGCTGCGCGGGATCAAGACGCTCGGGGTTCGCTTGGAGCGCCAAAATGCAAGTGCTCTGCGCATCGCCGAATTCCTGACGGCTCACCCCAAGGTCCGGTCGGTCAATTACCCATTCCTCCAAGACCATCCGCAGCGCGCACTGGCAATGCAACAGATGAAGGGGGGTGGGGGTGTCTTGAGCTTCGAAGTCGAAGGCACGGGTGAAGATGCCAAGCGTGTCAGCGAAGCGCTGCAACTGTTTACCCTCGCGCCGAGCCTGGGAGGGGCCGAGTCGCTGGTGTCCATTCCTGTGCTCACCTCGCATGCGATGATTTCCGCCGAACATCGGGCCAAAATGGGAGTCAGCGAGCAACTGGTTCGGCTGTCGGTTGGAATCGAGCACGTAGAAGACTTGATCGATGATCTGGATCATGCCCTCTCGGTCGCGGTTCGTGCACCAGATCAGGTCGCAGTCGGTTAGATCGATCAAGGTAAGGCGGTTCGGCAGAGAAGCCTGCCCGTCTCCAACGACTTCGCGGGCGATTTCGCGGGCGATTTCGCGGGCGATTTCGTGGGTACGAAGAGAACCATCGAGTCACTCGGCAGCAAGCCGTCGGTTCGAGGTTCGTTCTGAATGGTTTGGGCGATTTCTACCCCTGGCTTTTCTCGCGCCCAGACCCCACGAGAGTGCTATTTGTTAGGCTTGTCGGGGTTTACCGAGCCCACTTCAAGCACATTTGAGTCATCCAACAGACTGGTTGGGAGGAGGTTCAAGGCTTATGAAGCGTCTGCTTAAGTGGATCGCCATTGTCATTGCAGTTCTGATCGTTGTCGTCCTCGTCCTGCCTTTCTTGATCGATGTCAATATGTTCCGGCCGAGAATTGAATCGGAACTCACCAACGCTCTCGGGCGCAAGGTGACGGTCGGCAATCTCAAGTTATCGCTGTGGTCGGGCAGCCTGGCAGCTGACAACATCGCCATCGCAGATGACCCTGCGTTCTCGAACCAGCCATTTGTGCGAGCGGAGGCTCTCAATGTAGGCGTGAACCTGATGCCACTGGTGTTTTCGAAGACGCTTGAGGTGCGCGACATCACACTGACGCGTCCTCAGGTGAGTCTGATGCGAACGCCGCAAGGCAAATGGAACTTCTCAACCTTAGGCAGCCAACCGGGTGGGAGTGCTTCGGGCGGAGCACAGACTGCGCCCTCGTCCCCGGCGAAGAACCAATCGGCATCGTCTAAGCCAACCGCGAATCAAACCCCGCCGGCTGGGAAGGCCTCGGCTCCTTCGCCGGGCGAAAAGACGCAATCCGAACAAGGCCTCGAACAGAATCTTTCCGTCGGTGCTTTGAACATCCGCAGCGGCCAGATTACGGTGGCGGACACCACCGCATCCTCCCGGGCTCGGGTTTACCGGAACGTCGACGTAACCGTGAAGAACCTCTCCTTCAATTCGCAGTTCCCATTCACGCTCTCCGCGGACCTGCCAGGCGGCGGCAATGCAAAACTCGATGGCACCGGCGGACCTGTAAACCGAAGCGATACCACTCTGACTCCCCTGCAAGCGAAAATCTCCGTCAACCAGCTTGATTTGGCGAAATCTGGCTTTATTGATCCGTCCTCGGGCTTTTCGGGCTCGGTCGATTTCTCCGGCAACATCGAGTCGGACGGAACTAAAGCGCGCAGCATGGGAAACGCTACCGCGAGCGGCCTCAAGCTTTCGCCCAAAGGAATGCCCGCTTCAAAGCCAGTGGCTCTGAAATATGCGACCAATTATGATCTCCAGAAATCCACGGGGATCCTTACCCAGGGCGATGTCTCCCTCGGGCATGCCAGCGCCAAGCTCAGCGGAACCTACGACGTTCACGGACCGAATCCCGTGTTGAACATGAAGCTGAACGCCGACAACATGCCGGTAGAAGATCTCCAGGTTCTCCTGCCGGCGCTGGGCGTTGAGCTTCCCAAGGGTTCCTCGCTACAAGGCGGAACGTTGACTGCCGACTTGACGATCAATGGCCCGGTCAATGCCTTGAACATCACCGGGCCCATCAAACTGGCGGACACGAAGCTCGCAGGTTTCGACATGGGATCCAAGCTGTCGGCTATTTCCGCCCTGAGCGGCGCAAAGACAGGTCCGGATACGACGATTCAGAACTTCAGCTCCGACGTGCACTACAGCCCGAGCGGCATCCAGACACAGAACATCAGCCTGATTATTCCGGCCATCGGCACCATCACTGGAAGCGGCACCATGAACCCCCAAAACGCGCTTGACTACCATATGAATGCTGCTCTGAATGGAGCGATGGTGAGCGGTTTGTCGAAAATGGCGGGCTTGAGCGCCGCCGGCACCAGCATCCCATTCTTCATTACCGGCACCGCGGCCGATCCGAGGTTCATGCCGGATGTCAAAGGAATGGTCAACGGCGAGTTAGGGAAACAACTCGGCAACCAACTTGGGAAGCAACTGGGTGGCAACACCCAAGGCGCAGCCGGCACTCAAGGCGTTGTGGACGCCATCGGCGGTCTATTTGGAAAGAAGAAAAAGCAGTAACCAAGAACTGGCAACCGGCGAGATCGCCTCTGAGGCTTCAGACGTAGCCCAAACCCGCCAAACGATCGTGAATGGTCTTTTCCCCTTCGCTGTCGGCAGATCCGCCGGAGGAGGATTTTTTCTCCAGGCGGGCTACGAGGGAGCGTCCCTGCATGGTTTCGGGAATCTCATAGCCGCCAAGATCAAGCAAGGTCGGCGCAACGTCGAGGAGGCGGGCGCCCACGTATTCACCGCTGAGCGGAAGATTCGGGGCCGCCAGAATGAAGGCTCCATACTGCGCGTGATTGCAGCCATCGGGACCGGTGTCGTTCTCCTGAACATGAATGGTGGGGTGGCCAACGGTGCCGATGGAACGCCAATAGAGCTCGCCGAAATGCACGATAAGATCGGGCGCAACGTTGCGAACATTCTGGTAAAGATCCTTAGGCTTGAACACCAGCGACTTCAGCGGACGACCCTTATCGTCGGGGATGGATTCGATCTTGGCCCTCATTTCGTCCTGAAATTCCTCGTACTGGTTCGCGGGAAGTACTCCTTGCGGCTCGCGCCCCTCGAGGTTGAAAAAGACGCGGGCATAATAGCCGCCTTCGCTCCAGACCCGCGTCTTCGTCCAGTTCACATCGAGCTTGTCAAACGGCGTCGGCGCGGCGGGATATTGGTTCAGCACGAGCAAGCCTTCGCGAATCAGCCATTCGTTCATGGCAATGCCGCCATCAAGACGCTGCGCTCCATGGTCGGAGACCACTAGCACAACCGTATCGTTATCCAGCAGTTCCAGGGCCTTGCCGATCTGCTCATCAAGCCACAGGTAGTAGTCAGGAATTGCATTTTGGTAAGGATTCCCCGGCTCGAACAGGACGTGCTTCTCATCGAAATAATTCCAGAAGCCGTGATGCATCCGGTCAAGGCCGATGTCTACGTAATGGAAGTAGTCCCACTCTTGTTCTTTTAGAAGCCAGTGAACGACTTTCCAGTGCTTCTCGCTCATCTTGAAGATTTCATCCTTGAGCCAGTCCTTGCGATCGGTGCGGAAATGCTTCACATCAACCGGATACTCGCCGACGAGTTCATGGATCTTGGTTTTGAGGGCTGGAGGATGGGTAAAGTCGTTCTTGGTCGCATCCGGGGTAAGAAAACACCCGATGCTGATGCCGTTAATCTTCCTGGGGGGATAGTTCGGCGGCACGCCCATGATGATCGAGCGCTTGCCTTCGCGCGCAAGTTGATCCCAAATTGCAAGCGCCTTGATCGAGGCCGAATTGGCGAACCCGAGTTTGTCGTAGGAATAATCAACCCGGTTGCGGAAGCCGTAGACACCGAGGGATCCCGGGTCCTGACTGGTGCACATGCACATCCATGCTGGAACCGTGATGGGCGGATAGACACTTTCTAGACGCCCGTAGGTGCCTGCATCCATCAGCCGGCGAAGGTTTACCAGCCGTTCATCACCGAAAACCACCTCCGGCGCGGCGCAATCGAGTCCAAAAACGCAAATCTTCATTTCAGATTAAGCAACGGCCTTCCATGATTTCAGGAACTGGAACTCCTAAATGATTCAGGATTGTGGGCGCAAGGTCAATGATCGAGGGTGGGGCACCGGGAGCAGCCGGTCTGGTGTTCATGAACAGAATTCCCGGAACCGATTCGGGATCGATGATGTGGTCTCCACTCCATTTGCGTTGATTGTCTTCGATCAGCGACTTCTGAAACCCTCCGACAGCGCTTTGCCACGAGACACGAAACCCGGGCCGAAAGTTCACCAGCAAGTCCGGGGCGTTGACCGCGTAGGAGCCGGAGTAGATTTCCTCCCGGCGGGAGACACTCCTGATCGCTTCACGCTGAGTCACGGGGTCGGCGATCCCCGCAAGTCCCGAGACGATCGCATTCCGCGCGCGCTCGGCCTCGGTTCCCTCCTCCACAATTCCCTCCCGCTCGCGGCCCTTGAAGTTCAGATAAATCCCTCCTAGACCAACCGCGTAAGCGTAAGTCCGCGACCAATCGATCAGGGCGGCGCCCTCTCCTAAGCCCTCGCCCGGGGTCTTGCCGTCCCTGAGGGCAAGCAGACCGTTCTGCCACAACCAGGTGTTCGTATCAAATGAGCGGCGGAAACTATTAAAACCGTGGTCGGAAAGCACGATGAACAGCGTGCCCTCATCCACCTGATCGAAGACAGGTTCAAGCAACTTGTCACAACGCGCGTATTGCTGCTCGATCAAAGTGGAGTACTCTCGCGCAAGGTCTGGTTCGTATCCCGGGTGCTCGGGTTCGCGAAACCGCCAAAGCATGTGCTGAACGCGGTCTGGCGTGTCGTATAGCAGAAAGAAGAAGCCTTCCTTGAGTCGGCCGAGTTCGTAGCGCATTAAGCGCTCTCTCTCCGCGATGACCAGTTCGCACTGGTCAAGGTAGGCCTTCTCGTCGAAGCGGCTGTTATTCAGTCCAGTATGATCTTCGGCCATGCCCAGGGTCGAGAACAGACCGATCTGCCCCGCAACCTCTTTCGCGTAGGCTGACGGGGAAGACACCGGAAATAACGGTGCCGCTGGATCGAAGTTCACGGCGGAGACATAGAACTCAACCCAGGGATCAATTTGCCGCACGTAGATGCGAGCAATCCCCGTTACCGATTGCAACAGGGACAGCTTGAACTTGAAACGAACCCAATCGCTCCATTTGCCTAGGGGGACATCGACGCGCGAGGGACTGCCACCGGTCTCAATCCTTAGCGACTGGGAAGCCCTGTTCCCCGCGACGAGAATCTCGCAAGTGACATCGCCCGCTGGCGACTGCTTCGTATTTCTCGGCCCGATCACCTCGGTCTTGAACTGCGTACCCGAGGGAAGATGCACGACCTGTTCACTCTCCTCGGCCCGCACCCGGTCGTCCTGGGTATAGAAGGTGCCTTTGTTCTGCGCTCCGCGAATATCAGGAACGCCCACGCCGGAGATCATTCGGCCATTGATTTCATCTGGAGGGAAGGTACAGGGACAACGCAGCACAACGCTCGGAATGCCAGCCTCGGACAGGGTCTGCCAGAATGGCACTCCCTTTCTTTGATTCACAACTCTGGGCGGTGCGAACGCGCTTTTCGGAGGCGCAAACCGGCTGAGCGCGGCGTCCGGCAAATAGGTTTTGGGATCGCGCGAAATGAAGTCGAAAATCCCATGCCCCCCGGGATTTGTTCCGGTCGAAAAGGAAGACCATGCCACTGGGGTCTGCGCAGGCGAGGTGGTTTTCAGGCGGGAATACCAGCCCGACCGAAGGATCCGGGCGAGGTTTGGAAGTTCTCCACGTTCGAGCATGGGCTCGACGATTGTGGGTTCCAGCCCGTCGAGTCCAATGACAATTGCCTTCTTGCGCAAATGTTAGGCCTGAGAAGTCGGATTACCTTTCGGCGGGGCAGCAGGTTCGGGTGTCGTACCGCGCACCTTGTGCACGATTTTGAGAAAGGCACCCACGACCTTGTTCCAAAACATCAGGAGGACGCCAATCACCCCGGCGATACCGGAGGTCACAGTCATCACCTGATCGGGGCCAGCGTAGAACGCTAAGACGGGGAGCTGCATAGAGCTATTCTACGGGAACGAGGGCTCCCGGCACCCCGAAAACTTGAAAAACCTTTACCCCGGAGAACATGGAAAGTTCTGAGCTGCTGGTCAGAAGCAAGTCGTGTACGGCTGCACCTGCCCGGTTTTGACCCTATTGAGGACGGTCACGTTATCAGGCGGAGCATACGTCCCATCCGCCTGCAAGGACTGATGCTGCCACTTGACGAGCCCGTAGGGCTGGGCGACGTGGAACTCTTCTTTGTTTTTGCAGTTCTGCAGATTCTTGTCGCAGCTGTACTGATAGCTGATTACCAACGTGTCGAGGTTGGCTGGCAAATCGCCACCCAGGGTTTCCTTGTACGGACCCCAGACCGTGTTCACCACACCACCGAGTTTCTGTGAGATGAAGGTATTACAGTCGGAATGGGTTTCGTAGGTCGTATTCGAAGGCGCGATCGTGATTCTCGATCCCGGGAATCCTCCCTCCGCAAATCGAGGTACCAGCGGCAGGTTATAGTCGCCGAGATTGGGATCATGGAAGACTTTGAACGTACTCGGGTCCGTCCAGTTCAGCTCGGTCACCCACAGATAGATGTAATTGTTGTCGTAAAGCTGAATGTCCCAGGGGAATCCTTGTCCGGTTTTCGTCCAGAAGAAGCGGTCGGATTGCACACTCGTATAGATCGGGTTGGCATTGCCGGACAAGTGGTGGCTAGCCGCCAAGCTTGGATCCATCGTCATCCATGCCAGCATGTCATAGGTCTGGGGCTGGACCGATTGCGCCTGGCCCGGCTGCGATCCCGAAGAAGATGACGAGGAAGACGAACTGCTGGACGAGGAAGACGAACTACCGGATGACGAAGTATTTCCTGAAGCTGCCGAAGAGGAACCTAAGGATGGCGCTGCGGGGTTGATGCCGGCCCCACACCCAGCCAGACACACCGTAAGCAGCAGAAGGACCGAGTACTTCATGCACAGCCTCAGGTATTAGGGGGTGCTTGCGACGTGCTAGCAGGACTGTAGTCGGTTCCTCACCCAGGCAACAGAGTACGAAAGGGAATGGACGAAAGCTGGCCGGGCGGGTTCGAGAAGTTGCAGCAAAAACTGCTACTGCACGTTCAAGGTTACTTGGTTACTGAGAACGCCCGCGAAACTGGCTTGCACGGTAATCTGTAAACCGGCTGAGCCTGCAGAAAGCGTTCCGGTACCGCTGCCGTTCGTGAGCGTTAGATTCGTCGTATCAGACACGACCCAGGTCACCGAACTGGTGATGTCCTGTTGCGTGCCATTGAACGTTCCCATTGCGGTGAAAGTAACCGTGCTGTTGTGCTGAGGAGTGGTGGTCGAAGCGGTCAGTGTAATCGAAGTAGGTGTGCCTGCGCTCACTGTAACTGTAGTAGTCGGAGTGCTTACCGTCCCGGAAGCCGCGCTGATCGTCGTGGTGCAAATGCCGGTGATGGTCTTCACCGGGGTCACTAGACCGGTCGAGCTAATCGTAGCGCAGGCTGTTGTGCTCGAACTCCAACTCACCTTTCCAGTTAAGTTCTGCGTGGAACCATCGCTGAACGTTCCCGTGGCAGCCATCTGCAATGTCTGGGAAGTAGTTATGGTTTGGTCCTGCGGGCCAATCGCGATTGAGGAAAGCGTCGGGTTCACAAAAAAACCTGTACATCCGGTTGCGATGGCTAAAAGCAAAAAGGCGCAACCCGCGGCAATCAGCGAATATCTCCGGTCAAAATTCCGCATAAAGAAGACCCCGCGACAAAGGGCGTTTCAAACCCGTTTCACCCAACAGCTCACAAAAATTGTAGCAGAGAGACTCGGCAGGAAATCGGACACTGTACCAACGTGTGCCACACCCTGCTTGAGCGTAGAACGGCATCTCGGCCTACTCTTGCGGAAGGAATTTCCCGCCATTTTCGGTCGATTCAGCGCTTTCTGGCAGTCCCCCGTCGGGGGCTCGGACAGGATAGAATGTTCTTAGATCGCAATGTCTTCCCGCACTTTTACCCTCGACGAAGCGCAAGATCTGTTACCGGTTCTTGAATCTCTGTTGCGCACCGCCGTTGAAGCAAAGCAGACCATCGAGTCGGTCGAAGCAGAGTTTCAGGCGTTGCAACAGCAAATCCATCTTCGTGGCGGCATGTCCCTCAATGTTGTACACATGGCGTCGCGGAGAGCCCAACGGGACAAGGCCGTACAACGCGTAAAGGACGCGATGGGGGAGATCGATGCCATCGGAGTGCAGGTGAAGGACCTCGATATGGGTCTGCTAGATTTCCCCTGCGAAGTGGACGGACAGCTCATTCTGCTCTGCTGGAAGCTTGGGGAAAAAACCATCTCCCATTGGCATGGGATCAGTGAGGGCTTCGCCGGACGCAAGCCCGTGGATGAGCGGATCATCAAGGCAAGAAGAACCCACTAGACGTTTTCGCCTGCGCAGAACTCCCGCACTACTGAATCTCTAGCATCCTGTCCAGGGCGACCCGCGCCCAATGTTTCACATCATCCCGCACTTTGATCTGGTTCACGACGTTACCGTCCGTGAGATTTTCAAGCACCCAGCAAAGATGTTGAGGAGAGATGCGGAACATCGTCGTGCAAAGGCAGCCGGAGTCATCCAGGGTAATGACCTTCTTCCCCTCCGAGGCGAACTCCTTACCCATGCGGTTGACCAGGTGAATTTCGGTCCCCACGGCGAACGTCGTCCCTGCCGGCGCCTGGCGAATTATTTTCAGCAAGCCCTCGGTCGAGCCAATGCTGTCTGCCTTCTGGCAGACCTCCCACCGGCATTCCGGGTGCACGATCACGCGAACCCCTGGGTACTTTGCCCGCACCTTGTCCACGTGCTCAGGCAGGAACCGTTGGTGAACGGAGCAGTGCCCTTTCCAGAGCATCACCCGGGCTTTCTGCAACCGTTCAGGATCGATGCCGCCATTGAGCATGTACGGGTTCCAGACGACCATTTCGTCAAGAGGAATGCCCATTCTGTATCCGGTGTTGCGGCCAAGGTGTTGATCAGGAAGGAATAGAAGTTTCGGGTTCCTCGAAAACCCCCAATCGAAGGCTCCCGAGGCATTCGACGAAGTACATACCACACCGCCGCGTTCGCCGCAAAAAGCCTTGATCGCAGCCGTCGAGTTCATGTAAGTGATCGGCGTGATGCCTTGACCGGCGTCGCTCGTCAGACCAGCGCGAACCAGGTGCTCCCAGCAATCTTCCACCTGTGTGATCTCGGCCATGTCGGCCATCGAGCAGCCAGCATTCAGATCGGGAAGTACTGTGATTTGGCCGGGCCGGGCCAGAATGTCAGCACTCTCCGCCATGAAATGCACGCCACAGAAGACGATGTACTTACCGCCCGCAGCTGCGGCTTGCTGGGAAAGCTTGTAAGAGTCGCCCCGAAAATCGGCGAAGCGGATGACTTCGTCGCGTTGGTAGTGGTGCCCAAGAATCAGCAGGTCCCTACCCAGAATGTCTTTGGCCGCAGCAATGCGGTCATCCATCGAGCGATCGGGGAGAACGAGATAATTTTCCAGACTGCAAATTTCAGTCGCGGTGCCCATTTTGTCTCGCCTTCAGCTTCGGACAGCGCTTCGCAGCAGGTGGAATCACCTGGCGCTCCGCTCATATCCGAAACGGGGATGTTGAAAGCTTCCAGCGGCTCCAGCGGGCTCGCTGCGGGGGGCCGGGTTTACCGGTTCTCCGCCCAGTCCGCGGGGATGTTGAAGCCGACTAGTAAATCCTTACCACTATTACGATGCACGCAAGCCGCAAAGAGCCTCTTTCTTTTTCAACCCCATTTCAGGCGGCTGCGGGCAACTTGATATTGTGCACTGGGCAGGAACAGAGTGCAAATCGCGCTGCTTGGGCATTCTCGGAGCCGCTTCTCAAGGCCCTACCTGCCCCCAGACGGGTCCGGACTGATTGCTGTGTTCACATCCACATGCAAATGCGTTGCCGGATCGATCCCCGGCGGATAGCAATTCCCATCCGGATTGTAGTTTCGGCACATGCGCGCGAAGTCCTTGCGTCGCGGAGATTGCGTGAACTGCCAAATCTCGGCAAATGGCACCCCGCTTTCGGACGGTTTGGGTTTGGAAAAGGCACATCCCGGCGAGGGCGGACAGACGTCATTGGTGACCCAGTACACGATCCGACGTTCTTCTGCGTTGGCGCGGATGTCTTCCGCAGTCGTGATACTGGTTTTCCCCTCTTTGACGGGGATTCCCGAGCAATACACTCCAGCGCGAAATCCCCCATCGATGACTTCATCGATCCAACGGTAGATGTAGGTTTTTTGTTCCGGCAACATTCGGCCGCCTTCCTCAATGTCGAGAAAGATGACGGCGCCCGAGGGAAAGCCCTCATGCTTGGCCGCGGCAATGGCTGCGAGACCATCCTTTTGCCCAAGTGCGGAGGGATCGCGCCTTAATTCCTTGTCAAGCCGTCCATTGAAGAGCACGAGAAATCCAAATCCGGCAGACTTCAAGACAGTCCTCTTCGCCGCCCAGAGGTTCGAGGTCGCCCCTGGCGGATTGTTCAGCCAGTAGCCCACGTATTCGAAAGTCTGTCGCAAAGTGGGCAAAGAAGCGTCCCCCGGATAGTCATTGCGATCGAAACCGAGATGCGCCGTCTGGCCAACCGAAGCGGTCAGGAGACCAACAACCAGCCCGCAGTTAGCCCCAAGGTAGGTGAAAAATCGCATGCGCTCCGATTATAGGTTGAGAAACGGGCGAAGGCCCCTACGCCCAACCGCGTCAACTCCGGCGGAGTTCCTCGGCTATACTTTCTCAGCAGGAGAGAAGTGTGTCCCTATCGGCAGTGATTGTTGACGACGAACAGCTTGCCCGCGACGAACTCGCTTACTTGCTGAAAGATCTCGGCGACGTGGACGTGGTCGCACAAGGAAAGAATGGTCTCGAAGCGGTAAACCTGATCCGGGAGCACAATCCTGACCTGGTTTTTCTGGACGTCCAGATGCCGGGTCTTGACGGGTTCGGAGTGATCAAGAAACTGCTCGACAAGAAGCTCCCGATGCCGAAGATCGTATTCTCGACCGCATTTGACCAGTATGCGGTAAAGGCCTTTGAAGTGAATGCAGTCGATTACCTGTTGAAACCGTTCGACAAGAGACGGGTCGCGCAATCGGTTGAAAAAGCACGAGCCACCATGGAGCCTGCGACGTCCTCCTCCGACAAGCTCGACACGCTGGTGCGGATGCTAGAAGCCCAAAAGCCGCAAGCATCCAAGATTCTCCTGAAGTCCAATGGCAGGCTGCTCCTGGTCAATCAGCGCGACATCTGCTTTGCTTCGATTGAAGACGGGATTATCACGGTGGTAACGACCGGACCGAACGGCATGGAAG
>Ga0157378_10000287_pt1 | contig 49194 bp, 45 predicted proteins | sample M65metaG_FD_115309 | JGI IMG/M metagenome (GOLD analysis project Ga0157378, IMG submission 115309) | Miscanthus rhizosphere microbial communities from Kellogg Biological Station, Michigan, USA - M6-5 metaG | ecosystem: Host-associated > Plants > Roots > Rhizosphere > Soil | place: USA: Michigan... | reverse complement strand
TATTGCTAGGTGCAGCTGTTCCTTGGTCTCGATTGAGCCGCATTGGTTCTGGTGAATACCGTATCCGCTGTTGACTTGCCTACTTGCGGCAACCTAAGATGCCGTCCTACGTTCGATCCCCCTTCGTGATGATAGGCCAAGTCTTAGGACATTACCGCATTGTCGAATCAATCGGTGCTGGAGGCATGGGAGAGGTCTATCGCGCCAGCGATGACAGGCTGGGACGCGAAGTTGCGGTCAAGGTGTTGAAGTCGGAGTTGACCAACGATCCAGACCGATTGCGGCGTTTCGAACAGGAAGCCCGCGCTGCTGCTGCTCTCAATCATCCCAATATTGTTGCCGTCTTCGACATCGGAATTCATAATGGCGCGCCTTACATTGTTTCTGAATTGCTTCAGGGCAAAACTCTACGCCAGCGAATGCTGGAAGGAGCGATTCCGGTCCGGCAGGCCAATGACTTCGGAATTCAAATCGCTCAAGGGCTGGTGGCGGCGCATGAAAAGCACATTATCCATCGCGATCTAAAGCCCGAAAACATATTCATCACGCAAGACAATCGCATCAGGATTCTGGATTTCGGAATCGCCAAGCTGGCGACGCCTACGCTCACTGACGAACGCTCTGTTGTCTCCATGACAACACAGACCAAGGTCGGAGCTGTATTAGGCACGGCGGGGTACATGTCGCCGGAGCAGTTGCGTGCCAAGCCGGTTGACCAACGCAGTGACATCTTCAGTTTTGGCGCCATCCTGTATGAAGTGCTGACCGGCAACCGAGCGTTTTCTGGTGACACCGAAGTAGACACGATGATGGCGGTGCTCAAAGAGGATCCGCCGGAGATAACGGTGGGCCGCCAGGGGATTCCACCGGCGTTCGATCAGATTGTGCGCCACTGTCTGGAAAAGGAACCGGATGACAGATTTCAATCGGCACGTGACCTGGCTTTCGCCTTAGGCACTATTTCGAGCACCAGCACCAGTAAGCAAATGCTGGCTCTCCGGACAGGCGGAGCGCGGTTGCGCAAATGGTTGCCGTGGGTGGGGGCGGCGATTCTGCTGGCCGCGCTGGGTTTGATTTTGGGAACGAAGTTGAAATCGGAGGTCCAGCCGGAGTACCGGCGTATCAGCTTTGAGCGCGGAACCATTTACGCAGCGAGGTTTTCTCCGGGCAGTCGGGGGACACTTTACAGCGCGTCATGGAACGGGGGGCCGATTCAGCTCTACTCGACCGTGGAAGACTCGCCGCTTTCCCGTCCTATCGGTTTCGAATCAGCATCATTGTTGGGGTTGTCGCGAACTGGCGAACTGGCATTGGTTTTGAGGGGTTCCCATGGATCGCGCCTTGATTTTGTCAACGGGATGCTAGCACGAGCGCCGTTAGCCGGCGGCATGCCTCGCGAAATTCTGCAGGATGTGCGTTGGGCGGACTGGAGTCCGCAAGGCGAGCTTGCGGTGGTGCATCATGCGCATGGACAAAGCCGTCTGGAGTTTCCGGTTGGTAAGGTTCTCCTCGAAACTCAGGGTTGGCTAAGCCACATTCGATTTTCGCCCAGTGGAGACAAGATTGGGTTCATGGATCATCCGGCGTTGTGGGACGACCGCGGATCGGTTTGCATCATCGATTTGAACGGGAAAAAGAACGTGCTCTCAAGCGGATGGGAATCAGAGGATGGCCTAGCTTGGGCGCCGGATGGAAAGGAGGTCTGGTTCACCGCGGCGCAAGGCAGTGCGACCAGCCGAGCTATATGGGCAGTTGATCTCGCAGGCAAACAACGCAAGATATTGGGGATTCCGGGAGGGATTGAACTGCAGGATATAGCTCAGGACGGGCGCGTGCTGGCTACGCTTGAGAATGAGCGGCTGGCGATGGAGTGGTCCGGAGAATCGGAGAGCAAAACACAGGATCTTTCCTGGTATGACTGGACGCTGGCCAAGGATATATCGCCTGACGGACAGGAAGTTCTGTTCGAGGAGAGCAGCGAACCTGCCGGTCCGAATTACGCGGTCGCCATGCGCAAGACAGATGGTTCACCTCCTACTCGTTTGGGGGACGGATCGGTGGGCAGTTTCTCTCCCGACGGAAAGTGGGCGTTGTCGGTCTATAGTGGAACTCCCCAGCACATCAGCCTGCTTCCTGTCGGAGCCGGAGAGCCGCAGCAAATTTACCTGCCTGACCTCGAGCATCTTCAGAATAGCGCGGCGCATTTCCTACCCGACGGCAAGCGGATTGTCGTGGTGGGAAACGAGCGCAACCGTCCGCCGCGGACATACGTGGTTGACATCAGCGGCGGCAAGCCCCGTGCGGTTGCTCCAGACGGGGTTTACGCGACTATTTCTTCACCGGACGGAAAATATTTGTGCGGTTTCGATTCCGCGGCCCGCTTGACGCTCTATCCCACTGAAGGCGGCAGTCCGCGGGTGTTGCCATTATCGACTTCCGGTCTCGCGCTTTCGCAGTGGTCGGCAGATGGCCGCTCGTTGTATGTTTACCGCGCGGGCGACGTTCCATTACAGATTTACCGGATAGAAATTGAGACTGGCAAAATGACGCCGGTGCGGCAATTGATTCCAGCGGACCGCACGGGTGTGGTCACCATTGCTCCCGTCGTGACCAACCCGCAGGGAACCGCGTTTGCTTACAGCTATTACCAGATGTTTTCCATGCTGTACGTAATTTCTGGATTGAAGTGATTGGAGGTCCGCCATGCGCAAGGCTTTGGTTATGCTTGCTGTTACCCTTTCAGGAGCATTGGTTCAGGCTGCCACTTCCGCAGAGTCATGCGCGCGGTTGGGCGAGCTCGCAATTCCCGGCGCTAAGATCACTGCGGCCGCAATTGTGAAGGCGGGAGCTTTTATTTCACCCACGGCAGAGCCTCAACCAGCAGAGGCCGCAATCTACAGAGGCCTACCGGACTTCTGCCGAGTTCAGGCGGAAGCGACTCCAAGCAGCGATTCCGATATCAAGATTGAAGTCTGGCTACCACTGGCGGGATGGAACCGGCGATTCCTGGCGGTTGGAAATGGCGGATTCGCGGGAGACATCAACTACCGCGAACTGGCGGGGGCGGTGGCCAACGGATACTCCGCGGGCAATACCGACACTGGCCATTCAGGCTCGGCTGTTGATGCGCGTTGGGCGTTGGGGCATCCAGAAAAGATCAACGACTTTGGACATCGCGGGGTGCATGAAATGACCCGGGTCTCCAAAGTTGTGATCAAGGCCTTCTTTGGTACCGACGCTCACAAGTCTTATTTCGCCGGATGCTCGAACGGCGGCAGGCAGGCGCTGATGGAAGCCCAGCGCTATCCGGAAGATTATGACGGAATACTGGCTGGAGCTCCGGCGAACTATTGGAGTCACTTGCTTACCAGCGCAGTATGGGATGCGCAAGCATTGACGGCGACGCCCGCGAGCTATATCCCTTCGAGCAAAGTGCCAGCCATTGCAGAAGCAGTGAATGCCGCTTGTGACGCACAAGACGGCGTCAAGGACGGAATTGTGAATGATCCACGGCAGTGTCACTTCCGCCCGGTTAGCATGCTGTGCAAAGAGAGCGAGACAGACAAATGCCTGACCCCAGCTCAGGTCAGCGCATTGGAGAAACTTTATGGAGGGGCCCGCGACTCCCAGGGTGAACAGATTTTCCCGGGATTTCTGCCGGGCGCGGAAGATGGGGCCGGTGGCTGGGCGCTCTGGATTACCGGGTCTGCGCCAGGAAAAAGTTTGCTGTTCTTCTTTGGCAATGGATTCTTTGCGAACATGGCCTACAACAAAGCCGAGTGGGATTACCGGCAGGCAAACCTGGATGATGCGGTGAAGGTAGCCGATGGAGCTCCCGCCAAAATCCTGAATGCCACGGACCCCAACCTCAAGCCATTCGCCGCACACGGTGGCAAGCTTCTCCTCTATCACGGCTGGAACGACCCTGCGATCTCTGCGTTGAACTCGGTTGACTATTACAACGCGGTTTCCAAGGAACTGGGACAACAGAAACTTGCGCAAACCGTGCGGCTATTCATGGTGCCGGGAATGCAGCATTGCGCAGGTGGTCCGGGACCAGATGCGTTTGGAGAATCATGGACGACTGCACCACGCGACCCTGCCCACGACGTACAGCTTGCACTCGAGCAATGGGTGGAAAAGGAAACTGCTCCTTCGGAAATTATCGCTACGAAATACGCGGACGATGACAAGACGGTAAAGATGACGCGGCCGCTGTGTGCTTACCCTCGTGCTGCCAAATACAAGGGAAATGGGAATTCGGATGATGCGGCAAGTTTCGTCTGCGCAGAGAACTGACTAATCGAGCGGTCCGGCGAAATTCTCGCGCACGTAGTGGAAGAAGATAGATGTGGAAGAGTGGCCTTCCGGAAGGGCCTGTCGCGAGTGGGGCACAAGACAACCGCGGTAGAACAGCCCATCTCCGATGGCTTGAAAGACGGTCACCGTCCTGCCTTGTGGATGTAGCTGAATCGGCCAAGGAGTCTCCGAGCGCGGCTCTGGGGAATAGTCCAAACAGAAAGTCATGCTGAACTCGCATTGTTCGCGATCAGTGTGTCTGGCGAGTGTAGCCCCGCCCTGATAGGCCCCTAGATAGACGTAAGACGGTTTGACCTGTTCTCCGGCGATTCCGGAGGCGACACCCGTAAGTTGATGGTGAAAGAACCCAAGCACGCTTTCGTTGTGCGCAATGAAACGACGCGAGCTTTGCGAATCGCCCAGGGGTAATGCTCCTTTACGAATAAGGTGCCTGAAGTAGCGCCGCAGAGCTGCCACGTGAAAAGGATGGATCAGCCCACGCATCGGGGCGTAGAGCTTTTGCCGGAACTCCGTCGCGGACCTGTTCAGACTTTTTGCCCATTGCTGCCGACGGAGCGTGACAAGATCTTTCTGGACGAGAATCCCTGCCATGGCAAGCTTTCGGCGATTTTGCACGCCTACGGAAGCTGGGGCCAGATCACCTGATTTCAAACCGCGAAGGGTCGTTGCCAGCTCCTTACTTAACCAGAACGGTTGCACCATCTGTGTTCCCGGATCTCTGAGCCAGACCACAGGGCCTTGTAAAGCAAAATGGTCCAGGGAAGAGAGGTTTCCGGCGAATTCTGCAGGCAAAGCTTCGCCTTGAGTGATGCAACAATCGGGATGCAAAACTAGAGGACGACCAGCCAAATCCTCCCAGGCTTGCTGACGGAGGGCGCTCTCCGCCACCAAGTGATTTGGCTGGTCGTCAAGCAGGCAGTGGAAAAGACCGGGCGGAAGCTCCGAAGAAGTTTCCGCCACCAAGCGCTCAATCCACGCCAGCCAAGCCGCGTCTTTTACCGGTGAAGCCATCCGTTAAGGGTGAAGCGGCTATCCGCGAATGCCGTGGAGGGACACTCAACGGGAGTGATTTCATGCGCCAGCGAACTCAGGAACAGGACTGCCTGATTTTGCTGGGGCACGACGGTGTGGTAGGTCGCTTGTGGCCGGTACATGCCGTCTTGCCAACGCGAGTCGTAGAGGCGAAGTTCGCCTCCCTGAAAATGTTTGGGCTCACGGTGGAAGAAATAGACGAAGGTGATTTCGCGGGTGGCAATTTCCCCATGTCCGTTATCGTTGTGCCAACGGAAGAAATCTCCGTCGTTGCTGGCCGTGATCTGAGCTTCGACCCGCGAGACTGGAAACGGCTCGTGGCTGAGCTGCTCGAACACTCGCGGCAGGAAGGCCTGGATGCGATTCCGTATCACATCACGATGAATACCTAAATCCTGCAAAATGCGGGATCGTCGGTATTCAAAGTCGACCGCCCCGCCTATGTCGGGGGAGATGACTTCGCTAACCTGAAATTGACTTTCGCTGGCCAGCGTATAAGCCATCAAAGCTTCCAACTCAGCCGGAGCGAGGAATTCGTCCAGCAGTATGCAGTGCCCCGGCAATGTTGCCGGTGCGTCCAACACCGCCACGCTGGAGTCGGCCTGCATGACTGCGTCTTGTGAAGCCAGATTTACAATTTGTGGCAGGGACATGCCGCGAGACCCAGTGGTTGTTTCGGGGCCGGAGTCACTTCGGGTCCCCGGGTTCTGAAATGCGTGAACGTCGTTGCTGCGCTGTTCGTATCCCCGAGGTCCACGTGGGCTCTTAGGTGCGTCCGCAGGAATGGGACTCGGACTAGGCGGGGTCGGCATGCTACCGGGGCTCGGAGGGCTGGGTGACGGTGGATGGGGACTGTGCGCGCGGATGCTGTTGACGCCAGCCCCGACAGGTGGATCGAGAAGTCGCTGGGTGATGTTGCTGCCCAATATTCCATAGGCGCGTTGTGCGATAACTTCCCCAATTGCACGGGCAAGGGTCTCGGCTACCGCGTTGTCCCGAGAGCCCGCAATGTTCCTAATGTGTTGCAGCAGAGCTGCCAGCAACTCACGTTCCCGCGCACTGAGGATGCGTTCATCATCCATCAGAGACCCGGAAAGATTAGACAGAATTTCCTGTGCGGTCATCGACGTCGAACCTCCGCAAAACTAATAAGGAGCACGTGCGCCGACAGTCCGTTTACAGCGAAGGGGGTGCCCGAAGCCTAGCAAATAAGCTGGTCGCTGCAAAGTGTCTTCTGCGATTATCTGTGGAAATTCGAAAAGACTTACTTTTCTGCCAATACACCGGCGAGCGATTCGAAGATCTTGAACCCTTCGGTTCCGCCTAATTCGGGCTCACTGGCACGCTCTGGGTGAGGCATCATTCCAAGAACGTTGCGGCCCGGATTGCATATGCCGGCTATGTTGTCCAGGGAACCGTTAGGATTCGCGTCAGCGGTGATTTCGCCGCTGGGGGAGCAGTAACGGAAGATGACACGGCCGCTACTTTGCAGTTCCTGCAATGTAGCGGCATCGCAGAAGTAGTTTCCTTCCATATGGCCGATGGGGATGGTAAGGACCTCTGATTTGCAGCAGGCGTTGGTGAAGGGAGTATCCGTGTTCTCCACCCGCACATGGACTGGCTTACATACGTACTTAAGACCGATGTTTCGAATCAATGCTCCCGGAAGCAACGCTGACTCGCACAGAATCTGAAACCCATTGCAAATCCCGAGCACAAGGCCGCCGGAACCAGCAAACTTACGGACTGATTCCATGACCGGTGAAAACTTCGCGATGGCGCCGGTACGCAAATAATCTCCGTAGGCGAACCCTCCGGGCACAATAATGGCGTCGCAACCCTCCAGGTCATGCGACTCATGCCACAGCATGGTGGTTGGCTGCTTGGCGACCTGTTGTAAGGTCCAGAAAGCGTCGTGATCGCAGTTGGATCCAGGAAAAACGAGCACGCCAAATTTCATTTTGTGCCTCTCAATAAAGTCTAGCACGGCGAAAAAGCAGCCACGGATCCTCGCGGATTTGTTGAAATTCTTGCCCGCGATTGGAGGGGAATCCGTGGCTCGCACTTTCGATTAGAAGCGTCCGTCGTCCACCGGCAGGGCGGGGAGTTCGAGCATCGCTCCTGGAGGGCCTGGGAGGCCGCCAGAAACGCTTCCGCCCACTTCACCCGGCGGCAGCATCTGCCGGAAAAAGATCTTGTCTCCCGGGCCCCCGCCCGGGCCGCGCAGCGATTTCAACTGCCGCCACTGCTCGAGTGACAGTACCTTTCGCAGGTCAAGGTTCATCAGGGTGTATTCTCGTTCCAGCTTTCCTCGCGCAGCCAGGACCTGATCCACCTGAACATTTACCTGGGTTTCGTCAGGTACATCAGCGTCGACGAGCGTCTGTAGTTTTAGGTCCTGCTTGGCCATTTCGGCGCCATAATCGATCAGCTTTAAACGATGGTCGTAGAAGATCTGATCGAGCTGTCCGATCTGTGCGTCGGAGAGTTGAAGCTTCTTTGCGGTTTCCGAGTTCTGCCACCATTTACCAAGTTCACGGCGGTAGAACATGACGTCCTTGCCCCCGGTTTTGAGAGGCGGAGCCGGAGCAGTGTTCTGCGCCCAACCTACATGCGCGGTGGTGAGAAGGAGCAAAACTAGATATCTAATCTTCATGTGAAGTTTCCTTGTTGTTGGTCTGGTAATTTCCATTAGTGATGGCGTGCTGTCCAATCTCTCGTGCCAGTAACGCCGCTGGTTCCAAGGCCTCAGGGCCTCCGGTTTCCAGGGTTCGTTCGACCTCGATAAGTAGTTCGTGATCCGGATCCACTCGGGCATTTGGTGCGGTCCGAGGGCTCGGTGCGTTTCCGGCTGAAATAAGCACCGTTGCCACCGCCACCGTTGCAATCGCCAATCCCCACGCCAGGCTGCCTCTGGAAGATGTCTTCGAATCCTGTGAAGCAGTTCTGGCGCGGATCGCCCTTTGCTGACTGGTCCAGAACTCTTCTTCTTCGTCTCCAAGGCCCCGCAGTCCATGGATTACGTCTCGGAGCCGGGTCACGTCGTCCAGGCATTTGTCACAGTGTTCCAGGTGAGAGCCCACTGCAGGCGTCGAATCCAGTACGAACTCGGCCAGTTCAGGTTCATTCAAATGGCCATTTATCTCCATTTCTGCTCCTTCATTTGCGCTCGCACATTGGTCAATGCGCGAAATAGGTGCGCTTTGACGCTGCCGATCTTTAGTCCCAGCACGGCAGCTATATCATTCAGTGGCATCTCTTCCACAAATCGCAGCAGAAAAATTGTTCGCTGCTGCCGTGACAGCTTATTCACCGAATCCAAAACCGCCTGCAGTTCCGCTCGCACTAGGAAAGCCCGTTCGGGAGATGGGAGGTGCGAGACGGCCTCGGTGGCCTTCTCATCGTTTTCGTCCCAGCCGATCAGCCGCTTCCAGAAACCAGCCCGCCGGTTCTTGGCGTGATCGCGAACCAGGTTTAGCGCGATCCGCAACAGCCAAGTGTCGATACGGCACTCGCCCCTGAAACTCTGGCGGGCCTGATATGCCCGCAGAAAACACTCCTGGGTCAGGATATCCGCGGTGTCGCGATCTTTGGCCAGTATGAGAATGACGCGGTATACCCGGCGCTGATGCTGCCGCACGATCGCGTCGAACCCATCCGCCGTTATTTCGACGGCTTCTTGGGGTCTGCTGCTATCTGCGCTCAAGGCGTTTAACAGGGTCGTTTCCACAGAATCGTATCTGCCGCTGCGAGTATGGACGAATGTGACAGAAGGAGGTTTACTCTGAATCAATCTTTTCTCAAAAAGCTTCGGGATAGCGCTCACGGCAGGAGACGCATCCAAGAACAATTCGGAGTTTGAATGAAATTTGGCGAGCATTTTCGGTTGACGGGTGAAGCGCTCAAGAACTGGTTTGTCGCGCAACTTCAGGATTCGCTGGCAGTAGGGCTGCTGTGGCTTATAGGCCTGTGGATCATTGGGGTTCCGTGGTCTCCGCTCTGGGCAGTCCTTGGAGCGCTGTTTCAATTTGTCCCACAAATCGGAGCGGTATTGGGCGTGGTCGGTCCCGCGTTGACTGCAATGTTTAAATGGGGAGACTGGGAGCATCCGCTGTACGTGCTGATGCTTTACGCGATCATCGCAGTCTTGGACGGATTCCTGCTGCAGCCGTATTTGATGAAGCGCACCGCCAAGATTCCAATGTGGGGGTCCATTCTGGCGCCGATTGTGTTGGGGATTGTAATTCCATTTTGGGGTGTGCTTCTCGCGCCTCCGTTGTTGGCGGTCGTGTATGCCTACAAGGCGCGAATGGATGGGAAAGAGCTGAAGACCCTGCCATGAGATTTTGTGGCATTCCTTTCATTTTGGAGTAGGATTTTCGGTCATGACTACTTCACGGCGTTCCTTTCTGGTTCTCTCCGCCATGTTGCCATGGGCTTATAAGGCCTTTGCCTCAAAGTCGGTTCCCGTGGGCCTCGAGCTTTACTCGGTCCGCGAAGGCTTGAAACAGGACCCGCAGGGTACGGTGCGTGCTGTGGCCAAGATCGGCTACGAATGCGTGGAATTCTACGCACCCTATTTTGAATGGACCGAGACGCAGACCAGGGAAATGCGAAAGCTGATGGACGACCTTGGAATCAAGTGCCATTCCACGCACAACGACGCTTCCTATTTGGCAGCAGACAAAATTGCGCGAGCTGCTGACCTGAACCACATTCTCGGAAGCAAATATGTCGTGGTCGCCAGTTCGCAACCCAAGCCAGGGTTGGACGGGTGGAAGGAAATCGCCGATATGCTCAATCAGGCTGCAACCACCTTGGAAAACTCAGGATTGAAAACGGGGTATCACAATCACCAGCCCGAGTTCACCAAGGTGGAAGGCGTGAGGCCAATGGAAATATTGGCCAAAAACACCAAGCCATCAGTGATGCTGCAATTGGATGTTGGTACCTGTTTGGAAACAGGTTCTGACCCGGTGGAATGGATTCGCGCGAATCCCGGGCGCATTCGATCGATTCACTGCAAGGATTGGTCTCCGGATAAGAAATACGCAGTTCTTTTTGGCGAAGGTTCAGCCGACTGGAAAGCAATCTTCGCCGCCGCGGAGAGTGTGGGAGGAATCGAATATTATCTGGTGGAACAAGAGGGCAGCCGCTTTTCGGAGATAGAGACGGCGGAGAAATGCCTAGCGGGATTCCGAGCGACACATAAAGCATGAAGGTACGAAGAGCGAAAGAATTCCTGCGTGAACCTTTGTGTCCTTCATGGTTATTGCCCTGCCTTCTCATGCTATAATTAGATCTCGCCTAGGGTCTTTTCGAGGCAATCCCGAGTGAAACCTGTGATCTCCTCTACGGGCGAATCCTACGCAATTCAAGTTTATTGAAGATGAGGTATCTCCATGTCCGGCCACTCAAAATGGGCGACAATCAAGCATAAAAAGGGCGCACTGGACGCCAAGAGGGGCAAGATTTTTACGCGCCTGATCAAGGAAATCAGCATTGCCGCCAAGAGTGGAGGCGATCCTGACATGAACCCGCGCTTGCGCACCGCCGTCGCAGCCGCCAAGGCGGAAAATATGCCTGCCGATAATATCAAACGCGCTATTCAGCGCGGTACGGGCGAATTGCCCGGAGTTAGTTACGAGGAATTCTCGCTTGAGGGGTACGGGCCCGGCGGGGTTGCTGTTCTGCTCGACATCAGCACCGACAATCGCAATCGCACGGTCAGCGAAATTCGCCACGCCTTCGGGAAAAACGGAGGAAACATGGCTGAGGCCGGCGCGGTTTCCTGGATGTTCTCGAAGAAGGGCGACATCGTCGTACCCAAATCAGCGGCGAAGGAAGATGATTTGATGGGCATTGTGCTCGATGCCGGCGCGGACGATTTGCGTGACGATGGCGAAAACTGGGAAGTGTTGACTTCGCCGTCCTCGTACGAAGCGGTGTTGGAAGCGGTAAAGAAAGCCGGCATCACCCCTGCGTCGGCCAGTGTTGCGATGATTCCACAAAATTACATTAAGCTGGAAGGACAAGCAGCTTCGACCATGATTCGGCTGATGGAAGCTCTCGAAGACCAGGACGACGTACAAAACGTACACTCCAACTTTGATATCGATCAGAAAGTGCTGGAAGAAGTCGCCGGGTAGTTTCTCGGCAGACGATTTCAGAAGCCGCCCCGTCCGGGCGGCTTAATTTTTGTTTTTGGTGGCGATGGAATGCGTCCCGTTTTCAACATTCTTTTGGAAAAGCGTGTGGAAAAATCGGAATTCCATCGCACAACCTTCGTGGTTGCAGGTGCTTTCACAAATTGCACACTCGATAGTGCGCCCGAAGAAAAACTACTTTGAAAGTCAGACTCGATAAATTGTTGGTTGACCGCAATCTGGTTTCATCGCGCGAGCGCGCGCACGCGATGATTCTTGCGGGCAAGATTCTGGTTAACGATCAGAAGATTGAAAAGGCGGGGACGCCCGTCGATTCCGCCGCTGCGATTCGGTTTCTGGGCGAAGATTTGAAATACGTCAGCCGTGGTGGATTGAAGTTAGAGAAGGCGCTCGATCACTGGAGCATTGATGTCGCCGGGAAGGCTTGCCTGGATGTGGGTACTTCCACTGGTGGCTTCACCGATTGCCTCTTGCAGCGCGGCGCGGCGCGGGTGATTGCGGTAGATACAGGCCGCGGTCAAATTGACTTCCGGCTCCGTCAAGATCCTCGAATATTCCTGTTGGAAAATACCAACGCTCGATATTTGAGGCGAGAGCAGCTCGGGACGGAGGCAAATTTTATCGCCATGGATGTGTCGTTCATTTCGGCAACGCTAGTATTGCCCGCCGTGATTAATGCCGCTATTTCCAAAGAGGCCGGTGGCGAAATTATTGTGTTAGTTAAGCCTCAGTTTGAAGTGGGACGAAGCCGGGTGGGAAAGGGAGGTGTCGTCAAGGATCCTGACGCGCAACATTCCGCGGTCGACAAGGTCCGCGCCGTTCTCGAAGAGCTTGGGGCTCGTAAGATTGAATCGATTGATTCACCAATCCTCGGTGCCGAAGGCAACCGCGAGTTCCTGCTCCACGGGATCTTCTAATCAACCCGCATCCTGTACAATTTCCCTCTCACGCTATGGGCACTTCTCTATCTGGACAGAGCAAATTAGTTGGCATCATTTCGAAGCCTTCGAAGCCTGAACTGGCCAATATTGTTCCTGGCCTGCTGGATTGGTTGCTTAATAATCAATATCAGATCGTAGTGGATGCAGAAACCGCTCCTTATGCGCCGGGATTAGAAGTTACATCCCGCGAGGAAATGGGCACTCGTCCGTTGAAGTTTGTGGTAGTCCTCGGTGGAGATGGAACCCTTCTTGCAGCCGCGCGTGCCGTTGCCCGGTCGCGCATTCCGGTGCTGGGAGTCAATCTGGGTTCGCTGGGATTTCTCACCGAGGTGCCGCTCGAAGAACTATACGAGACGCTCGAAGGAATTGAAAAAAGCTGCTGTACCCTCGAAATTCGTTCAATGTTGCATTGTGACGTGATGCGCAACGGGCGATGTATTGCCCAGTACGACGCCGTAAACGACGTGGTCGTGGGTAAGAGCACCATCGCCCGGCTCAACCACTGCGATGTCTATATCGACCAAGTGTTCGTTTCCCGTTATCAAGCGGACAGCCTGATTGTGGCGACGCCAACCGGCTCAACGGCTTACTCCCTCGCTGCTGGAGGACCTGTGCTGATGCCGTCAGTCAAGGGACTGGTGGTCACTCCGGTATCGGCGCACTCTTTAACGCATCGCCCGCTGGTCGCGACCGACACTTCGGTGATTGAAATTGTAGCCAAGACTGGAAGCGACGAAGCCTATCTCAGCATTGACGGCCAGCTGGGAATGGAAGTCTATGATGGTGACCGCATGGTTTGCCGGAAGTCTGACCTTCAGGTTCAGCTGTTTCGGATCAAAGGTACTTTCTTTGACGTTCTGCGCACCAAGCTTAAGTGGGGACAACGCTAGCGTCTGAAATGAGCCTATGAAAATCCTGTGGCAGGTTGTCGCTTGCTTCCTAGGGCTGTTTGTCAGCATCTGTTCTTTTTCTCAATCTAAACCAGTGGCGGATCTCATCATCACAAATGCCAAGGTGTGGACCGTCGAAAAGTCCAATCCCGCCGCACAAGCTGTTGCGGTACTTGGAGAACGCATTGTGGCCGTTGGCTCTAACACCGACGTCGAACCGTGGCGGGGGAGCAATACTCGGGTTTTGGACGCGGGAGGAAAGCTTCTTCTGCCGGGATTCAACGATTCGCATGTCCACTTCATCGACGGCGGCATGCAACTCGACGCAGTACAGTTGAACGACGTAACCAATCCGCAAGAATTCGCTCGCCGTATCGGGGACAAAGCCAAAAAGACCGCCAAGGGGGAGTGGATGCTGGGCGGCGACTGGGACGAAACCAAATGGATGCCTGCACAGCTGCCAACTCGAGAGCTTATCGATCCGGTGACTGGCGATACTCCGGTGTTCGTAAACCGCTATGACGGACACATGGCCTTAGCCAATAGCGCAGCTCTGCGTTTGGCAGGGGTCACCTCCAAGACTTCCAATCCAGCCGGCGGAGTGATCGTGCGGGACGCACAGGGGAATCCAACTGGGGCTCTAAAAGACGCGGCGATGGATTTCGTCAACAAGGTGATTCCGCCTGCTTCGCACGAGCAACGATTGCATGCCGCAAAACGAGCGCTCGCGCATGCTGCTGCTCTGGGAGTCACCAGCGTGCAGCACATGAATCCGGAATATGCCGACATAGCGGTCTATAGCGAACTGCTGCAGCGTGGTGAATTGACCAGCCGGGTATATGCCGCACCTCTCATCACACAGGTGGACGATCAGGTGAAGATTGGCATCCGGCACGCGTTTGGCGGAGCCTACCTGCGGTTGGGGGCTCTTAAAGGCTACGCCGACGGATCTCTGGGATCGAGGACGGCATATTTTTTTGCGCCATTCGATGACCAGCCCAGCGAACACGGAATTCTCTCCGATGAGATGCACCCGCCGTCGTTGATGCGCGACCGCATGATGAAGGCGGATGCAGCCGGATTGCAGCTTTGTACCCACGCAATCGGGGACCAGGGGATTTCGATGATTCTCGATTTCTATGAAGAGATCACCAAGGCCCATGGCGAGGCAGATCGTCGCTTTCGTATAGAGCATGCGCAGCACATGGCGACTAAAGATTTCGAGCGCTTCGCCAAGTTGCACGTAATCGCATCGATGCAGCCCTACCACGCAATTGACGATGGCCGCTGGGCGGAAAGCCGCATCGGGCACGACCGCTCCAGCCGCACCTATGCATTCCGTACTTTCCTAGATCACGGGGTCCGCCTGGCTTTTGGAACCGATTGGAGCGTCGCGCCCTTGAATCCTATGTTTGGCATCTACGCGGCAGTCACGCGAGCGACCCTGGATGGCAAGAATCCCGGGGGATGGTTTCCTGAGCAAAAGCTGACAGTCGCGGAGGCAGTGGAAGCCTATACCATGGGGTCGGCGTACGCGGAGTTCCAAGACAAAGAAAAAGGCTCTATCACAGCAGGGAAGTTGGCAGACATGGTTCTGGTGAGCGATGACATATTTTCTCTCCCGCCAGAGGGAATTCGCGAGGTTAAAGTATTGAAAACATTTGTCGGAGGAAAGATGACGTATGACGCCTCTGACAACAAAAATAGTTCGGACGAGGTTGGTAACCGCTAGTGCATTGTACTTCTGAGCCGTTGACTTCACTTCAATAGGAAATTAAGTTTCCTCTAATCTTTACATTGCACTTTCAGCCGTTTCGTTAAAAATAAAAAACTTCAGATGGGCTTCGCCACGGCCCTCCGGGGACTGTTTGTTTCCCTTGGATGCAGCTACCTGACTGCCTTGCTGGTAGTGTCCTCGCCAAACAATCAGTTCGCGCATTTGCAAAACTAGCTAGCCCAGCTAGCGCTACACGTGTGTCTCGCCGTGCTTGGAGGTGCGGAATGAAAATGTGGAAAGCCCTCGCGCTGGTGTTATCGTTTGTAATCGTTCCTGGCGGACTGGCGCTGCTGCGAAGTGATGCTCCGACGGAAGCCCCGACCGGATATCAAACTCCTACCTACAGTGAAGATAGTGGAAGCAAAAGCATAGGAAACGGCCTTACCGGACCTAACGGAGAAACGTTCGCCAGCACTCAGGCGGTATTCGAAGAGACAGATGGAGTCGATAAAGGTCTCGGTCCAATTTATAACGCGCAGTCTTGCGCAGCCTGCCATCAAAATCCCGTAACCGGAGGCGCCAGCCAGATCACCGAGTTTCGAGTTGGACACAAGCGCGATGGGCGCTTCGTGAATCCCACAATCATGATCAACAACGGCCAGACGGCGGTGCCAAACCGCTCACTGGTCAATGATCGGGCAATGTGCCCGGAGGCGCAGCAACTGGCGCCAGCTTCGGAAGACATCCGCACCTTCCGTATGTCGCTGAGCACGCTTGGAGATGGCTTTATCGAAGCGATTCCGGACAGCACCCTACTGAAGATTGCGAAGCAGCAAAGGGCGCTCAGCAACGGACGGATTACCGGACAAGCCATTCGGGTTCCAGTTGGCGAAGCTCCAGGAAAGACTGCCATCGGGCGTTTCGGATGGAAAGATCAGCACGCAAGCCTTCTGTCATTTTCCGCCGATGCCTACTTGAACGAGCAGGGGATCACCAGTCGCCTGCAAATGGTCGATTCAACCAGCGTCTGCAAGACCACCACAGATCCGGAAGATCACGTCGATGCGAGCGGAAACAGCGACATCGACCGGTTTGCCGCGTTCATGCGTGGAACCCTGGCGCCCCCGGTTGATCCGAAGGCTTTCTATACCCCCAAAGCCCAGGCCGGCGCACAGATCTTCAACCAGATCGGCTGCGCTACTTGCCACGTCACTTCGATCACGACTGCTCCGGAGGGCACCCTTGTGAATGGGGGTGCGTTTGCCGTGCCTGAGGCACTGGCAAATAAAACCATTCACCCTTACAGCGACTTTCTGCTGCATGACATCGGCACCGGGGATGGAATTCAGCAGAATGGGCCGCCGGAAACAGCGGACAAGTTGCGTACCGCCCCGCTGTGGGGACTGCGCACGCGCGATCGCCTGATGCATGATGGTCTCTCGGCTACCCGGGAGAATGCCATTCTGAGGCACTCGGGCGAGGCGAGTTCCGTGACCAGGGCTTACCGGCAACTGAATGGTACGCAAAAGCAACAATTGCTGACCTTCATCAACTCGCTGTAAGCGCTTTAGCAAGCGCGGGCCAGCCCAGGTCCGCGCTTGTTTTTTTGTTCGACGCGGGAATGAGGGCGCCCAACCCTTGTCATTTCTCAAGTTTCAAGAGGTCTCTTATCGTCTCCCGCTTGCGGATGACCTTGGCTGATTTTCCATCCACTAAAATCTCGGCGGGTCGAGGCCGGGTGTTGTAATTCGAGCTCAATGACATGCCGTAAGCCCCGGAATCAAGTAAAGCCAATAGGTCGCCCTCCTCAGTCCTGGGAAGTTGGCGGTCGCGGGCGAAGAAGTCGCCACTCTCGCAGACCGGGCCCACCACATCGACCGTTTCGCCTCCCATGCCACGCTGCTGCACCGGGACAGTCTCATGGTAGGCCTTGTACAGCGAAGGACGAATCAGGTCATTCATCGCCGCGTCGACGATCAGGAAAGTCTTGTCCCCGTTCTTCTTTCTATAAATAACCCGTGTGAGCAACAAGCCAGCCGGACCAGCTATTGAGCGGCCAGGCTCGAGCAGTAGATGAACTTTCAGCCGTCTCAAAGGCTTCCGTAGTGCAGCCGCGTATTCCTTGACCCGTTCTTCGAAGGAGCTCTCGGCCCGAGTTTCATATGGAATTCCTAACCCGCCACCGGCATCGACGTAGTCGACCTGGTGCCCGTCGCTGCGTAGGTCGTGCACCAGATCGGCAACGCGCTCCATGGTGGCCGCAAACGGAGCTACGTCAGTGATCTGCGATCCAATATGAACACTGACTCCGTTCACTCGCAGATATTTGTCGCCTTTCACTTCCAGACACAGCTCGCGGGCCTGTTGGATCGGTATACCGAACTTATGCTGGTGAAGTCCGGTGGATATATAGGGGTGGGTTTCCGCGGGCACGTCTGGGTTCACGCGTAAAGCGATGCGGGCACTCTTCTTAAGGTTAGACGCACACTTCGAAAGCGCCAGTAGTTCGGAGGCGCTTTCAACATTAAACATCAGAATCCCCGTCTTCAAAGCCAAGGCCAGCTCAACGACCGTCTTGCCAACTCCTGAGAAAACCACCTTCTTACTCGCGGCTCGGCTCGCGTGTAGAACCCGCTCCAATTCGCCCCCCGAGACAACATCAAAGCCGCAGCCTTTTTGGGCGAGCAGGCGCAGAATCGACAAATTGGAATTTGCCTTCACCGAATAGCAAATAGTGTGCGGTATCTTGTTAAAGGCGTTGTGGAATGCTTGCAATCGGTCACGAATGGTCGAGGCGGAATAGACGTATAAAGGCGTTCCGAAACGCTCTGCCAACTGTGCTAAAGCGATCCGGTCCGCGTACAAAGACTGTTTTTGATAAGTAAATCCCGGAGGACGTTCTGCTAGCGGCGCTCGCGTGCTAGTCACTTGGCAGTTCCGGAATTGTCCTTTACGCGAATCGCTACCACAGTCTGATCATCGAAGGTTTCGACGCCGGAAGCGTGCTCCGCGGCGGCGGCGAAGATCGCGTCAACAATGTCCTGTGCGGAGTTGGCCGAACACCGGACGATCTTTTCTAGTTGCCTTCGTCCAAAGAGTTCCCCAGCCCGGTTGGTAGCGTCGAGAATGCCATCGCTGAAGAACACAAAGAGATCTCCGGGATTGGCCCGGAAGCTGAATTCTTCGTATTCTGCGTCATCGAACAAGCCCAGGGGTAGTCCGGTTGCTTCGATGATTTCGACCTGATCGCCGTGACAGTAGAGAGGGCGAGGAAGCCCTGAGTTCGCAACCTGCAAGGTACGGTTTTCGTCGTCCCAAACGGCATAGATCAGAGAGACAAACTGACCGTCGATGCGGCGTTCGCCCAGCGAGAAATTTACCGCCGAGAGCATTTCAGAGGCGGAGGGTTCGATAGGCGCGTGGGAGCGCAGAATTCCGCTGACCAGAGCCGCATAAATGGCCGCCGGGGCTCCCTTTCCGCTAACGTCACCGATCACGATGGCGGTACGGGAAAGCGAGTAATTCACAAAGTCGTAGAGATCGCCACCAATGGCCCGCGCGGGCGCGAACCGCGCCGCAATCTCCAGATTTTTCATTGTCGGCAGGGAATGTGGCAGTAAGCGGAATTGCAACTCTCGAGCCATCGCGAGGTCGCGTTCCAGCCGTTTTTCCTGCTTGTTGATCTCCTCATAAAGTCTGGCATTCTCCAGCGCGATCGCAACCTGCGCGGCCAGCGTGTTGATGGTGCGCTTGTGGTCCTCGGTGAAAAACCCTTTTTTGGTGTGCTCGAGATCGAGCACACCGATGACTTTGTCTTTGTAGATTAGCGGTGCGGCGAGTTCAGACCGCGTCTCCGGATTCAGCGCAATATAGCGCTGGTCCTTGCTGACATCAGGCACAAGTACACTATGTTTGTGCTGCGCCGCATGGCCCACCAGGCCTTCGCCGATGGGGATATCGTGCTTTAGTTGAATGTTCTCCTGAAAACGCAGCGAAAACCTGTGCTGCAGCTTTTCTCCACTGGGATCGATAAGCAGGATGCTGAACATCTGATAGTCGATGAGCCGCGAAAGCAATTCGGCAATATGCTTCAACAGTTCGTCAACGTTCAGAATCGAGGTCAACTCGCGGGCAATTTCATTCAGCAACAGCAGCGTCTTCGCTTGCCGCGAGGTGCGCGTATGGAGGCGGGCGTTTTCAATGCCGACCGCCATGCGCGACGCAATCAGCGTCAGCAGCCGTTTGTGATCTTCACGAAAGTAGTCGCGCTGCTCGGCCTCAATGTTGATCACGCCGATCACACGATTTTTGACGATCAATGGCACCGCCAGCTCAGAGCACACGTTAGGCACGGCGTCGATGTACTTGCTCTCTTGGCTAACGTCATTAACCAGAACCGCTTCGCGCCGCTGAGCGGCCAATCCAGTGACGCCTTCGCCTACCTTAATGCGCAAGCGATCTGCGATTTCACGCGGATAGCCCACCTGAAACCGGATGTGCAGCTCCTGCGCCTTCTCGTTTAGCAGGAGAATTGCAAATATTTGATAATCAATGACTTTACGCACCAATTCGGCCACGCGCCGGAGGGTTGTATCGAGGTCGAGGGTGGAATTGACCACATCCGCCACTTCCAGCAGCAGAGGCTCGACTTGAAGCCGAATGTCAGACTGAGTTACGGGGCTCACCACGGTCTCCATGATACCAGCCAATCCGGAACTGCCCTTGTGGAACCAAAGTTGTAGGAATCGAAGGCCTTAATGTCTTGGGAGCACGCAAATATCCGGTAGGTTACGGTACATCTCGGCATGGTCCATGCCATAGCCAACCACGAACTCATCCGGGACGGTGAATCCCACGTAGTCGGCAACAATCGGCTGTTTGCGGCGCGACGGTTTGTCAAGCAGCGCCGCGATCTTGACGGTCTTAGGCTCGTGTGCCAGCAAATGCTTGCGCAGAATCGTTAGCGTCAATCCTGTATCGAGAATATCTTCCACCAGAATCACATTCTTGCCGGCCAGCGATTGATCCAAGTCTTTAGTAATCCGGACTTGCCCGGTGGAGTCCCATCCGCCATGTAATTCGTCGGCTGGATGTGGCCGTACTCCGTAACTGGAAACGCCAATGAAGTCGAAGGTAGCGTCGAGCGGTAGTTGCCGAGCCAGGTCGCTAAGAAAGATCGCAGCCCCTTTTAGAACGCCCACCAGTACAACCGCTTCTCCGTTGGCATCGCGGTCGATTTCCTTCGCCATCTCTGCGACGCGATGGGCGATCTGCTGGCTCGAAATCAGGACCCGCAACTCGTTCACAGCGCTTCATATTAAACTAAAGATGTCACGCCAACAGGCAATTGCGGTTGGTGGAAGGGATAATTTATGGATTTGAAAGGCATCAAACTTACTTGGTTAGGCCACGCTACATTCCGCATTGAAACCCCCGGTGGGAAAATTATTCTGATCGATCCCTGGGTCATGAACAATCCGAGGTGTCCGGACAAAGAAAAGGACTTCAAGAAGTTAGATGTGATCCTCTGTACTCACGGGCATTTCGATCACATCGGCGACGCAGTTGAAATCATCAAGAAACACAATCCTAGAGTGGTTGGCATTTTTGAGCTTTGCGCATGGCTGGAAAAGAAGGGCGCAAAGCAGACACTGCCTATGAACAAAGGCGGCACCCAGACCGTGGGCGACATCAAAATCACCATGGTACATGCTCAACATTCCTGTGGCATAAAGGATGGAGACCAAATCATCTATGGTGGGGAAGCCTGCGGGTATGTAATTGAATTCGCCAACGGTGTGAAAATTTATCATGCCGGCGACACCAATGTGTTTGGCGACATGAAGATTATCCGGAAGCTTTACGGGCCGAAGATCGTCATGCTGCCAATCGGTGACCATTACACCATGGGTCCCAAGGAAGCGGCCTATGCCTGCAAATTGCTTGAGCCCGACGTAGTAATCCCAATGCACTTCGGAACTTTTCCAGTGCTGGTTGGTACTCCTGATCAGTTGCCGAAGTTGGCCTCAGACGTCGAGGTGGTGGCGTTCGAGCCAGGAGAGACCATAAACTGAGTCGCACTGGTGGCTAAGGGGCTTTGTCCAGTCCCGGTGCATAGACTCGGTGTTAAGGCGAATCAAATTTCCGCATGCCGCGGACCTGGGGCAAAGCGCCGGGTTACCTGGCAATTTCTAATCCTCAGAGGTGACTGTGCCCGAGAACGACAACCGCCCACAGTGGCGCCACGATGGAATTATTGCTTCCGAAGTCGACGACTACATTTATTCTCTGCTCCCTCCGCGCGACGAAGTCTTGACCCATATAGAGGCTGAGGCCGGGAAGCGCAAGATTCCCATCGTTGGGCCCGCCGTGGGAAGAGTACTCCACCAACTGGCGCAGATGATTAACGCCAAGTCAATCTTTGAACTTGGCTCCGCCATCGGCTATTCGACTATCTGGTGGGCCCGGGCCGTCGGAGAGTCGGGTCGCGTGACTTATACCGATGGCAATCCCAAAAACGCCCAGGAAGCACGTGGATACTTTGAGCGGGCTGGCGTCGGCAAACAAATCAACGTGAAAGTGGGTGACGCGTTGGAATTGCTGTCGGAGGAAAAGCAGGAATTCGACATCATTTTCAATGACGTCGATAAAGAAGATTATCCGCGTGTCTTCCGCATTGCACTCGCGAAGCTCCGCAAGGGCGGGCTGTTCGTCACCGACAACGTTCTGTGGAGCGGGCGCGCTGCGCAGAAGGACCCGCAAGAAGCGACCACCAAAGCCATTCAGGAATTCAACCGTCAGCTGTATGCGTCGCCTGATTTGTTTACTACAATCTTGCCGTTAAGGGACGGCGTGGCGGTGGCACAGAAGAAATAGCGAGCTCAGATCGACTTCACCGGCAGCGACGTTAAATCCTCGATCAATCCAACTTCCTTCTGCAAGAAGGGCTCCGCGTACGTCACCCCGCCCAGCATGCCGTAGAACCGCGCCATGGCATCCACGCGAGGCCGGATTTCTGTCTCCGCCGGGAAGATTCCTGCTCCCGCCTCTTGGTCGCTGAATTGCGACTTGTAAGCCATGAGCGACTGAAACCGGGTTTCAAACTGGTCGGTGATGTCCACCACAAAAGTAGGTCGGACGTCGTAGTACAAGGTCGCATAGATGATCTTAAAAGGCCGGAAGGCGGGTGGAAGTGGTGGATCCTCGGCGCGTCGGGTCCTCAGGTCCACCTCCAGTTTCTTCAGCCCGGCAAGGAAACAGGCTTCGTATCCCAGCGTGGAGGCGGTATAGTGATCGGGGTGACGTCCCTTCCAATAGGGAAGTATCACGACCCGTGGCCGCAACTCCCGGACAGCGCGCGCCACTTTAAGCTTATTTTCCCAGGTGTTCTCTACACGGCCGTCAGGAATATCCAAGGCTTGTCGCCAGCTGACACGCAAAATTCGAGCGGCGTCGGCGGCCTCGCGCTCGCGATCTTCTGCTGTACCCCGTGTGCCCATCTCTCCCCGGGTCAGGTCCAGGATACCCGTCCGACGGCCCAGTTCCGCCATTTTGAGCATAGTCCCACCGCAGGTTTGTTCGACGTCATCACGGTGAGCAGCAATGGCAAGAACATCGAGTGGGAGACTGGACATGTTTAGTCGAGACTCCCCTGTTCGATGACCACATTTTCGCGAACGATCAGGTGGGTGGGCGCCATCTCCCTTAACTTGGGCAAGACACGATTCACATGCTCATCCTGATCGACAAAGATGAGCATAATGGGTAATTTCCCGCCAGCATCGACCAGACCTGCGGATTTCACCCGCAAACGACCGAAGAATCCGGCCACTGCGTGAAACACCGTAGCGGCGAAAACGTTCTCCTCGCGAAGGTAGGTCAATATGGCGACATGGAGAGCCCGGCCATGCCACTTGTCAGACTCGTTTAGGTACATGGTGACTTGTACGGCCATCTCAATGGGCATTTTACAGTACCCTCGCCAAAGCCATTCCAGAGAGCGCGCCCGTCAGGCACAACAAATTATTGCTAAGGATGTTGCCGAACATCAGTGCCCATTGACCCTGTTCGAAATAAGCCATTGTTTCAAAGGCGTAGCTGGAAAAAGTCGTGAAAGATCCGCAGAAGCCGATGACTACCAGTAAGCGCCAACGGGGATCGAGCAGTACACGCTCCGTGGTCCAGACGATAAAGAAGCCCACAATCGCACTGCCGACGACATTGATGATGAGCGTCCCATAAGGAAAGGCGGGTCCAATCATCTTGGCGGTGAACCGGCTAAAGACGTAGCGGGCATTGGCGCCGAAGACAGCGCCGAGCGAGATGATAAGGAAGTCGCGCATGGAGTTCTCCCTACAAAGAATGTAGGAGTTATCAGCCCTGGCGGGCGGTTATGGCGAACTCCATCGCCGTGTCAGAGCATTCTATCAAACTAGATGGGAGAGATGGTTGTGAGTTTCAATCAGGCACCCATGAAAGGCATAGGCACCCACAAAGGGCAACTAAGAGCTCACCAAGGAATCCGATGTTTCTTCGTGCCCTTCTAGTGTGGTTGGTGATGGTTAGTTATTTGAATCGCCCCATTGCCTTCAGCACTGGGTGGGGGAGAGTAAGATCGATCAAATGACAGGAGGTTCCTATGAGATTCCGAGTCGCGATTTGGGCGGGAGTTGGATTTCTTACAGCCGCTTGTTGGGCAGTCTACGCATTTGCCACCCCGGGTTACATGATTCCCTCTGAACCGATTGTGTGGACTCTCGTCCGCTTGAGTTGCCCAATTGTGTTTGCGAGTGTCCACTTCCATTTCGGCGTTTCCCTGTACTGGTGTCTGGTTGCGAATGCTGCCACCTACGCTTTAGTCGGTTTGCTGCTCGAAACCATTCGGCAACAATTGCACCCGGCACACAGTTCCAATTAGCGGGGTCACCAGGTTCCGTATCGTTGCCGCTGACCTCGCGCTGGAAAGAGCTTGATGAGAATCAATCCGGCGGCGAATCCGCCAACGTGGGCCCAGAACGCAATCCCTCCGCTGGAAGAAGTCGAATATGCAATTGAGGTCGCAGTGCCACTCAGAAACTGCAGCAGAAACCAATACCCAAGAACGATCCATGCCGGCAGCCACCAGAAGGTAAAGAAGACGATCAGGGGAACCAGCGTCAGCACCTTGGCTCTCGGGTATAGCAACAGGTACGCACCCATTACCCCGGCGATCGCACCGCTTGCCCCGACCGTCGGCACTCGAGAACTGGTATTCAGCAGGATGTGCGTAATTGCTGCAGCCAAGCCGCAGATTACATAGAACACAAGATAAGTAAAATGTCCCAGATAGTCTTCGATGTTGTCGCCAAAAATCCAAAGCACCCACATGTTTCCCAGCAAATGCAGAATTGAGCTATGCAGGAACATCGAGGTAAGGAGAGGAACGAAAGCTACAGCGACGCTCACATGGTTCGTTCCGCTAAGTGCTCCGGTGACAAAGTGGGGTACGACGCCGAAGTCGTAGATCAAAGAGTTGAGCGCTCCCTGGCTTTGTTGGCCAAGCCAAAATTCGAACAGAAATATGAAGGTGTTTATTGCAATGACGAAGTAAGTGACGTAGGGCTTGCTGAAACGCGGCTGGTCGTCGCGAAGAGGGATCATGAGATTAGCTACGTTGCGATCTGCTAACTTATAGATGGTTCGCCAGCAGCGACCGGCGCTTCCAACCTAAGTTACCAAATTACCCGGTCCAGGATTTCCTACCCGCCAATGAATGCCCTATTGATAATCGACAAACCTTCGGGGATGACCTCTCACGACGTGGTAAACCGTGTGCGCCGCATCCTAAGTGAGCGTTCGGTTGGACATCTGGGCACGCTCGACCCCATGGCCACCGGAGTGCTTCCTTTGGTCATCGGCAACCTTACGCGGTTGGCCCAGTTCTACACGTCATCCACCAAAATCTACGAGGGTGTCATACGTTTTGGTTACGCAACCGACACCTACGATGCCAACGGAGAAGCGACAACTGCTTTACAGGAGATTGCGTTGTCGCTGCAATCGGTACGCGCAATGACGGACAAATTTCGGGGTGTGATCATGCAAATGCCCCCGCCGTTTTCTGCAAAGAAAATAAAGGGCGTGCCGGCATACAAACTCGCCCGCAAACGCCAGAAAATCAGCCTCGAACCAGTTCAGGTTGAGGTTACGAATTTCGAAGTGCTAGGAGTGGAAGAAGACCGCGCATCGTTTCGGGCTACCGTAAGCTCGGGCACTTACATGCGCTCGATTGCTCACGATATGGGTCGTGAACTGGGCTGCGGCGCGCACTTGGCATCTTTGCGTCGAACTGCAGTGGCTGATTTTATGATTGCGGATGCTCACACGCTTGAGGAACTCCAAGCCACCATGGGAGCCGGGAACCTCGAGGAACTTTTTGTACATCCGCGCACGATCCTGCCGCAATTTCCTTCAGTAACGGTGAACGATAATGTGGCCGCTTTGATCAGAACCGGACGCCCGGTAAATTTGCCCGAACTTTCAAAGGCCCGTCAGATCAAGGTCTTCATTGGCCAGAAGGAGCTGGTAGCAATCGCTACTCGGGTGGCGGGGACCTTGTTCCACGCCAAAATCGTGCTAAGCCCGGGGAGGACTGAGGAATTGGGGCGTCAGAGGAAAATAGAACGGCCAGGAGGGAGTGCCCTTCCTGGCCCGGATGTCGCAGAAATCTAGGCTTGTTTGGGAGGTTCGGTGGGAGTCGTAGGTGGAACCGGTTGGGCGGGCTTGTCATCACCGCTCATGGCCGCCTTGAAGCCCCGCAGACCTTCGCCCAGACCCTTGCCAAGCTCGGGCAGCTTTTTAGGCCCGAATACCAGAAGCGCGATTCCGGCTAGAACCAGCAAATGCATCGGCTGAAATAAACCTTCAAACATGAAATCTCCATTCCTCGAACCTGTTGGGTGTCGACAGGCTCCAGAGGGGCCTGAATCCGTACTAGTTTACCACCGGTTAAGCCATATTTTCGGCAAAACAAGAATGCTCAGGGACAGGTCAGCTGGGCCGTCCCGGTCACCACGGTGGCCGTAGTGCCGGGCATATCGGAACCGCTCGAAGCCAGCGCTTTTACCGTCACCATCCCCATAGCGCCGACGTTGCACTGGGCTAGGCCCGCCTCGTTCACGGATGCAATCGTCGGGTCGGAAACGAGCCAACTACTTACTGAGAGCGGAGTTACCGGGGACGGGGCAGCATTGAAGAAGCCAGTTGCCGTGAACGAAACCTGCCCCCTGCCTGAATCATGTCCGGTAGCCTCGGCCGGGGCTAGAGTAATAGTTTGCAGGCGTCGATCCATCCTGCTCATGCTCATGCTGCTGCAGCCGGCGATCTGCAGGATCAAGAACACCACTGGAAAGGGAAGCGCCCGAATGCACATTTCGTCCTCCCGGGAGTGCGATGCCAGACATTTCGGAAAAAGTTGTAATTGGATTGAGAGTTTCTATTCGAGTTCCAGGCCGCCATCAATAACCAATACCTGACCCGTTATGTAGTGGGGGGCGCCGGCAAAGAAAACAACCGCAGCAGCAACATCGTCTGCGGTCCCATTTCTCCTCATAGGCGTTATCTTAGCCATACGTTTCATGAACGTGGCTGCGGCCTTTTCCCCTAGATCGATCATGCCCGGAGCAACGCAATTAACCGCGATCTCGGGAGCCAGCGCCTTGGCCATTACTTTGGTGAGCATGTGCAGACCGGCCTTGGACGAGCAGTAATGCGCATGGGTGCTCCACGGCTTTATTCCACCCAGCGACCCCATGTGGATAATGCGTCCCTTTCGCTCACGCAATGCCTTTAGCGATTCTCGCGATACCAGGAAGGGGCCCCTCGTATTTGAGGCGAAGATAGCGTCCCACTGGCTTAGTGTGATCTTCTCGAATTCAACCGTTTCGTAGTTGCCGGCGTTGTTTACTAGAATGTCAATCCCGCCCAACTCCGTGGCGATCGTCTTTACCGCAGTCCGGACGCTGTCTTCCCGGGTTACATCACATGGCACGGCCAGACTACGAACACCAAGCTCGCGGATTTCAGCGACGGTCCGCTCCGCCTCTCGTCGAGATGTCTTGTAGCTGATAGCTACGTCGGCCCCTTCGCGGGCCAAGGCTAACCCTGAGGCGCGCCCCAGACGCCGTGCTGCTCCGGTTATGAGGGCGACCTTGCCATTGAGTGTTTTGTCAGATTCTCTCGGCACGCTAGGATTCTACTTGAAGCTTCGATCAGACCGACGTTTGGCCAACCCAAAACCACAACGACAAGACTACAATCGAGGCAATCATGAGCGACCAACCCCTAATGCCTTCCCCAAACCCAGGGCCCGCGGCTGAGCCAGCAGCCAGTGCAGAAGCGCCTGGAGGCACCGCCGATCCTTCGCAGCCGACTACCAAGTTTGAAATTGGAGAAGAATTTGGCACTGCTAAGAAGAACCTTCCTCCGACGAAGATACTGCTCATCGGAGTGGCCATCATCCTCGTGATTGGTGGTGTCCTCGCGCTGACTCAGAGACCGAAGTCGCAAGCAACCGGCACTATCGATGATGCAGTAGCAGTGGAAATTCCAGGACAGAATTCAGTGATGGCGGCCATCAATATCTCGATTGTGAACGAAGGCAAGGCGCCGTTCAAAATCCACAACATCAAGGTGGACCTCGAGGCTCCTACCGGCAACTTTAGCGATGAACCCGCGCCGGCCATGGATATGGACCGTTATTATCAGGCGCTGCCGGAGTTAAAGCGGCGGGCTATGGATCCATTGCCTGCAGAGACCATCGTAGCACCGGGTGCCACGGTGAGAGGGACCATCGTGGTGACTTTTCCTGTAGCTCCAGACGCATTCGCCAACCGGAAATCGTTGAAGGTAACCGTGTGGCCCTATCGAAGTACGGTGCCGCTGATATTAAGCAAGTAATGCTACTGGTGTTTCTGCACGAATCTTCTTCGCGCCAGATGGTTGTGGCTGGATGGGCTGATTTCGTCATACTTCAAGCAACTGATAGCTCCGTCTACTTCGAGTACGGCCAGCGCTACTTCGCCACAGGTTGAAATGCCATGCTCTCGCAAGGCTCGTTGCAGTTCGTCCATGCTGATGTGCTCTCTCTTCATGTGCTCACTATTGATCTTGCCGTCATGAATTAGGAGAGTGGGCTCGCCTTGGACCATTTTGCGGAATCGCCGGTTCAAGCCGGATAGTTCGCCGACTCCATAATTCAAAAGCAGCAGAGTTGCGGCAGCGGCCACACCCCCAAGGACGGACGTGTCCGGTCCAGTCATCGCATTTTGTACGGAATTGCTGATCAGAAGAAGAAGAACCAGGTCAAACGGCGTCATCTGGCCAACTTCGCGCTTGCCGCTTAGCCGGACCCCAAGCAGAACGACGAGATAGACGATCGCCGTCCTCAGGACGATATCAAGCAGGACATGGCTGCCGGGAAACATACCTGCGGCTAGTTCGTCGAAACCGGAGAGGGTGCGTTTTTCGGAGTGCTCAAATAGCCAGTTGCCTTGTTCTTGTCGACCGTCCAAACCACCAGCTCATACAGCATGTGGTCGCGGCCGCTGTAGAACTGGATTGGTTCAGCGATATTGCGGTCCTTCTTTTCGATGGTCTTGTCGTCGGAGCTCACGTTCACGGTGAATTTCCCGCGCTTCTGATCAGTTTTCTTCAACTGAAGGCTGACAGTCGATACCGGCTGCGGCTTGGCACCCTTGGTCAAAGTGAACTCATAGTAGTTGCGATCGCCTTTGTGCTTGAGGGTTTCGAGGTCTCCGCGGGTGGTGGCAATCAGGCCGCTCTGTACTCCAAGGTCGCCGATGGTGCTCTGCAGCCTTGCTTTGGTAGCTTCGAGATCAGCCTTGGCGGATGCCACATCGGTCTTAACACCGCCGACATCGGTCTTCACGCCAGCGACTTCGCCGCTGACTTGCGTGATTTGTTCCTTTTGTTGCTGAGTGATGCGCGCCTCAGCTGCCCGTTGCTGGCGTTGCAGGTCAGCCGCACGCTCTGCCAATTCTCGCTTGGTGAGTCCAACTTGCTTGGCCAGGGTCTCGTCGTCAGCTTCGGTGTTTTGGACGCGCTTGCTCAGTTCCGCGATCTGGCCATCGCTGGCGTTTAGATCTTTGCTCAATTTCTCGAGGCGGCTATTTAGCGAATACAAGAAATACGAGGACCCGGCGATGTAGAGCAGGGCGACCGCCAGCAAAATCCATTTACCGGCGGTTCCATCATTACCAACTTGGACAGCTTGTTCCGGAGGACGTTCTTCCAGCATAAGACTTCTTCTCCGCTGTTTGCGATGGGATATTGCACCAATTGTTGAGCAAGTATCGAAGCGTGTCAATTGGTACGTTGGTACGGAGGGGCAATGTACGAATTCGTGAGTTAGCGCCGGATTAGCTCGGCGGTCTTCAAGAAGTCGTAGTTTCCGGAGGGATTCAAGGTCAGCCCCCGTACCCGCGTGGAATGGACCAGCACGTTGTCGAAGTACCAGAGGTTGATGTAGGGCACATCCTTTGCCAGTATCTCCTGCAGCTGAGAATAAATCTGGCGACGCAGACTCTCGTTGGTGACCGATCGCGCCCGGTCGATCAACGCGTCGACTTGCGGGTTGGAATAGAAGCTGCGGTTAGCGCCCTTGGGGGTGATTTTTGAGCTGTGAAATGCATATTCGAAAATATCGGGATCTTCATTTCCACCGATCCAACGCAGGGAATACATCTGAAACTCGCCGCGAGTTACATCCGAAAAGAAGGTGGCAAATTCGAAGGTGCGGATATCGAGGGCGATTCCCACCTCTCGCAACTGCTGTTGCAGTACGGCGGCGAGTAGACGGGTGCTTTCCTCGGTGGAGGTCTTCATCGTGATGTGGAACCGAACTCCTTTAGTGGCGGGGTGTCCAGCTGAATCGAGAAGTTCGCGTGCGCGTGCGGGATTGAAATCATAGGCGGAGACGTTGGGATCATAGGCCCAGCTTTCCGGGGGGAGGATGCTTGCGGCGGGACGGGCAGAATCGCGCCACACGTAATGAATCAGAGGCCGGCGATCGATGGCATGAGCCAGGGCCTGCCGCACCCGAACATCTTTGAGGATGGGATCGCGAACGTTAAAGCCGATATAAGCAAGCACAGTTCCGGGGGCATGGAGCGTCTGTAGCTTAGGCTCGCGTTGCAGCGCGACCACGGTATCTGCAGTGAGGGCATTGATAGCCACATCCGCGCTGCCTTTGCGCAACTCGAGAGCGCGAGTCGTAGTGTCGGGCACAATGATGAATTGGACTTTCTTCAGCCGGACCTTGCCGCCCCAGTAGTCAGGATTCTCCTCAACGACCACATCCTTGTCCTGTTGTGCGCTCACGAAACGAAACGGTCCCGTACCTATCGGACGGCGGCTCATCTCGTCCCCGGTTGAACCGTAGGGAACAATGCCCATGGCGCCACCCGATAGATTCCACGGCAGGGTTGCGAATGGCTCCTTCAAATGGAAGGTGACGGTGTGATCGTCGGCAGCTTCAATTCGATCTACGAACCGGTAGGCGGAAGATTTGGTACTGCGAACTTTCCCTTGCAATAGGGAATCGAAGCTCCACTTTACATCGCGTGACGTTAGCGGGCGACCATCATGGAACCGTACTCCGCGGTGCAGGTGGAAGACGTAAGTAAGAGGATCAGAGACTTCCCAACTCTCTGCGAGTCCCGGCTTGACGTTTAAATGTTCGTCCCGCGACAGGAGATCATCGAAGATGAGGTCGTCGATACGCTCCGATTGAGCATCCACGCCGACTCTTGGATCGAGATTGGTGGGACTGCTCTCGATAATCATCACCAGCGTGTCAGGATCAGGTTTTTTTGCACAGGCCGAAAGACAGGCCAAGGCAAGCAAGCCCAGGAGCAGCCGGCTATGCATAAGAAATCTTTCCAAGAATGGCGGGCCGCTTGGCGCCGGTGGCTGACGGGATATTCGACGGGCGGCGATGCCAGGTTTGGTAGGCCATCAAGGCAAAGGCGGCCGCCTCCTTGGCCTCGGAAGGCAACCCAAATTCGTCGGTGCAGCGGGCTTGGAGCTCGAGCGGCGAGAGTTCATTGGCAAGCATCGCAAGCAACGTCGCGTTTCGAGTGCCGCCGCCCGAGGTAATGAAGTCTCTATACGAGTGTTTGCGCAAAACAAATCGCTGCAAGGAATCGGCAATCGATCGTGCCGTGAGGGCCGTGGCAGTGGCAACAATATCTTCCTTTTTCGCGCGGCCGCACAACGCCAGAAACTTACGAATAAATTCCTTGCCGAACTCTTCGCGTCCGGCTGTTCTTGGGGGACGTTGTCGAAAAAATGTGCCGCGTAAGAGCTGTCTTATGACTGGCTCAATCGGCGTGCCCAACGCAGCGATCCGGCCACTGCGATCAAAGGGCTGCCCAAAGAGGTGATCGGTCACTGCGTCGATCACCATATTGCCGGGCCCGGTATCAAAGGCAACCACTTGATCCGTTCTCGCGCCGGCGGGAATAGCCGACAAGTTGCCGATACCTCCGATGTTCTGCACGATTCGACCCACGCGCGGGTCACAGTAAAGAAAATAATCGAGGAAGGGAACCAGCGGAGCGCCCTTGCCTCCGGCTGCCATATCGGCTGGCCGAAAGTCAGCGACAACTGGAACACCAACTCGGGCCGCGAGAATAGCTCCTTCGCCGCTCTGCCAAGTGACCGCGATTTTTCGGCCAAGGAATTTCTGCGCCTCTCCCTGGTGGTAGAGCGTCTGTCCGTGGCAGCCGATAAGTTGTGCTTTCATCCGGAATTTCTTTTGCGTATTGAGTACGGCATCCGCATAGAGTTCTGCCAACAGAAAGTTCAGGCGGGCCAAATCTGCGACGCTAATGCGCGACGCATTCATGGCATAAAGGACTAGGTGGCGTACAGCTTGCGGATAAGCGAACTCGGCGTGTCCAAGGAGCTTGAACTCAAGTTTGCTGCCGCGCTCGCCTATTCGCACCAAAGCAACGTTGATGCCATCGGCTGAGGTCCCGCTCATGACTCCGGCGACGATCATGCCTGGACCTGTCTAATCTGTTCTGCCAAATCGGCCAGTTGTTGCTTGAGTTTTTTGGTAGTTTCTGGAGTCGGCTCAGAAATTCGCTTCTTCAATTCTTTTGATTTCCTCTTGAAGGCGAGGACTCGGGTGGTGGATTCCTTTACTCGTCGGGCGAATCGACGGTCGTTCTCCGCTTCTTTCACTAACGACTCATAAGCGCTTACAACAAAGTCTTCCTGGCGGCAAATCAGGGCCAGATCGCCACCTGCGCGGACGAACTCTACGGTCGCGGGGCCGATGGGCGCGGCTTTCAGCACGCCGCCCATCTCCATGTCGTCGGAGACCACCAGCCCGCGATATCCGATTTTCTTTCGCAACACGTCAGTGATCCATTTTCGGGAGAGCGACGCCGGACTCGGATCCTTGGTCACCGATGGATAATTTGCATGTCCCACCAGCACCATCGGAAGCTTATTTCGTAGGATACGATATGGATATATATCGTCGGTCCACAGCTTTTTGTACGACGCTCCCACAGTAGGTAGTTCGTGATGGGTATCAAGGTTGGCTTCGCCAAGGCCGGGGAAATGCTTGCCGCACCCAATCACCCCGGAACTTTCGAGCCCTGCAATAAATTCGCGGGCGTAGGCCACCACCTCCCGCGGGTCCGGCGAGACCGCGCGCGAGCTCATGACCGCCCGGGAAGCCTCAAGGGCCAAATCGAGAACGGGTGCAAAGTCCGTATTGAATCCCAAACCGCGGCATGCATGTCCAATTACCCGGCCGTGTCGGCGGAACAGCCGGCGGTCGCCGGTGGCAAAGACCTCAGCGGCTGACGGGAAAGATCCGATTGCTGATCGGAAGCGGTCGACGCGTCCGCCTTCCATGTCGACGCAAGTTAATAGCGGCTTACTGACATAGGCCTGGCAGTCCTGCAGCAAGCGGTATGTTTGCCCGGCGCTAACCACATTGCGGGCAAACAGGATGATCCCGGCGGGTTGAATCCTAATTAGCAGGCCGCGCAGGGAAGGGGTCATCTCGGCCGGTTCGAAACCGATAATCAAAAGCTGTCCGAGGTCATCATTCATGGCTACAGAATCACTCTACCTGCTTCTTGAGTTCAGCCAACAGGTTTAGGGCTTCCAGGGGAGTCAGGTGGTTAAGGTTAAGGTTCCGCAGGCGGTCCAGCACTGGCTGCGACAGTGGGGTGAAAATCGTGAGCTGTGCGGGTTGCCGCTGCTGCGATTCATTCCCGGCAAGCTCGGTGCTTAACCTGCGCTCGTGATTTTCGTGCTCCGCCAAGACTTCGCGGGCGCGATCCACGACTTCATTCGGTAGTCCCGCTAACTTGGCGACTTCAATTCCGTAACTCTTGTCGGCTGCGCCAGGTTCGACTTTGCGTAAAAACACTACACCGCCACCGGTTTCCTTGACTGAGACGTGATAATTCTTAACCCCAGACAATTGATCGGCGAGGTCAGTCAATTCGAAATAGTGAGTAGCGAAGAGAGTCTTGGCACGAGTACGAGCATGAATATACTCGACTGCCGCCCATGCTATCGCTAACCCGTCAAAGGTCGATGTTCCGCGACCCACTTCATCAAGCAGCACCAGCGACCGAGGAGTTGCCGTGTGCAGAATTGCAGCGGTCTCGGTCATTTCCACCATGAAGGTTGAGCGGCCCCGCGCCAGATTGTCGCTGGCGCCGATGCGAGTGAACACACGATCGACGATGCCCAGTCGGGCCGCCCGGGCTGGAGTAAACGATCCCATCTGGGCGAGAATCACCGTGAGTGCCGCCTGACGCAGGTAGGTGGATTTTCCGCCCATGTTTGGGCCCGTCAGAACTAGAACGGTGTGCGTACTCGAGTTGAGAAACAGATCATTAGGCACAAATCGGTCGGTACCGCCGGAAAGTTCTTGCTGTTCGATCACCGGATGACGCCCCGCCACGATTTCAATGTCTGAGGAATCATCGAGCACCGGCCGGCAGTAATTTCGAAGCGCGGCAACTTGCGCCATGGATGCCAGAACATCCACCTCTGCCAGCGCCATTGCGGTCTGCCGGATCCGTCGGGCTTCGCCAGTGATCGAGCGGCGCAGTTCGGCGAAAAGGCGGCGTTCAATGTCAACGATCTTCTCCTGAGCATCCAGAATTTTCGATTCATACTCCTTCAATTCTGGGGTGGTAAAACGTTCCGCGTTGACCAAGGTTTGCTTGCGCTCATATTCCACCGGCGCAAGATGCTGATTCACCTTGGAAATCTCGATGTAGTAGCCGAAGACTGAATTGAACTTCACCTTCAGTGAGTTGATTCCGGTCCGTTGGCGCTCGCGCTGCTCAATTTGTGCCAGAAATTGTTTACTGTTGCGGCTGAGGTCACGCAACTCGTCAAGCTCGGTATTGATTCCCGCCTGGATCACGCCGCCATCGTTGAGAGAAATCGAAGGCTCGGCCACGATTGTGGAGCGAATACGTTGGCAAAGGTCTCCAAGTTCATCCACAGAGCGGTGAAGTGTCTGCAGTCGCAGTGCAGACAATTTTATGAGGACTGACCGCGCCGATGGAATCTTCGCCAGAGAGGCAGCCAGGGCGAGCAGATCCCGAGGGTTCGCCGCTTCCAGAGTCACCCGGCTCAGTAGCCGTTCCAGGTCCAAGATGCCGTCAAGGGCTCGACGCAATTCCTCTCGTAACAGTGTTTCCTTGACCTGAATTTCTACGGCGTCCAGCCGCGCATCGATGTCATTTTTATCGATCGACGGCCGCAGCAGCCAGGAACGAAGTAGCCGCTTTCCCATGGGGGTAATGGTGGCGTCTATGGCGCGAAACAGAGTGGTTCCGTCACCTGTCCCCGTAAACAGTGGCTCAATTAGCTCCAGATTGCGGACGGTCACGGTGTCGAGCACCAGGCAGTCTTGTTTCTCGTAGAAGCCAATACGGTCTACATGGTCGAGAGTGCCGCGCTGGGTTGAGCGGACGTAGTAGAGAATCGCCCCGGCGGCAGATGCGGCGGCCGGCTTTCCGGCCAGACCAAATCCCTCAAGCGACAGAACACCAAAATGGTTTTCCAGCAGCGGAATAGCGTGGTCGGGAGCGAAAATCCAGTCCTCCAGCGGGGTATCCGTCCACAACGCACCGGCTGGTTTGGGCTGGACTGTGGTGTTGCGAACCGACGCGTCGAATAACGGCGCCGAAGAACCGTAAAGAACCTCCCGCGGTCGCAACTGCTGCAATTCTTCCTGAATCCGGCGGGCCGCGTCCTGACCTTGGAACTCGGTCGCCCGAAATTCTCCGGTCGAAAGATCTAGCGCCGCAAATCCGGCATTTTCCCCAACAGCAGCCACGGCGGCGAGGAAATTGTTCTCGTCGGAGCCAAGGGAGGAATCGGCTGCGGTGCCGGGTGTAACTACTCGCGTCACCTCCCGTCGGACCAATTTCTTCGCTAAGCGCGCGTCTTCGGTTTGATCGCAGATTGCCACCTTGAATCCCTTGCGGATCAGCTTCGAAATGTACCCCTCGGCGGCGTGATACGGGACCCCGCACATCGGAATCGCTGTTCCTTTTTCCTTATTGCGCGAGGTCAGGGTAATCTGAAGCTCGCGCGCAGCCAGTACGGCATCGTCAAAAAAAAGCTCGTAAAAGTCCCCCAGACGAAAAAACAGGAGGGCCGTAGGGTGATCTTTCTTGATGGCAGCATATTGCCGCATCAACGGCGTGGAGGGTTCGTTCATTTGGGGAGATTGGGCGGATTATAACAAACCAAACTCCTGACCCCGGCGGTGAAAAACCACAAGAAGCGAACTTTGCGCCGTATTAAGGGAAAGATTTCAGCTTGTCCCCAATATATTTTTGCGAACGTGACTTAAACCTCGGTTATTGCTAGATTCCGCTCCGAGTCTTGGGTATTCTCACCACAATGGCCACGGTTGCACTCACGGAGTTGTTGGGCACGCCGGTCTACGGACCGGGCGGAGCCCATTGCGGACGAGTGCGCGAACTGGCGCTTTCGCCGCACGACGACCGCTCGCATGTCGCCATGCTGATTGTCCGTACCAAGGGCGGCGATAGGGTTTTGCCATTTTCTTCCGTAGGCAGCATCAATGGCGGAATCTACGCCACGACTACCGACGCCGCCTGGGCCAAAGTCGACGGATCCGAAGGCCTTTTCTTGTTAGAGCGGGACCTGCTCGATCAGCAAATCATTGACGTACACGGGCGCAAGGTCGTCCGCGTCAATGATGTGGACCTGCAGCCGGAGACCACGAACAACCGGCCGGGTTTGCGGGTTACGTCGGTCGATGTTGGGGTAAAAGGTGCGATTCGCCGTCTGCTGAAGGGCGTTGTACCCATGATTGCGTTGCGAACTCTGCTGGTGCAAATACCGCCGCGAACCATTCCCTGGGACTTCGTCGACCTCATCGAAACTGATCCGGCGCGACGAGTGAAGCTGAAGATTTCTCACGATCGTTTGGCGAAACTACACCCCGCCGATATCGCGGACATCGTTGAGAACCTCACTCCCGACGAACGCGAAGCAGTATTTGAAACCTTGGACGAAGAGACTGCGGCTGGCGCTCTCGAAGAAGTCGAGCCCAAGGTGCAAAAAGCTATCGTAGAGTCGCTCGACTCGGAACGCGCGGCTGAAATTGTCGAGGAGATGAATCCCGACGCCGCGGCTGACCTGCTGAACGACTTGCCGGAAGAGCGTACCTCTCAAATTCTGCAAGAGATGGAGCCGGAAGAACGCAAGGAGATGGTCGAGCTTCTTGAGTTCGGCGAAAACACCGCCGCTGGACGAATGAATACGGAGTATCTAGCCCTGAACCTCAATTCGACGGTGAAAGATGCGGTCAATGCGCTGCGTAACTTTGAGGGCGGGGTGGAGACCGTTAGCACCATCTACCTGGTGGATTCCCACGGCACTCTAGCTGGGGCAGTTCCGTTGTCCAAATTAGTGCTGGCTGATTCTGACGACGTCTTGCTCACGCTGACCCAAGAGCCGCTGATCTCATGTGAGGCCGGGGCCGGGGAGCAGGAAGTTGCAGAGTTATTCGATAAGTACAATCTGGTGACGCTTCCTGTAGTCGATGAAGACAAGAAATTAACCGGCGTCATCACGTCCGACGACGTAATCAGTTTGTTGCGAGCAAAGTTGTAAGACGCCGACAACATTTCCTGTCCATAAACGAGAAGTCCATTTATCCTGAGCAATCCTGCAACACGCTCAGAACATTTAGGTACGCCCATGCGAAGCCGGTTCCTCAGAAGCTGGAAAACCCGCATCCTGATTTTCTTCGCCGTTGTTGGACCCGGCTTCATCACCGCCAACGTCGACAACGATGCAGGCGGAATCTTTACCTATTCGGCGGCGGGCGCGCAATTTGGGCACCTGCTTCTCTGGACGATGCTGCCCATCACGATTGCACTGATTGTGGTGCAGGAGATGTCCGCTCGCATGGGTGCGGTCACCGGCAAAGGGCTCAGTGATCTGATTCGTGAAGAATTCGGCTTCCGGATCACGTTTTTGATGATGCTAGGCATTCTTATCGTGAACTTCGGCAACGTAGTAACCGAATTTGCCGGTATTGCGAGCAGCCTGGAGTTATTTGGGTTCTCCAAGTACAAGACCGTGCCAATTTGTGCCCTGATCGTCTGGCTCATTATTGTGAAGGGCCAATACAAGACGGTTGAAAAGATCTTTCTGGTCGCCTCTTTCTTCTACATCACTTACATCGTTGCTGGGGTTTTGGCGAAACCAGCGTGGGTGGATGCTTTAATCGCCACAGCAAAGCCGCCTGCGCTTAACCAATTCCGCAACACGCCCTACCTGTACATGGTGATTGGGTTGGTGGGAACCACGATTGCGCCCTGGATGCAGTTCTACCTCCAAGCCTCGATTGTGGAGAAAGGTGTGAGCCGCCGCCAGTACAAGACTTCGCGACTAGACGTGATCGCCGGTTGTATTTTTACCGACGTTGTGGCGTGGTTCATCATCGTGGCCTGTGCGGCCACTCTTTATGTCCACGGTCATCACGATATTCGCGATGCCGCCGACGCTGCTCAGGCATTGCGCCCGCTAGCCGGTCAATACGCATATATCTTGTTCGCCATGGGCCTATTTAATGCGTCCTTGTTTGCGGCATCCATCCTTCCCTTGTCGACGGCCTATACAGTATGCGAGGGCTTGGGTTTTGAGTCGGGCGTCGACAAGAAGTTTGGCGAAGCCCCTGTCTTCTATTGGCTGTATACCATCCTGATTGTGGCCGGCGCTGGTGTCATCCTGACCCCCAACCTGCCGCTCATTAAGATTTCCATCCTCTCCCAGGTCGTCAATGGAGCTGTTCTCCCCTTTGTGCTGATTTTTATGCTCTTGCTGGTAAATCGGAAGGAATTAATGGGAGAGTACGTGAACTCGCGAGCGTTTAACGTGATTGCCTGGGCCACTACCGTCATTATGATCGCTCTGACCTTGGGGTGGTTTTGGACCTTGCGTGCCGCTAAAGCCGGTTAGCAGCTTCCATGAGCCCCCAGGCCGCTTACCGAAGTGCATGGCCGCAGGGGTAATGAACCAATCCTACCTTCTGAAAAGCCTTGTTTTACGCGGAATCCGCGTATCTTCCTCTGCTTGATGGCGTTAAGCGGGTGTTCCAAGTACTAAAGTTACTTTTGCCATAAGCCATCTGCGTTGACAATTTGTGTCAACGCGAAAGGCATCGCAGTATTTCCCTCAAATATGCCTGCCTCTTCGCGCTGGGTAGCGGTTCAACACTATCTCTCTGTCAAACGGATAAGGAGTTCGAAGTATGTCTCAACGGCTGGGTGACCTTCTCGTCAAAGAGAAGATCATTACCCCAGAGCAGTTGGATAAGGCGACGAAAGTCCAGAAAGAGGCGAATTGCCGTCTGGGCTCCGCCTTGGTCAAGCTAGGCTTCCTGTCTGACGAAGACGTCACCAATTTCCTCTCTCGTCAGTACGGTGTTCCTGCCATCAATCTTTCGTATTTTGAAATCGATCCTTCCGTTGTAAAGCTCATCCCGTTTGAAACCGCGAAACGTTATCAGATTCTGCCGCTGAGCCGCGTAGGAGCTTCGCTGACCATCGCGATGGTAGATCCGACCAATGTTTTCGCCATGGACGATATCAAGTTCATGACTGGCTTCAACATTGAGCCGGTCGTCGCCTCAGAGAGCTCGATTCAACAGGGGATAGACAAGGCCTACGGAGCCACCCAGCAAGACGATCTCGAGCAGGTAATGCAGTCGATGACCGAGGCCGGTGAGGCCGACGTCGAACTACAGGCTGAGCAGGAAGAACTCGGTCTCACGGAATTGGAGAAAGCGGCTGACGAGGCTCCAATCGTCAAGCTGGTTAATCTTGTCCTGACCGATGCGGTAAAGCGGGGCGCCAGCGATATCCACCTCGAGCCTTATGAAAAAGAGTTCCGCGTCCGCTTCCGGATTGACGGTGTTCTGCAGAGCATCATGTCGCCGCCGCTGAAACTGAAAGACGCCATCACATCGCGCGTCAAGATCATGGCGAAGCTTGATATCAGTGAAAAACGGCTGCCACAAGACGGCCGCATCATGCTCAAGATGCAACTTGCGGGCCGCAAAAAACAGCTCGACTTCCGTGTCAGCACGCTGCCCACCTTGTGGGGCGAAAAGATTGTTATGCGTTTGCTCGACAAGGAAAATCTTCGCCTCGATATGACCAAGCTCGGTTTTGAACCCGAATCGCTGGTTAAGTTCGAGAAAGCGATTCTTAAGCCTTACGGCATGGTGCTCGTCACCGGCCCTACAGGATCGGGCAAGACCAATACGCTTTATTCCTCGATTGCCCGGCTAAATACTCCTGACACCAACATCATGACCGCCGAGGATCCGGTTGAGTTCCAGTTGCAAGGTGTGAACCAGGTACAGATGAAGGAGCAGATTGGCCTGAATTTCGCCGCCGCCCTACGCGCCTTCCTCCGGCAGGACCCCAACATCATCCTGGTCGGTGAAATTCGAGACTTTGAAACCGCCGAAATTGCTATCAAAGCCGCCTTGACGGGACACCTTGTGCTTTCGACCTTGCACACCAACGGTGCCCCCGAAACCATCACCCGGCTCATGAATATGGGTATCGAACCCTTTCTAGTTGCGACCTCGGTTCACCTGATTTGCGCCCAGAGACTGGTCCGTCGCGTCTGCAAGGATTGCACTGAGCCAGTGGACGTTCCCTATCAGACTCTGATCGAGGAAGGCTATTCCCCGGCAGAAGCCAAGACGGTGAAGATCCACAAGGGCAAGGGCTGTTCTGTTTGCAACAACACCGGCTACAAGGGACGCGTCGGATTGTATGAAGTCATGGAAGTGGACGATGAGGTCCGCGAGCTGGTCTTGGTGGGCGCATCGGCTGTTGAGTTGAAGAAGAAGGCGATCGAGCGGGGAATGATCACACTGCGCCGCAGTGGACTCATTAAAGCGGCACAAGGCATGACCACGCTGGAAGAAATTGCTCGCGAAACCATTCACTAGAGTTGGAGAAGGGATAGGTAAAGAACTATGTCGCTCTCGTTAAGCGATCTGTTGAAACGAATGCTGGAGATGTCAGGCAGCGATTTGCACATAACCACGAATTCACCGCCGCAAATCCGAGTGCACGGGCATTTGGTGCCGCTGGATTTGCCGCAGCTCACGCCCGCAGAAACCAAGCAGCTTGCCTATAGCGTCATGACTGACGCCCAGAAACACCGCTTCGAGGAGACATTGGAACTCGACTTTTCTTTCGGACTTAAGGGATTGGCACGTTTCCGCGCCAACGTCTTCAATCAGCGCGGTGCAACTGCTTGCGTCTTGCGTTTGATTCCCTTTGAGATCAAATCATTCAATCAATTGGGATTGCCGACGGTCGTGAGCAAGCTGTGCGATAAGCCGCGCGGGTTGGTCCTGGTCACTGGCCCTACTGGCTCCGGTAAGTCGACGACCCTCGCCGCCATGATCGACAAGATCAACAGCGAGCGCCACGATCACATCCTAACCATCGAGGACCCGATCGAATTTGTCCACATGAACAAGAATTGTGTGGTCAACCAGCGCGAACTCCACGCCGACACCAAAAGCTTCACCGACGCTCTACGCGCTGCCCTCCGTGAAGATCCCGACGTGGTGCTGATCGGTGAAATGCGCGACTTGGAAACCATCGAATCCGCGTTACGTATTGCCGAAACCGGTCACTTGACCTTCGGCACCTTGCATACAAACTCGGCAATTTCAACCATCAACCGCATCATCGACGTCTTCCCGGCCCACCAGCAGCCACAGATTCGGGCCCAACTGTCACTGGTGCTCGAAGGCATTCTTTGCCAGACGCTTTTGCCAAAGACCGATGGCAAGGGCCGCGCAATGATCATGGAAGTATTGGTTCCGAACGCCGCCGTGCGAAACCTGATTCGCGAAGACAAGATTCACCAGATTTATTCGTCGATGCAGACCGGACAGGACAAGTTCGGCATGCAGACCTTTAACCAGTCACTGGCGACGAACTACCTGCAGAAGAACATCACGTTGGAACTTGCGCTGGCCAGATCAAGCAACCCGGATGAATTGCAGGAAATGATCAACCGGGGCGCGAGCCTCTTGAACCGAGTCGGCGCACCGCCGGCTACCACCATGGCCAGGGGCGCAACTCCGGGAAAGCGGTAGTGAAAAGAGAAGTTCGACTTGTGCTCAGTATCAGAGGTTAAGCGATTGACCCGAGGCCCTAGTTGGAATTCGGTGGAAGACAAGTAGCGTAGCGAGGAGAGATTTACATGCCAGTATTTACATTTTCAGGAAAAAACGCATCCGGAGAAAAAGTCACCGGCGAACGGACCGCTGCCAACAAGCAGTTGGTCGTCAGTCAACTGAAACGGGAGCGGATTACGCCCGGTTCGGTTCGGCAAAAAGGCAAGGAGTTCGCTCTGCCTACGTTCGGATCCTCCAAGGTCAAAACCAAAGAGATCGCGGTTTTCTTCCGTCAGTTCTCGGTCATGATCGATGCCGGCCTGCCGCTGGTGCAATGCCTTGAGATTCTTGCCGCCAACCAGGAAAACCCAACCTTTCAGAAATCATTGACGGCTGTTCGGCAGACGGTGGAAGGTGGCGCTACGCTGGCCAATGCCATGCGCCAGCAGCCGAATGTCTTCGATGACCTCACCACCAACATGATTGAGGCCGGCGAAACCGGCGGTATTCTGGACGTCATCTTGCAGCGTCTTGCCATCTACGTAGAAAAGGCGGTCAAGCTGCGTGCCGCTGTCAAATCGGCTCTGATCTATCCCGTTTCCGTGGTGAGCCTGGCAATCATCATTGTCGCTGCCCTGTTGAAGTATGTGGTGCCCATTTTCTCGAATTTGTTTGTTGGTTTGGGGGTTACCCTCCCGTTGCCTACAAAGATCGTTATGGGCCTCAGCGATTTCGTCGCTCAGTTTTGGTGGTTCTTTTTTGTCGGTATCGCTGTGGTGTTCTTTGGTGTTCGCCAGATACGCAAAGATCCGAAGGGACGCTACTACTTCGACAAGATGCTGCTGCACATGCCTATTCTTGGGATGCTTCTAAGAAAAATCGCGGTCGCCCGCTTTACTCGGACTCTCGGTACCTTGATCACCTCGGGTGTGCCTATTCTCGAAGGCTTGAGCATTACTGCCAGGACTTCCGGCAACGCAGTGCTTGAGGAAGCCTTGATGAAAGTGCGCAAAGCGATTGAAGAAGGTCGCACAATTGTCGATCCTTTAAGAGAGTCGGGTGTGTTTCCAAACATGGTGACGCAGATGATCGGCGTGGGTGAAGCCACTGGCGCGATGGATGCTATGTTGCAGAAAATCGCTGACTTCTACGAGGACGAAGTTGATGCCGCCACCAAGGACATGTTGGCCCTGTTGGAGCCGGTAATTATCGGCATATTGGGCGTCAGCATCGGCGGTATCGTGATCTCGCTTTACATGCCGCTGTTCTCGATGATCTCCAAACTGGCTGGATAAGTACGCTGGAACAATGAGCCGGGTCGCGGTCATGCGGCCCGCTCTCGTAGCCGTTCCCCTGGTCAATGCTCGACCACGGAATCGAGAGTAGAAATGCAATCCATGTTCGATGAAAGGCTTTGGCTGGCGTGGCTGGTCAAAGTCAGAATCATCATCCTGACATTCCTGCTGGGGATTGAGCTGGCAATTGCCCGATTCACCCCCACGCCTTTGCCGTTGACCCTGTTCATCAGCACCATTGTGCTGTGGTACGGTATATCCGCCTTCTATCTTCTTCTGCTCTCTTTTTGGGAAGAGCACCGCTTGCAGTCGTTCCTACAGGTCATCACCGACCTGGCCCTCATCACCCTGGTGGTCTACGCCACAGGAGGCGTAGACAGCTCACTGAACTTTCTCTACCCGCTGGTTATCATTGTCGCCGCAATCTTGCTGCCGCCGTTGTGGACCTACCTCATGGCCGCTTTGGCCTTCATCCTGTACGGCACGGTTCTTGAGCTTACCTATTTCGAATACATTCCCTCGTACTCCATCAGCCATCCAGAGCCCCGGATGCTGCAGGCAATCATTGTTGTGAATTTGTGCGCGTACCTTGCGGTCGCATATCTGGCAAGCTTATTGGCGGCAAAGTTACGGCAAGTGAATGTCCGCCTGAAGCACACCAGTGGTGCGCTGGAGAATCTCCAGGCGTTACACGAGAACATCATTCAGTCGATCAGTGGCGGAATCATTACCACCGGTCTGGACGGCCACATCACCCTGGCCAACACCGCCGCGCAACTCGTCCTTGGTCAGTCGGAAAGTGACCTATGGGGAAAGCCGGTCGCGGGCCTCTTTCTGGATCCGTTGCCGGATGTCAGTTCTGACCGCACCCATGGCGAAGTAAGATTCGTTGCCGCGAATAATTTCAACAAGACCATTCGCGTACGAGTATCAGCGCTGACGGTTCCCGAGCGCGGTGCTCTTGGGTACGTATACGCATTCGATGACTTGACCGAAATCCGCCGCTTGGAGCGCGAAGTACGAATGCAGGACCGGCTGGCAGCTGTGGGACGATTGGCCGCCGCCATCGCGCATGAAATCCGGAATCCCCTGACTTCCATTGCGGGGTCGGCGAGCATGCTCTCAGGCATAGCAGATCTGAACCAAGAGCACCGTCAGTTGTTGCAAATTGTGATTCGAGAATCGGCGCGGTTGAACGCGATCATCACCGACTTCCTTTCTTACTCTCGTAATCGAAAATATGAGATGACGGCAGTCGACGTCTTGCCTCTGCTGGAAGACACGCTCACGCTGCTGGAACAGCGGCTAATAGCTGAGAAGACCGGAATCAAGATCGAACGCCGCTATGCCTTTTCCGAAATCATGGTTTTTGCCGACGGCGACAAGATCAAACAGGTGTTCTGGAACTTCTGTGAAAACGCCGTTCGCGCCATGAAGCAGGGCGGCACCTTGCGAGTCTCCGTGAATGAGGTGGGCGAGGACTGGCAGATAGCTTTCGCCGATACAGGTCCCGGCATCAGTCCGCAGATTGTCGAGAAGATATTCGAGCCATTTCAGTCTCAATTCGAAGGGGGAACGGGCCTCGGACTCGCCATCGTCTATCAGATCGTGCAGGCACATGACGGAAAGGTTTGGGTTCGCTCAAAGCTAGGAGAGGGAAGTGAATTTGTTCTGCGGTTACGTCGTTTTGTTGCCCCGGCAAAGATTACCCCTATCTCATCCGCACCAGGTCTCAAACAATCTGCGGCAGTAGGTGGTGGCCGTGGGTAACATTCTCATCTGCGACGACGAGCGCTCCATTTGCGAAATGCTGGATATCGCTTTGCGGCGCGAGGGTCATAAGGTCGAGACGGTAAATTCCGGTGAAGCCGCCATGCGCAAGCTGGACAGCGCAATTTTTGACGTGGTCGTCACCGACATCAAGATGCCAAACATCGGCGGCATCGAGGTTTTGCGCTACGCCCATCAAGTCTCGCCGGATTCAGCCGTAGTCCTGATTACTGCCGTCGATGACTATGAGGCTGCGGTGCAAGCTGTGAAAGCTGGTGGCGCGACTGATTACATTCGCAAGACACCTGCGTTGCTCGATGAGATTAAGCTGGCAATAAATCGTGCTCTGGAGAAAGTCGCCCTCAGCCGGCAGAACTTCGCCTTCAAACGCGATGCGGCGACCCGCAATTCGCTTGACAACATCATTGGCGCGAGCCCTGCCATGAAGCAGCTTAAGCAAACTATCCGGACCGTGGCCTCGACCCAAAGTACGATCCTGATTTCCGGAGAGAGTGGTACCGGCAAGGAACTAGTCGCCCGGGCTGTGCACGTGTGTTCGCCTCGAGCTGCCGAGCCCTTCGTGTCCATCAATTGTGGTGCCTTTCCGGAAACGTTGCTGGAGAGTGAACTTTTTGGATATGTCAAAGGCGCCTTCACCGGAGCCAATCAGAATAAACGCGGTCTGTTTGAAGTGGCGCATCAAGGCACGATATTCCTGGACGAAATCAGCGAAACCAGCCTGACCATGCAGGTCAAACTTCTGCGGGTTTTGCAGGAGCGCTGTGTCCGGCCCGTGGGAGGTACCAGTGAGATTGCGATTGATGTGAGGGTCATTGCCGCTACGAATCGTGATCTTGACAAGCTGGTATCGGATAACCTGTTCCGTGAGGATTTGTATTACCGGCTGAATGTAATTCCGGTGCAGGTGCCATTATTGCGCGAGCGTCGGGAGGACATTCCGCTTCTAGTGAATCATTTCCTGAAGAAATACGCGCCTGCAGCCGGCCGGAATATTTCACGCGTCAGTTCTTCGTCTCTTGAAGCGCTGTGTGGTTACGAGTGGCCCGGCAACGTTCGCCAGCTCGAGAACACTGTGGAGCGGGCTGTTGCGCTCGAGACCGGTGAGGAGCTTCGCGTGGAACTCCCCGTAGAACGCGCCAAAACCCGTGCTGCGGCGGCTGGTGCAGGAACGCCCACGGTAAGCCTTGCTGGGGGTTCTCTGCCCCATGACCTCGATATGGAGAAATACATTGCCAACATCGAGCGCTCGCTATTGCAGTCCGCGTTGGCGCAGTCCAATGGAGTGCAGACCCGGGCCGCTGACGTTCTCAAGATTTCTTACCGTTCATTCCGGCATTTGATGAAGAAGTACGATCTCTAGAGAATTGCAAAGCCACCACGCTATACTCGGGCCATGCGCAACATGCTGCGATTTCTTTGGAATGCGACTCGCGGGCATCGCTTGACCCCCTGGCGAAGCCCTTATCTTCTATGGCGGGTCGAGACCTACTGCGGCGTAAAGATGCAGCAGATTGGTTTCTTGGAGTTTTGGGAGTTTATGTGGCGTGAGCGCAGTAATCTTTGGCGATTTTTGAAATGGACGGGTCAGGTTGAGCGCTACGTCACTCCGAAGGCCAAGCCGTCGCGCTAACTCTCACCATCACGCAAAATGAGAGTCAATTCCGTACCTTTGCTCACCCCAAGAATTTCCGCGGCCGACGCTTGGTTCGACGCGATTTCCAGATACCCCATGCTCCCTGCGATGGCGAACAAATCGCCAGGCGTGCCTTCTGAATAGGAGGCCTTCCGCCTTGTGATCTCCCGGCCAGCAATGCAAATGCTGAACGACGCTGGGTCAGCCTGAAACAGTTGAGGAATATCCTGTGGCGAGATGTTGGTGATCAAGTTTCCAAAGCGATCTGCCTTCAGCACAATACCAGACCAGGTGTTTTCTCCTGATGATGTTGGCTGAGGCAGATTGAAACGAACATAGTCGTTGATACCCGGGCCAAGTTTGCTGACGTCAATTCCTTTGGCCAAATAGGCAGCCACCGGAGCAAAAATATCACGGGCATGAAAGGTATTGCTCAATGGTTGGGCGAAGTAATGCCCGGCAGTGATGTGACGAACCTGAATTCCAGTCTCTTCCCCGTACACGCTGGAAAGCACGCCATTGTCCGGGGCGACGAAGTGATGGGTTTCAGTACTGGCTATGATAGGGCGTCTCGCGCCACCCACGCCGGGGTCAACGACCACTAAATGAATGGTACGGTTGGGAAAATATTTGTATGCCTGAGCGATGGTCAGGGTCCCATCAAGAATGTCGAATGGTTGTATGGAGTGGCAGATATCCACGATCTCAGCATTGGGCACGATGTCGAGAATGACTCCCTTCAGCGTTCCCACAAAATGATCCTGCAGGCCAAAATCGGTGGTTAGAGTGATGATGGGCCGGTGCGCCACGCGGAGCCTCGCTGGTCAGTTTAGTTCAGCAGGAAAGGTCAATGTGGGCGGGAGAGCAGCCGTCCGCACCACGAATCCAAAGTCTCAAAGAATCTCTATGCTCCCCGAACCCGTCCTTACCTGAACCGGCACCCCGCCGTTACGTACTTTTCCACGAACCTCTTTGCGCCCGATCGTTCCTTGCACGGTGATGGGATGGCTGACGTTGACCGAGCCAGAACTGGTCTGTGCGTCCAGATCAAAAGCAGCGTCAGAAGGGAACCGGAGCTGCACCGTTCCAGAACCGGTGTGCACGTTCCAGGTCCCGGTTGGATCACCATCGGCATTGATGCCGCCGCTGCCGGTCTGCGCATCAAGCGATCCCTTAATGCCTTTCAACTCAATGTCTCCGGAACCGGTTTGTACCCTCACAGCGCCTGGTGCGGTCTGCTCCAGACGGATGCCACCGCTTCCTGTGTTAGCTTCGAGGCCGCCCGCAATGCCGGTAGCGCGGATGTCCCCACTCCCTGCCCTGGCCCGCAGGTTACCCTGCACATGATCGGCCTCAATCCCACCGGAGCCAGTCGAAACCCGAACCGTGCTGCCAATATTTCTTACTTTGATATCTCCCGACCCGGCCTCGACGTCGAGCGTACCCTGGGTTCCATCGATGACCTGGCTCCCTGACCCGGATTTGGAACGCACCCGAGCGTCCGCAGGGACGGTAACGCGGAAACTGATCGACACATGCCGCCGCAGCTCCGGATCTTCAATATGCCCCACTCGAATGTCGTTGCCGCTTTGCTGTATGGGAGGATTCGCCTCAAGCCGCTTGATTTTCTCATCATCGGCGGGCCTTCCAAACCAACCGTTATAGACGCGGATCCGGCCCACTACATTTACTTCGTTGGAAGGTCCCGTGCGTATCTCAATGTCTCCCGAACCAGTCTCTACATCCAGATTGACCGGGCCGGAAACCTTGAGGGTCTTTTCGAACGATCCTTCCCGGGCAGCGAAAGCAGGATCTGAGGACAACGCTCCCGCCACGAGCAGTCCGAGAATCACTCCTCGCATATGCAGAGTACGCATGCTGCCTCCGTCGCTATTGGATGTGAACGTCGCCTGAACCGGTATGAAGAGTCAACCGCGGTCCGCCCGAACCCACTGTGCCCCGCACGTTCTTCTGCGCATGTTCGAGATTGCCTTGGATAGTCATGGTGATCGGACGATCTACCACCACCGTCCCTGAACTGGTTGTCGCCTGAAGTTCAAATCCAGCCTGATTCGGTAGCCTGATCTGGACGTCGCCCGAGCCAGTTCGAAGGTCCCACGCGCCTGTCATGGCGCCATCGGCAGTTACATCGCCACTGCCGGTCTGAACCTCAAGGGCGGCATTCACATCGCGGATCTCGATGTCCCCTGAGCCGGTCTGTACTCTCGCATCGCCGCCACTAATTTTCGTCAGATGAATATTCCCGCTACCCGCCTCGGCTTGAAGCCGGCCGTTCAATTCCTCAGCCTCTACATCACCAGAACCCGTGTGCATTTGGACGTTGGCTTTGATGTCGTGCAACCGGACATCGCCCGAACCGGTGCTGATGTCTACTGGGCGCTCGATACCCTCAATCACCTGGTCGCCCGATCCGCTCTTGGTCGCAACCGTCGTCTCCGCCGGAACCGTAATGTCGTAGCTGATGGAAATATTCTTGAGCTCAACGTAATCAGCTCGAATGCTGTTCCCAGTCTGGTGGACTGGAGGATTCTGCTCCAGATTTCTGACTTCAGCCTCGCGGTCGCCCTCCATCCACCGATTGCCAACGTAGATCTTTCCCTTGACAACCACCGTGCCCGACGAACCCTTGTGCACG